>Ga0210389_10000303_pt1 | contig 49520 bp, 45 predicted proteins | sample IncBWH28OmetaG_FD_160127 | JGI IMG/M metagenome (GOLD analysis project Ga0210389, IMG submission 160127) | Forest soil microbial communities from Barre Woods Harvard Forest LTER site, Petersham, Massachusetts, United States - Inc-BW-H-28-O ... | reverse complement strand
TTCCGGTGTGCACCGTGAGCGATGGGGTGGCGGCCCAGTTGCTCGCCACAGCGGGTACCACGCCCCAGGCACTGCAGGCGGCGATCGATCGTGATCTGTCCAATCACTCCATTGCTTTGCCCGCCGGCGAGGTGACCCTTCACTTCGAAAACAAGTCCCGCAGTTCCGGGGTGACCTACAACGTTGCCGGATTGCTGCCCGGCTCCGATCCAACCCTGACCACCGAGGCCGTCATTATTTCAGGGCATCACGACCACGACGGCGCCTCGCCAGGCGCCGGCGGCAAGCTGGAGATATGGCACGGTGCCGATGACAACGGCTCCGGCACGGTGGGAGTTGTCGAACTGGCGCACGCCTTCGCCGCGAATTCGCTGCGGCCGAAACGGTCCATCTTATTCGTGGTCTTTGCTGCGGAAGAACGCGGCCTCTTGGGTTCATACTATATGGCCGCGCATCCGTTGAGGCCGCTTTCCAGCACCCGCGCCATGATCAATTTCGACATGATCGGACGTGATGAGGCGAAAAGCGACCAGACGGACGGACTAATTGACATACCGGCGAATACCAGCAATCGATTGAACCTCATCGGCGCTGCCTACAGCCCGGATTTCAAGAACACCGTAGTCGCAGCCAACCAGTTTGTCGGTTTAGACCTGGACGACCGTTTTGATCACGAGAACGCCTTGAATACGTTCTTTCGCAGCGATCAGTTTCCGTTCGTACTGCACGACATTCCCGCATTTTGGTTTTTCACCGGCTTTCATCCCGACTATCACCACATCACCGACACGCCGGACAAGATCGACTATCCCAAAATGCTCAAGATCCTGCAGCTGTCATACCTGTCGGGTTGGATTTTTGCCAACCAATCGGGCTACCCGCGTTTCGTCGCAGATCCGCCGGGAAGCTGACCGCAACCGATTCGCTGCAGCCGCGCACCCCTCTTTCCGCCGACTCGGGTGAAGACCGATTTCTGCCGGGGTGTTTCTGCCCAGACACATTGTGTTAAGAGGCGACGAAAATAGAAATCGGGCGTACATGCGCGCTGGCTAAATTGATGTCGTGCCGAGAAATATCGGGCGGTGCGCGGTCCGGTGATCGCCCAATCCACACTTCAGGAGAATTGAAAATGACGTCCCTATCGTGGAGGTCTATCACGCAACGAGTAGCCACATACGCTGCCGTTGTCGCGCTATTCGGGCTAAATGCTTGCGCCTCCACAACGCCCGTCGCCTACAAAGGGCTTTCGTCGGCGCCTGAGCTTGCCCCCACCAAGGAGAGCAAAAACGCATTTCAATACAAAAATCCCGATATCCGATCTGAGCAATATGCAAACCTGATCATCGACCGCGTGACTGTCTATACGGGTGAGGATTCACAATTCGGCTCCGTTTCACCCAAAGATCGGGCTAAGATCGCTGAGTACATGCAGCAGCAGTTCAAGACCGTGTTTGGCAAGAACGTGAATATTGTCGAAACAGCCGATGAACCGGGTACGGCGCGGCTCCATCTCACGCTTACCGGTATGGAGACCAGCACTCCCGTCGTCTCCGCGCTGTCGCATATCCTGCCGGTCGGACTTGTCGTCAACGCAGGACTCGGCGCGGCCGGCCATGGCGGCACATTCTTCGGGTCGATTTCCTATGCGGCAGAGGTCTACGACGCCGCGACTGGCGAGCTGAAATACGCCAGTGTTTCGCGGCGGGCGCCCTTCGCGATGGACGTCACGTCAAGCTTCGGGCGCCTCGATGCCGCAAAGAAAGGCGCGCGGAGCGGCGCGCAGCAGCTGAATCAGAGTTTGACAAAGACCGGTTTGATCACTCCGCCGAACCCAATTTGATGCGGGTGACACTTTCTTGTTAACCCCCTAGATTCGCTCTCGGCGCTGCGTCGGCATCGCGAAATAAAACGCGAACGGTTCCAACGAGAGCGCTACGCCTCCCTGCCTCACGCGCCTCGCGCCGACGACTGCGTTCTGTTACATCGACGCGCGATCGCATTCGCGTCGAGTGGAAAACTGCGACTCCAGTTCCAGACGTTCGATTGGCCGCTCGCTATTCTTCGCGCACGATTCATGGAGGTAATGAAATTGAAACAGGTACCGTTGGCCATGGCGGCCGTATTGTTATGTGCAAATTCCGCGCACCTGCGCGCACAAGCGGTCTGCACCGCGGGTCAATTGGACTTAAACTTCGGTGCCGCCGGAACCGGCTATGTGCAGACATCGCCCGTGCTCATGGACGCCGCGAACGGACTGTCCGGAGAGGGTGAAGTCGTGGATTCCTCCAACGCGTCCTTTTCAGTATCGACCGCGGCCATCGACACAGCCGGCAATCCGAACGTCGACATCGTCAAAATAAAAGCGGGCGGCGCTCGCGATGTGTCGTTCGGCGGATTCGGCGCCGTGGTTCCTCAGCCCCCGGTCTCCGCGACGTTCAGCTCCGCGGCGCTTACTGCGGACACCTCAGGCAACCTGGTGCTGGGTATCATTTCGGGCGATCAGGCCAGTATGGTCCTGTACCGCTATTCCGCCGCCGGTGTTCTTGATACCACTTTCGGCAATTCGGGTGTGGTCACGATTCCCGTCAGCGCCGTCAACGGACCGTGGGCGATCCAGGCGGCCGCCGACGGCAGCATTTTCATCGCCGCAGGTCTCATGGGCAATCCGCAGAGCTCTTCCAATTGGCAGCCGGTGATCACCAAGGTGACCGCTTCGGGCGCCTTGGATACCAGCTTCGGCGTCGGTGGTTTCAGTTACTTTTATCAAGGGGCGTTCGGGCCGGGCGGCAAAGCGACCGACCTGTCGATCCAGGCGGACGGACGCATACTCGTCGGTGGTCGAGTGGGCGACAACGTGACCTACAACGAATTCTTCGTTGCGCGCCTGCTTGCCAATGGCATGTTGGATACGAGCTTCGGCACGAATTCTGGACTGACCGTGGTGAGCTTCGGCAACACCCTTGCCGACGGACGAAAAATGGCGGTTCAACGAGATGGCAGGATCGTTCTGGTCGGCGGCGCTGCCTCTAACAACAGCCCCTCAGCTCTTGACGGCACAGGAGTCATTCGCTTGCTGGCGAATGGCCAGCTCGATACCAGTTTCAACGGCACCGGATCATTGCAGCTTTTCGGATATCACGGCTATGTCGTAGCGCTGCAGAATAACAACAAGATACTTATTGGAGCGACGCAGTTCAATGCACAGCAAACCGCGACCAGCACCTTGGTGGTGCGCCTCACCGTCGCCGGACAGCCTGACCCTGCTTTCGGGCCGGCACAAAACGGCATTGTGGTTCTGAATGTTCCCGGCGCAGTCAGTTCCGGACCATCTCACGTCACCTATGATACCGGCGGCAGCATTCTGGTGCGGGCGTACGGCAACGATCTAACCGGCTCCATCTTCACTGATTATCTGGCGCGGATGGCCTCCGGGTCCGGGAGCGGCTGTCACTAGTTGTTCGTCGGCCGGACTTTTCGGGGACAGGATCCATGTGCGGATTCATCGACCCGCTGAGGGCGCAGTACTCTATACTCCCCACCCGCCGACTTCTCGTAGCCAGGAACTATCCATGAGATCAAGTGCACTGCTCCTCCTGATCCCGGCGATCTTCGCGACCGTCACGGGCTCCGCCGCGGCCAAGCCCGGGCAATTCGATCTCGAGAAGACCAAGACCGTGATGACGGGCCTGATTGAGCAGAAAATGAAGGAGCGCGGGGTGCCATCGGTGTCGATTGCGCTGGTCCGAGGTGATTCGATCGTGTGGAAAGCCGCTTTCGGGTACGCCAACCTCCGGACCAAGACCCCCGCGACAACCGATACGCTCTACAGCACCGGATCGACCTTCAAGTCGGCCACCGCCACCGCCCTGATGCAGCTCGAGGAGCAGGGCAAGTTCAAACTCGACCAGCCCGTCAATAAATACTTAGGCGATGTGCAGGTCCAGGATCGCCTTCAGGCCGAAAAGCCGGTCACTTTCCGGCACATGCTGTCGCATTGGTCCGGCCTGACCGCCGGGGCCAACACCAAGCCGCTGTGGGGCCGCGAACTTCCCAAGTCGCTGGAGAAGATGGTTGCCGGGCTCTACTCGGTCCGCCCGCCGGAAACGAAGTGGGAGTACAACAACTACGCATACGGGATGGCGGGACTCCTGATCGAGAAAATCTCCGGCCAGGAATACGAGAAGTACATGGTGGAGCATGTTCTCGCTCCTCTCGGCGTCACCACACCTCACCCGGTCTATCCGTCGCCGGAGATGGTGGAGGTGATGGCGCTGCCATACGAACCCGGAGGACCGAACGGGAAGCCCAAGCCGGTCGAACAGGTTCATTTCGACGTTTATCCCGCCGGCGATATCTACCTGACTGCCGAGGACATGGCGCGGTTCCTGGAAATGCATCTGAACGGCGGCATGTTCCGCGGCAAGCGGATCCTATCGGAAGCCTCGGTTAACGCGATGCACGAACCTCAGTTCGGCGGCACCTATGCCTTCGGCTTCTCGGTTCGGAAAGACCCGAACGGCCACACGATCATCAGCCACAGCGGCGGCATCCCTGGCCAGAGTTCCTATATGGCGGGGGATCTGGACGCGAAGGTCGGCGTGTACTTCATGTCCAACTCCGGGGCGCCGACGGTGATCGGTGAGGCGGCGCTCAAGCTGCTTCGCGGCGAGGACTATATTCCCCCGGCCGAGCCCAAGATCGTCTCGGTCGATCCGAGCGTTCTCGACCGCTATATCGGGGTGTACCTGTTGAGTCCAGATGTGGCGTTCACGGTAAGCCGCGATGGGAACAAGCTCATGCTGCAGCAGGGGGATGCGCCGCGAAAGAGCGAGCTTGCGGCCACATCCCCGACCTCGTTCATCGCCAAGGGGCAGGATTTTACCGTCATCTTCGTCGCGGACCCGTCGGGTGCAACCACTAAGATCGTGCTGGACACCGGGAGCGACAAGATCGATCTGTTAAAGCAGAAGTAGGCGCTTGCCTCAACGCACCATCACAGCGCCGCCCGCCACGTCAAGTATTACGCCGGTGATCCAGCTTGACTCCTCGGAAGCGAGGAATAGGACCGCGCGAGCGACATCGTCCGGTGTGCCCAGGCGTTTGATGGGATGTGCCTCGATCAGGGCCGACCTCTGCTCGTCGGGAATACGCTGCTCGTTGCGTTCGGTGAGGATTGTTTCCGGTGCGATGCAATTCACGCGGACGCCGTACGGGCCGGCCTGCGCCGCGACGTCTTGTGTCATGAGCTCGATGCCCGCCTTGGCGACGGAATAAGCGATCGGTGATCGCGTGTGTGGGCGACGAGCCGCCGCGGACGACAGTGTGACGATATTGCCGGCTCGGCGCTCCTTCATGCCGGGCAGAAAGCTCTTGATCGTGAGGAACGTTGCCGTAAGATTTCCATCGATCGATGCTCGCCAGCCCTCTTCGCTGGTCTCCTCGATCGGACCAGGGCTCGTGAAGCTCCCGCCGGCATTAGCGACAAGCAGTTCGACAGGTCCGAGTTCGCGTTCGATCTGACGGCGCGCGGCCTCAATCTCCGCGAACTTGGTGACGTCGGCAACTACCCGGACCAGACGATTTTCTGCCCATTCGAGTTCCGCTGCGACGCGCGCGAGCGCCGACTCGTCCCGGCCGTGAATTGCAACCTTGGCGCCCTCTCGCGCGAGCAGTTTAGCTGCAGCCGCGCCGATGCCGCGCGAGCTCCCGGTAACCAATGCCACCTTGTCTTTGAGATTGCCCATGCCATGTCACCGTGCTCAGACTGATCGAACCTCGTGGCCTCGCGATTCAGAATATGGCCCCGGCGTAGCGAAACCCCGCCATGGAAAGAACTGCGAGGCCTAACAGGGCCGCGGTAAACCCGGAGCTCAAGGCAGCGCGCAGGCGAAGCCCTGACATCGTTTGCAACACCTCGGTGGCAGGCGCGGCGGCAAGGGAATGCTGCTCGCTAAGCTTGGCGAGCTTCTGTCGAGTTGGCCGACCTACCAAGAACCCGATGGCCAGCGACAGCAACGCGGCGACGGCTCCCACCTTCAGGACAAAGCCTGCGGCTGAGCTATCGTTCGAGTGCAAGGTCGCAAATAAGTAGCTGCCCGACAAAACCGTCAGCAGTGCCGAAATACCGGCAATGGGCCCGATCCTTCCGGCAACCATGCCGGTCCAGCGGCCGGCACCGTCCGTGCCGTGACGGGCCGCAATGGGCACGATCACCGCCGCAAGAATAAACGTAGCGCCGGCCCAGGTGACGCCCGCCATGACATGAACCAGGCGGGCGAGCACAATCAGTTCTATATTGGGCATTTTAAAATCTCCTGCTTCCATATTGACTATACGTAGCGTATACCTAATAATATGACTGTCAAGACCACACGAAAGCCTTATCGAAGCGAAGTGCGCGAAGCCGGCGCGGTTGAGACGCGCGCACGAATTCTGGAGGCTGCGCAAACTTTGCTCGCGGGCGGCAAGGGTGTGCCCGCTTTTTCGCTGGAAGCGGTAGCACGTGAGGCCGGCGTCACGCGGCTGACGGTTTACAATGCGTTCGAATCCAAACGCGGGCTGCTGGAAGCCGTGTTCGACGGGATGGCTCGCCAAGGAGGGTTGTTCGAACTGCCTTCGCTATTCGCGGAACCCGATACTGACAAGGCCTTGCGTCGCTTGGTCTCGGTATTCTGTCGATTTTGGGCTTCTCACCGAAAGGTTCTCCCCAGGTTCTCGGCCGTGGCCAAACTGGACGATGACATTTCGCAAAGCCTAAAGCAGCGATCCGAGCGAAGACGGCAGCTCCTAACCGCGCTCATCGGGCGCATAGTGTCGGATCAAGACCAAACTGATCTTGTCGATGTGCTGTTCGCGCTGACCAGTTTCGAGATGTTCGATGCCTTGTCGATTCGCCGGCGCAGCGACACAGCCGTCGAGACGCTGATCCAAGAGCTTGTCGCGGATTCCATGAAGCGTTTCTCTGCGAGATGACGACCGGGGTGCCTGGACGCCCCCACCCGCCGTCAGCCCTTCGGGCGGCTCGTTGCCAAGCCGCCCGATCTCTCAACTCCTGCAAAACCGGCCCGGCCTTGAGCTAACGGCGGTACCAGCGGTGACGGGGAAAGCGATCAAATCGGTAGCGATCGTAGTCACGACGCCAGTAGCGTCCGTGTTCGTAGCAATACGGACCGCAATAGACCGGTGAGCGCCCGAACGGACCAACCACAGCAACGGCCGGAACATCCACCCCCACGGTCAGATATGGGTGTGCCTCTGCCGAAACGCTGGCACCAACACCTGCAACCACAAGAGCAGCGCTAACTGCAACGGATGACCATTTGTTCATGGAGGCGATCCTTCTATTGATGAACTCAATAGACAGAACGCTGCGCCGCATCGCACGTTGACCCCCGAGCGAGCACGTTACTACTTGTTAACGTGGCTTTTCACGCGCCGGATTTCACTTTCTCGCGCCCAGTCGCGCCAGCATTAGTGAAAGATCTTCTGGACTGATATAGAAGTGCTCGCACACCCGCCCCCATAACATCGCCGTCGGCACGTTTCGGTCTCCGCGCTCTTTTTGCGTTTCATGGAGCACGTACAATACCACTCGCTCTTCGCGAGTCAGGCCGTCTCGGACATCCGGTAATTTGTCGAAAAGTTCTCTCATTAAAAAAAACGTAGCACTCGACTTCAGACAAGTCGAGAGATATACGCGTTGTTCCGTCGGGTCGGCTTTTTCCTACATCGCGCTACGCGTCTTCCGCTACAAATCTCCATTCTCAGGTCGCATTCTGGTTGCGAACAACATGGAGACCGAACAGTGAAAAATGACACGCAGATACAGCAAGAGGTTCTCGCTGAGCTCGAGCGTGATGAAAGCCTCCCGACCGGGTCGATCGGTGTCGAGGTGCATCACGGCGTCGTTAAGCTCGTCGGACGCATTGGTGACGCCGATACGAAAAAGCGCGCTGCACTGGATGCTCGCCGTGTGGATGGCGTGACGGGGATCATCTTGGATATGGGCATCGAGAAGCGCTAAGCCTAAAGACCGTGCCACTCCCCTCAACAATGCCGTAGGTATCAGCGCTGGTGGCGACCCGCGTCCAGCTCCGGATAATGCCGGAAGATGCCGTCGTTGTTGAAGGGGATGCGCCGCGGCGAAGCCAGGTAGGCGGCGATGCGCGGGCGCTCCCCAATGCTCGAATGCAGGGCATAGAGCCGCGGATAGTGGCGCGCCCCCTTAAGTGTGGCGTTCGGGAATGCGTAGCGAAGGCCGGCTATGATCTGAAATATCGATAGGTCCACATACGTCAGTTGCCCCAGCATATAGGACTTCCCACGGGCGTTTTGTCCCAGCACTCTCTCGAAGTAGCCCAGGTACTTCGGCACACGGTGCTTCAGAAAATCCGCGGCGCGGCGACGCGCCTCCGTCTTCTGATCTTCGTAATACAGGCCACCGGCCACCGGGTGATGAGTGTCGTGAATCTCGACCAGGAAATCCGCAATCGTGAGTTGAAGCTGGTGCGTCCAAAGGCGACCCGCCTTTGAGCCTGGCGCTAGCCCAAGCCGCGGACCCAAGAATTGCAAAATATTGGCGGTCTGACCGATGAGTAGCCGCCCTGCCTTTAAGAAAGGAGGCGCGAACGGCGGGGTCTCAAGGGTGTTCAATAGGCGCAACATTGCCGCGATTCCGGCCCGTTTGCCGGATTCACGCGCGACATCTCGGTACTGCACGCCGCCCTCTTCCATCGCCAAGCGTACAAATTCGCCGCGACCCTGAATGGTGGGCCAGTAGTACAGCTCATAAATCATCAGGCGCTCCTTAGGTTTTCGGGCAGGCTGCGCGAATTCGAATATCCATGTGGTGAACGGCGTCATTCAACTGTCATCAATTAGAATCGCGCCTCCGGAATAGAACAGGTTCCCCGCGAGTCTTTACTAACGTCATCGGCGCAGCAGTGCTCGCCGCACGCAACGAGACTGTAAGGGGAAATATGATGAAGCTGAGACTCACTGCTGTTCTGATTTCCGCAATCGGCGTGCAGGTGCCGTTGTGGGCGGCGTCACCGCAGGCCGCCGGCGAAGCACCGGCCGGATTTGATACCCCGACGCTGGTGAAAGCTCCCGGCTCGAAGAGTCTGAGCAACGGGATAGTCGAACCGAGCGGCGATCAGTTTGCCCTCGACCAACAGGTCTATGAAACGCAGCACGATGTAGCCACCGGTCTCGGCCCGGTATTCAACGGCCGGGCATGCGCCGAATGCCATCAGAACCCGGTGAGCGGCGGTTCCAGCCAATTCACCGAACTGCGGGTGGGACACCTCGATGCCAACGGCAATTTCGTCAATCCAACAGTGCCGATCAACGACGGGGCCGCCACCATCACCGGCCGATCTCTCATCAATGATCGGGCCGTGTTGCCGGAAGCGCAGGAACACATCCCGCCGACGGAAAACATCCGGGCGCTGCGGGCCGCCCTGAATACGCTGGGCGACGGCTTTGTCGAAGCGATCGATGACAGCACATTGCTTGCGATTGCCGCCGCGCAGCCCCAGATGAGCGACGGCCGAATTCATGGCGAGGCCATCGAGGTTCCGGTGTTGGAGGCGCCCGGACAATCTCGTATTGGCCGTTTCGGCTGGAAGGACCAGCACAGCAGTCTGCTCTCCTTCATCGGTGATGCGTACCTGAACGAAATGGGCGTCACGAACCGGCTGCGCCCCAAGGATGAAACCACCATCGGCAAGATTACTCCGGATCCGGAGGACGTTCCAGACGATTTGGGGTTGGCGGACATCGATCACTTTGCGCAGTTCGTCCGTGGTACGAAAGTGCCGCCGCGCGATTCCGCTTTGGCGGCAAGCCAGGCCGCCCAGTCAGGGGACCGCCTATTCGATCACATCGGCTGCGCAGCCTGCCATGTCGCGAGCATCACGACCGCCAAACCCGGTACGGTCATCGATGGTGGTACGTTTGCCGTGCCCGTGGCACTGGGAAACAAGATCGTTCACCCGTACAGCGATTTCCTTCTGCATGACATCGGCACCGGCGATGGCATCGTGCAGGCAGGTCCGGCGGACACCGCGAACAAATTGCGTACCGCCCCACTGTGGGGTCTGCGGATGCGCCCCCGCTACATGCACGATCTGAGATCTTTGACGCTGCAGAACGCCATCGAGCGTCACGAAGGTGAGGCCGAACATGTCGTGCGGCGATTCCGCGATCTGAGCGAAGCGCAGAAGAAGGACGTACTGACTTTCCTGGAGTCCCTGTAACGCCTTCGGCGGGCGAGACGGGACAGAGGCGCCGTGCGCGCCGCTTGCCGCTGCTCTCGCCGCTGCGAACTCGTCAGCGGCCACGGAGTGGCGGCGACTTAAGCGAGCGCGGTCATCAAGTCCCGCGAGCTCAATTTCCTGCCAATCTTGTGCCGTAGCTTGGTGAGCTCTGCTAAGGCCGCCTCAACTTCAGCTTCGCTGGGGTCGAGGGGCTTTAGAAATCGGACAGAAGTCGGCAACATAGCCGAGCTTGCTGTAGACCAGTTTCTTGCCCCAAATAAAGATCATAGCTCCTCCATGAGGTCGACTTTGGTCAGGTTTTAACCCATTCGCGGCAGGATAAGAAACGCACCCGGCCGACTACAATGATGGCGGTCGCATTCTCAAAGCAGAATCCTGCATATTCCACAGGGTTGTCCGGGGAGCCGCCCTGCGACTCCGCGGCAGCTCTGTAGCATATAGGTATTGTTAAATATACTATTCATTTGCTGTATTTGAACCTACGCCTGCGCGAACTCACCGGCGCCATTCGCAAAGAGCAGGCCACCCGCGAATTGTTGGCGCAGCGGATTACTGAGCTGCAATCTGCCGGTGCCTTCGGACCAATCCGGACCTAACGAGTGAGAATTTAAATGGATATCAAGCTGCGACCGTCGGTAAGACCCGTACCGATTTCCGACCTGCGACCGACCCAAATTACCGTGGGCTTAGGAGAAGTGGAGCAGCGGCGAAGTCACTGGCGTCAGCAACAAGGTAAAAAGGCCGCGAGATTTCTCGGCAAACATATGATTCCCGTCATATTGGGTCCCGGCGGCCACCATTACCTCATCGACAACCACCATCTTGCCCGCGCCCTCTACGATGAGGGGGTCAAAAGCGTACTGACGCTTGTCATTGCCGACCTGCGCAAGCTCGAAACCGCGGCCTTCTGGTTTGTCATGGACAACCGAGGCTGGCTGCATCCATATGACGAGCGGGGTCGCCGCTGCACTCACGCTGATCTACCGTGTTCCGTCAAGGATATGCGCGACGATCCGTTCCGGACCCTTGCCGGCGAACTCAGGCGCGCAGGGGGATTCGCCAAGGAAACGATCCCCTTCACTGAGTTTTTGTGGGCCGATTTTCTGCGGCGCCGAATGAAGCGAAAACTCGTGGAAAAAAATTTCCGCCGCGCTCTCAAGGAAGCCTTGATCCTCGCCAAGACTGATGTTGCCGACTACCTGCCCGGCTGGTGTGGCCCCGTTACCGATACCGACGGCGGTGCCGGCAAGCGCCGCAAGAAGTAACGCAACCGCAACGCGTTCTCAACCTTCGACGTCTGCATCCGGACGATCGTCTCCCGCCGATTTTTCCTTGTGCCAATGGCCCTCTTTGTCTTCATAGGAGATGACAGTGGCCTCGCCCGGCTCCGCTTGTTCCCTAGCCGCCCGCTGCGCGGCATGGCGCGCCTCGTCATGGGTCCTGAAGGCTTCCGAGAATGTCTCATCGACCTTGTACGCCCAACCTCCGTCGTGTCGAACGATTTCATAAGTGATCTTCTTCATTCGAATTCCTCCTATGTCGGTGTTGCCTCAAATAAGCCTTAGTGCGGGACATTCGGTAGAGAGATCTCAGCCTCCCCGGTAATTGCGACAAATGCCGGGGATCCGTCGCGCACGATGCGTAGAAGCAGCGGCGCCTGGCGAGTCGGGGCGCGAACCGTCGCAAAATCCGAGATGGCAATCAATTGCTTGGTTCCGACATGAGTGACTAAGTCTCCGACCCTCAATCCCGCCAGTGCTCCCGCGCCGGCGGGCCTAAGCTGCGTCACTATTAGGCCACCTGGCTCATTCTCGGCTTTGATGGCTTTGCGTATGTCGATTGTCGTATCTGCGACGCCTAATCCTAACGCGGGCACCCAACTATCCTGGCCTCCGGAGACGGTCGAATCAGCCGGCGGATCAGGCAGACGAGCCACTTTGATGGCCAGCGATTGTTCCTTGCCATCCCGTGCGATCCGAATCGTCGCCAGCGAATCGGGTGCCAGTCGTGCCGTAATGGTACTCAATGTCTTGAATGTGGCAGGGGCCAAGTTGATGCTCAACAACACATCTCCGATGGCCAGTGACTGTGTCGAGGGGCCCTGCGGATCAAGCCCCGTGATCAAGGCGTGGCCCGAAGCCTTCACGTGCAGGGCCGTAGCCACCTCAGGCGTCAACTCTTGTGCAGAGATTCCCAGATACCCACGCTCAACCCGACCGTGTGCTTCGAGTTGCCGGATCACCGCAGATACGGTTTCCGCGGGTATCGCAAAACCCAAGCCAACGGAGCCACCACTCGGGGAAAAAATGACAGACGTCACGCCAACCACAGTGCCCGTCGTCGATAGGAGCGGACCGCCGGAGTTGCCGCGATTAATTGCGGCGTCCGTCTGCAGAAAATTGATGTAGGGATCGTCTTCCAGGGCGCGCGCGCGTGCCGATACGATGCCCGCGCTGACCGATTGGCCCAGTCCGAAGGGGTTGCCAATCGCGATCACTGCATCGCCGACCGAGACATCCTCGGAAGACCCCAAGCGCAGCGCCGGCAAGCTCCCCGCGTGGACTCGCAGCAGTGCGATGTCGGTCAATGCGTCCGCGCCGACAATGTCCGCCGTGACGTCCCGGCCGTCCGGCAGATGCACATGAACCTTGCGAGCCCCGGCAATCACATGCCGATTCGTGACGATCAATCCATCCGCGCGCACAATGAATCCGGATCCCAACGAGGCGGTAGCCCCGTCATCGCGCGATTGATCACCGTTGACTCCGGACAGCAACCGCTGGATCGCGGACTGCATCGAGTCATAATAGCGCGCTCTTGCCGTTGAAGCGGCCCGTTGACCCGCACCAACCGGTGCTTCTTCCACGAGAATAGTGACCACACTCGGGGAGACCCGTTTCACCAGCGAGGCATAGCCGCTGGGATCCGCGGCGCTGGGCGTACAAAAGAGCACGCTACCGAGCGCAAGTGCAGCTGGAATTGATAGCCCAAATCGACAAAACGTAAGCATCGGTGCAATCTCCCTGAGGGACGCATGATTATGCTATTACACGTACGGCCGCAACATTCTGCAGCGCAGCGCAGGGATCCGGGACCCCGGCATCGCGTATTGGATTCCCGTCTATTGCTTCCGCATCTCCCGACTTTCCAGCAGCGTCTGAATCCGGCCAAGCGATTTCAAATAGCGGTCAGCCAGGGCTTTCGTTTCCCCCTCCTCCAGACCCTCCGCCAACACATTGGCCAGCGTATCGATCGCCACCCGCACGGTCATCGATTCATCATGGGACAGCTTGACTCCGCTGATCGTAATTTCCGCTTCATCTTGCATTCGAGCTCCGTAAAAAAAACGGCAAGCGAGGTTACCTGATTGACACGATGAGTTGCGACGGACACTCCGTCGAGATCATATCCCCGGCTATTGCGGAAGCGGTACCGGAAAGCCGAGAACATTGGCCGTGTAGGATTCCACGACTTCGCTGAACGGAGTCCCATCCGGCAATGTCAAAACAGCGCGATGCGCCAACAGGTTGGCGGGCATGGGAACGACCGCAGCATGAGCGCTGGCTTTGTTCATCTCCCATCCATCGGGCAACGGACGCCAGAGTATTTCGCTGGACAACGTGTGACGCTGGAAATGAAGCGCCTGCACCGCCCTGCCGAACGGCGTATCAGTGGTGTCCAAGAGTTTGTTCATCTCTGGTGTCAATCGGCTGGGTACATACCAATTGTCTGCTTCCGAAAGCACAGTTGACCCACACTTGAGTTGCACCCTTCGGTAGCGCACCGGTTCGGTCGGCGTGACGTGCAACTCATTGCGCTGCTCGGGCGACACCGGTCTGTACACATCGGGAACTTGTACGGCTTTGATACGCGGCGGGGATGCCAGATGATGAACGTCGCACCAACGCTCCAGAGTCACGGTTGCACTGTCATTGCTCAACAACTCTGAATTTAGTGTTTCGAGAACTGCGAGTGCCTCAAGACGAGAAACGAAGTTGGCGGACCAATTCGGCGCTTGCGCCGGTGCAGAGCCGTCCGCGCATGCAACCGTCGATCCCAGGAGCGCGATGCCGCCCGCAACCGCCGACGCAATAGCCTTCAACCCGCCGCTCCCGCCATTATTCCCCGTTTACTCATTGGCATTCACCTCAAAGCGGCGCAGTCGCTTTTTCGGCCTTCATAAATTTGACCATCACGCGCTGTCCTATGAGGAAAGGCGTATTATCCGCCGAGATCACGACTTCGACCACGCGTTCATCGTTGGCCTCATTGGCGCTGTCCGACTTCAGCTTGCGCGAGCCGAAGGTTGCGGCAATTCGGATGACCTGTCCAGTCCAGACTTTGCTCGAGCTGACTTCAGGAGTGATCTGGGCCTCCTGACCGACGTGCACGTCCGGTATGGCGCTCTCAACAATCTCTGCGCGAATAATGTGCGGCAGAGCTGGCTCCAGATCAAACATGTTTGAGACGTTGAGTGTGGAAGCGCCGGCGCCTGGATTCGCATAGCGCCGGATGATCTTGCCATCCATCGGAGCGCGAATATTGGTCAGCTCCTCGTTGTATTCAGCCTGCGCCAGCTGTGCCTCAGCCGCTTGAATTGCCGCCTGTTGAATGCCCAATTGTGCCTGCGCCGTGGCCACTGCATCCCTGGCCTGATCCAACTGCTGGATGGCAACCGAATTGGAGGATGCCAACTTGGAAAGCCGCTCGAACTCGCGCTGGGCAATCCTGACGTTTACTTCGCCGAGCGCCAGTTGGCTCTGCGATTGAACGACGGCGGCGCGCGCGCTCTTGATGGCCAGAATTGAATCTTGATCCTCCTGGTGCGCCAGTACCTGACCCTTGCGAACCACATCGCCCTCGTGCACGAGGACATCCTTGATGACGCCGAAGCGACGTGCCGCGATCTCAATCACGCCACCTTCGATATCAACCTTGCCATTGGCGATGGTCGCAAACGGTGAAGGACGGGCCGCCGCGGGGTTATTTGTGCTCGCCCCGGCTCCGCTCTTCCCGCATCCGCTTAGGCAAAGTTCGAGGAATGCAATCCCGATTAGTACGGTGACCGATATTGCGGGTCGGCGCTTCATGCTCACTGCTCTGCCTTGCCCATGGGCTCGATGGAGGGCTGCGTAACCATGTGATCGCTTAAGATCTTGCCATCTTCCATGTGGATGATTCGATCAGCATGCGCCTCCAAACGCGAATCGTGCGTCACCACGACGATCGCGGCATCGCGCTCCTTGGCGGCCTGGTGGAGCAATTTGATGATGATTTGTCCGTTGACTGAATCGAGTGCCGAGGTGGGCTCGTCGGCAAAAATCAGCGCAGGGGATTTGGCCAGAGCGCGCGCAATGGCGACCCGCTGTTTCTCTCCGCCGGACAACTCAGCGGGTTTTTGGTGCAGGCGTCCACCGAGACCGACAGATTCCAGCACGGTGACGGCGCGTACCCGCGATTCGCGCTTGCTGATGCCGCAGTATCGAAGTATTTGCGCCACCTGGGCGATCGCATCCAACGACGGAAAGAGATTGAAGCCCTGGAATATGAAGCCGCAATGCCGCAATCTAAATTTGTCGATCTTGCCATCGCTCTTCGTCCATAGGCTCTCCCCCATGGCCATGACCTCACCCTCGTCAGGCCTCATCAGACCCGACAATGCAGCGATCAGAGTCGATTTGCCCGATCCTGAAGGCCCCATAACCATGGTTACCTGGCCATGGTAAGCGGTAAAGTCTACGTTCTTGAGCACCTGTTGCCGGGTTTTACCGATCCTGTAGGCTTTGCTCAACCCCCTCGCCTCGAGTGCGACCAAACTCATCGCAGCAGATCCGCCGGCTGGCTTTTCTTGAGTACCCCAAGGGACAACGCCCCCGAAGCGAGGGCGATCAGCAGAAGCGTAATCGCCACGGGCAGATCAACAAATAGCGGGAAGTCCATGGGCACGCCGAAGGTTCGGCCCAACATCCAAACCATTCCGGTGATAGTGGCTGCGAGTAGCATGCCTCCCAAGCCGACCCACAAACTCAATTCCAGGACGATCAGCCTGAGCGAGCCCATCGAGACGCCCAGTGCGCGGAGGCTGGCGAATTCCTTGATGTTTGCGAGAATCGCACCCTGCAAAGTCTGCCACGTGATAACGATGCCGATGAAGGTACCGACCACGACGGCAAAACCGATCATCACGCTGATACCGCCCTCCTTGAGCATCGATTTCTGACTTGCCTCGGATAGATCCTCACGAGACCAGGCTTTGTAACCACCTTCGCTCATGGCATTGAGTTCAGCCGCCACTTGCTGCGCAACGGCGGGATTCCGGATCTTCACGACCAGCGGCCCGACGCGCTGGCCCTCGTTCAACAGTTTGAGCAGCTTCCCCGTTTGACTCGACATGAATACCATGGCGTTGAACAGCGAGGGGTAGGTCTTCGTAACGCCACGCACAGTGACGGTGAGGCCATTGATCTTCGCCTTGTCTCCCAGCTGCACGCCCAGCTTGTTTAAACTCGATACATCTACCACCACTGAATAGGGCTCCTGCAGCGCCTGCACGAGGTCGTCGCCAAAATCATTCGGTAGCGTAACGGCGCCTGGGACGGGGTCGACCATGATGATTTGCACGCCATCAGCCTTCGCCGCCTGCCCGTCTTTCGGGAAATTGGACCAGAAAGCGAAGTTGAAATTCAGGGCTTGAACTTCCACGACGCTCGCGTCCGCGTAGATCTTCGGAATGAGGCGACGCGGTTGTCCGGAATTGTTGGAAAATAGACTCTGTGCTTGTGGCGGCAAAATCATGATTTCGCCGGGAGAACGGTCTACCGTTGCGGTAAAAGATTTACTGACACCCATGAGCATGCCAGTCAAAGACAATACGAGCACAGCGGCAACCGCCAAGGCAATCACGGCGGCGAGGTAGCGGCGCCATTCGTATACCAAAGTGGAAAGGGCTAGCGACAAGAGAACTCGGTCGAGGCTGACCAACAGGTCGATCGAGAGCTCGCTGCGGGACTTGCGACTTTGCTGCTCATTGCATTCCATTGCCTGCCAAGGATCGATTGTACGCTTCTAAGCCGCCCCGAGCATTTTCAGTGATGGCCGACGGCCGATGGCCGAACGCAGTGCATCACTCGTACCATGCCGATTCACCCGCCGCCGCCGGCCACCGCGCACGTCGAATCCAGCAATATCTCGCCGCTTGGCCCCGTACCCGCCAGCACGACGAATCCAGGGCCACTCTTGAATTGCATACCGGCAACGATCAGCGTGTAGTTGCCCAGGTGATGCCGCGCGTCAGGGCTGAAGGTTGCAAGCAATTCGAACAGATTCGAGGCGTCCAAGCCATCGCTCAAGATTCGTCGTGCCTGATAGGTCGATCCCGCAATGTTTACGGGCGACCAAGCGTCCACGAAGTTATCTGCCGACGCGCGTAGCGCCCGGAAAGCGTCTTGCTGCAAGCATGCCATGTGTACGTGAAATTGGTCTTGAGCGCGAGACACGGCAATGCCGACGGCAAGCCCTACGGCAGATCTGGGCACGTCGTGGCCGACAAACGAATTTATCAGCCCGCGCGCGTGCCAAGCCTCGGCAAAATAGTTGGGCGCGTCGGGATCGAGCAGTTCGCTGCTTTCAATCCCAGCCATCGTTCGCGTCGGAACCAGCAGATAGTGCGCTCCACCGCCCGGAGCAGCAAGCACGGCATATCCAGAGCCGGCATTTTTCGGATCCGCGAGAACGACACGCTCGCAGGGCGCGGGATTGTGGTGCTCCTGCCAATTCACAACGCATTGCTCTTGTATTATCTGACGAAGCGCGCCGCGGCCCGCCGGCTGTGTTGGATCGATCGGCGAGTCGGTGGACGATTTGGCGCCACGCATTCTTTGAGCTATCGCCGAAGTTGTGAAAATCATTGAAGCGGCGATGGCAATGCCGCCGACAAAGAGAAGCACGCGTGCAGGAGAGCACATGTGGCTTGCGACCCGCCTCGTCAGAATCAGCATCTAAGAACCCTTGATACTGCTTTGGAGCGCGAAATGTAGCACAGCCTCAGGAGCAGCTCCGATCAACGTCGGCGTCAAGAAACGTCAACAATCCTCATTCGCTCCACTGTCTGGTAGCATCGTTAACTCGAACGCATACGACTGCCGGACGTTTCTTGGGCAACTTAAGTTACGGAAGACACCTCTTGCTGTACGGACGCATCCTTATTTTGTTTCTCGTGGCCTGCTTTTCATCCGCATGCGGCGGCTCTTCGACGCAGAGCCCGGCTCCGGCGCCCCCGCCCCCGCCGCCGCCGCCGCCTTCACCTTCGGTGCTTCAAGGACCTGCCGTCATCGATTTGTACCCAGACGGTTCCGCATCCGATGGCACGAGGCTATTTGTGTTTCTGACGGCAGCGGGTTCGTTGTCGTTCAATGCTCCCTTACCCCTTGCCTTCGACACCGGGTCTTCCGGCATGACCCTGTTTGCTCCAAACGCGTTTCCCGGCATGGCGACGGCCTGCAGCGTCGATATGCCGACCGGTTGTGGTTTTACATTCCCCGCAGGCCAACACTCGATTACTTTCGATAATGTCACGATAACGGACGTTCAAGCGACGCGTTGCTACGGCGGCGCCTCGGGGCACGCCCAAACTGGAAACATTGGATTCGCCTCCATCACGTTTGGCGATGCGGCTGGCACCTTGACCACCAGCGTCATGCCCATCTTGTTCTACTACAAGGTGACGGCAAATAACCCACCTCGGTGCGACGACACCGGCGCTATCCAAAACGCCTCGCGTATTCAACAGGGTTGGTTCGGAGTCAATACGCAGGCCGACGGGGTTGTTGTCGGCGGAATATTGGCCACAAGTCAAAGTCCGCTTTGCGCCAACGGTGGCTCATCGACTTGTCGCGCGGTAAGCGTCTTTAACTATCTCCAATATGCGAACGAACTGGATGCCGGATTCTTCCTGACTCACCAGGCGCTGCAACCGTGTTCGATCAATTCCGGAACTTGTCTGCCTGAGCCCATGCTCACCATTGGACTGACGTCAGTTCAAACCGCGGGCCTCGCCTCCGTGCCGTTAGGCTGTCCCGGTACGACGCCGCTCGCCGGATTTCCTGACTGCAGCGCCAACATTGCGAATTCAGTGATTACAGTGTCGGCCGCCGACGGCTCGAACTCAACGAGCTACCCGAATGCCGCCATTCTTTTCGACAGTGGGACTTCCGACATGATCCTCACGCCGCCCAGTGGCGTGGCCCTGCCCACGACGGGCGGCACCAATGTGATTGAAGACAATGAGAAGGTGCTCATCGTAGTCCCCACCGGATACGAATTCAGCTATCTGACTACGCCGGCGGGCACCGACGAAACCATCCTCAACGCGGCCGGCATCGGCACCAACATCGTCGGAATCGACTTCTTTCAAAATCACGACTTCTATATCGACTACACAACCAGCACGGAAGGATGGCATTGAGCGGGCCGAGGCCCGTCCCGGATTTATCCTACATCAGCCTACGTGTTTTCCTATTTTGGATTTGGGTATCGAGAGGCGCTGAACCGTTGGCTTTCGATTAGAACCCGCAGCACATCGACAAAACTGAATTGACGACGTATAAATGTCACGGTCGATTGCTAGAATCAGGTGATCCAATCAATGTCTCTGCAACCAATCCCCCACTAATCGCCTAAGGAGCCATCAACCCCCCTATGCATCAGTCGAATCCGCCTGGCCCTTCATCTCGCCTCATTCTCAAACTTAAACCCGGTACGCGCAAATCTCCGCGCGAAACCAAAACGCCGCCGCCCCGACCTCAAAGCAAACTGAGCCAAAAGCCCGGCGCTGCGTGGTCGGATGAACTCAATCAACGCATGCAAATGGATATGGACGCATTGATTCCGCGCTGACATAGTCGTTTGTCCAAACGCGCAAGCGCTTCGCCTACCTGTCAGCGGGTGGCGCTACGGACTCTACGGCGCCTTTATACGGATTCCAAGTCGAACTAGAACCAACGGTTATTGGTAGTCGAGCGATAAAGGAATACAGTATCGACTGGCGCCGCGGGGTGCGAGGCTGTTCCTAAATCGAGCGGTAGTCCCCTGCCTCTCCAGCGACCGCTTTGCCTCCGCGGATGCCACCTCTTCGGGGTAAGGCAACTGAGCTCGGCGCTGGATCGAGATGCCTCGTGCATGTCAAGCCGCGCGTACTCTTCTTGACTCGCGCTGGCTACCACCTCTCTCGAGATCCCCGTAATTGTCCCTGAAGTTCCGCACCCTGAATTGCCGTGCGATTCCGCGTTTAGGCGGGTATAAATTGCACGTAAGCGTTTGATTTTGCGATTATTCGTTGACGATTAGCGCCCTTGCCTGTTTAATACGCGGCTCGCACAAGGCCAGGTAGCTCAGTTGGTAGAGCAGCGGACTGAAAATCCGCGTGTCGGGGGTTCAATTCCCTCCCTGGCCACCACTCTCATCCTGCTTGGCGCGATCTCGTTGAATAACGCCAAAACGGCGGGACAACGTTGCCTTTGTTGATCGCCAAAACTATCAATACGATCCCGGCGGCAAAGCAAACTCCCAGCGCCACGACCGACGCTTCCGCGCCGAATGCGCCGCCGGTCAGCCAATCCGGCCCGATCATCTTGGATTGCAGAAGGCCTTTGCTCTGCCCTCCCGACACCGCCACCGAGAAGACTCCCCCTTGCGTGAAGTTCCAGGCAACGTGGATGCCGATGCAAAGCCATAGACGCCGTGTAAGCATGAACGCCGCGGCCAGTAGTATTCCGGCCTCGATACTAATCGCTGCGGCATTGAGAAGTGTTGCTCCCGGATTGAGAAGATGCAGCGCCCCGAAAATGACAGCCGAGATCCCCAGCGCGACCCAACTCCCCAACCATTGTTCCAGAATTCGAAAAGCAATCCCGCGAATCAGGACTTCTTCAAGAACGCCTGAGAGTATGGACGCAGGCAGAACTGCGAGCATGGTCTGCCAACCGTTATTGCCCGTCACTTGATATATACCCAGCGCCGCAAGTATCCCTACGGTCGAGCAAAACAACAGCATGCCAAAAGCGAGACCAAAGCCGAGCTCACGGACCGCGCGCGTGCCCGACAGTTCGGTTACCGCCCTTTTCTCCATGATTCGCACGTAAGTCCAATAGGCTCCCAGGACGACGGCTGTGAGCAGCAGCGCCCCGACGCGTCTCATGGGTTTGTCCGTCACGAATAGATTGAGCGGCGTACTGACAACCGCAAAGGGAATGGCGATGAAAAGAATCGCCACGATGATTCGCACGAGCGGAAACCTCAGCACTCGACGCCGCAGCGTGGGTGCGGTGCTAAGGATCTCAGACTGGCTGCTCATTATTCCTCGCGGCAAGCGCAACTGTTTGAAGCGGCGCCCTCAATGGGGATGTCGATCATGCGCCAAGCGGCCGACACCTGCCAATACTTGCTGTCCGGCTCCTATCGAGAAATATGGTCTATCCGGCTGCCAGCCGGGGCATTAGGCTTACGAAAAGCAACATCATTGGAGCGTGACCTTGATCGAGAAACTCTCTATCGAACCAAAAACGACCGCCCTTCTTTTGATGGATTTCCAGAGAATGGTGGTCGATTCGTATGCCGTTGATAAGGAGGCGCTCTTGCGTCGAGTCAAGCGCCTCGCCGTGAGCGCCCGCAATTCCGGCGCAATGGTGATTCATGTGGTTGTCGGTTTCCAGCTTGGCTATCCGGAAATAAACGGGCGCAACCCGGTATTCAGCAGGCTGAAGGCTGCCGGGCTTCTCGCTGCCGGCCACTCCGCCGCCGAGATCCACCCCGATCTCGCTCCTCAAACTGGCGATGTCGTCGTGACGAAGCAACGTGTGAGCGCTTTCACGGGAACCAATCTTGATATGGTTCTGCGGTCCAACAACATCGACATGTTGTTGCTCACGGGGATCCTCACGCAGGGCGTCGTGCTCTCGACGGTACGCCATGCATCGGACATGGACTACCGCGCCGTTGTCGTCGCCGATGGTTGCTCGGACAACGATTCTGAAGTGCAGCGCGTTTTGATGGAAAAGATTTTTCCCCTCCAGGCGCAGGTTGCGACAGTTGAGGAAGTTATCGGCGCGCTACCATGATGGGGTCGCCAATGCGGCTCATACGATAGTGGTCCACGACCCGGCCGCGCCGATTCTGCAGTTGCGAGGAGCGCAGCACATCCACCGCGAATCCAAGTCTCTCGTAAAGCAGATGAGCGCGAGGATTCGTCACGGCGACATCGAGCGCCGCACAGCGATGGCGATTGGCGTCGAGCCCCTCGAGTAAATACCGTATGAAATGAGCGCCTATGCCCTGGCCCCGCATCTCTTCTCGGACGCCGAGATGGCACAAATAGTACTCCTCTACCCGCGGGGGACGGATGACCGTCTCGGTGCGGAGGCCGCGAATCATTACGCCCCACGCACGGATCGGACCGTAGAATCGCAATATCAAAAGCGCCCCCGCGATCGTGAAGCGTAGCACCGCCCGACCATCGAACGCGGCGCCCGCGGCAGCAACCTGCCCGCCCATGTCGCAGATACGATGAGCCCGCCAGCCGAACTCGCCTCCACCGTGCAGGTACGCGAAGCGCAGGAATCCCTGCGCATCCCGTGTACCGCCAATATCGAAGACATAGTCAAAGGCCGCCGGCCCCGAACTATAAATAAGCGGTACGACATCGGCGGCATCCGCGCGGCTGGCCGCACGGAAGGTTAATGCAGCCTGACTTTCGGCGTTCGATTCCATGGCGTCCTCGAGGCTTACTTTCCCGCCGGTCTCGATAGGGCCATGCCGATCGCCCGTCCGTTGAAGATCAAGGCGCCGATCAGCGAGGCCGCCGCCGCGGCCAGGGCACCGTAGCTCGTCACGCCCAGCGCGCAAATCAGCACCACCGCCACGGCGCCGGATCCGACGGCGACGCCGATCTGCCGTGCATCCCACTCGACCACCATGTGCCGCACCGCTGGACGTCCGACGCCATTTGCCCATTGCACCCCGAGAAGCAGCGCATACACCGCCAACTGCGAATCGTAAGGCTTCCCGTAGAGCGCCAAGGTTGCCGGCGCCAACACCAAGAGAGGCACGACGAAGGCTGAGCTGTAGGCCAACGCCGCGGCGAGCTGCCGCAGCAGCAGGGGTCGCGGTGCTTGAACCGGCTGCGTCGCCATCAAGGTTTCGCGGCCGCCGGTCAGGTTCAACGCCGGCAGAAACATGTCGACGATCAGTGCCGTGCGCGCGGCCACGGCATATTGCGCCATCTGTATCGGCGCCGCCCAGATGGCCAGGACGCACAAAGGTCCCCACAGCAGCACCCCGCGCGCAACGCCGATCAATTCCCGCGAATCCACCCCTTGCTGTGCTGCACGGCATATCGGCAGCGAGTAGCCCTCGCCACGCGCGACGGGGAAGGCCCGCCAGGCGAGCGCCGCGGCTACCCCCACAGAAACGAGACTCCCGAGCAGGAACGCCCAGGAGTACAGCGCGAGCGACGCGTCGGAAGGTGCGAGCACCACCGCAAGAAGGATGGAGAGGTTCACGGCATAGGCGGCCACGACGATGCCGAGCGTCCGATTGGCCGCGCGCAGCGCCTCGCCCAACAGGCCGGAGAGGCTGACGCAGGGGACGGCGAGCACGAAGGGCAGATAGGTCTGCAATATGGTTTGCAGTTGCGGGGCCTGGATGTCCAAGTCGGCCATCACGACCAAGAGAACTGCACACAGGAGGCTGGAGCGCAGCAGCATTCGGCGCGCGATCTGCATCAAGAGCACGCCATTGGGAATGCCGGTGGTCGTGGCGCGCCGCCCGATGATGTGTTGCGCGAGATAAATCTCGTACTTGCCGCGCAACAGCGTGCTCAAGCCCAAAGCGATCACGAACCCGCGAAAGTAGACCCCCGCTTCCTCCGGTGTCAGAGCCCGCACCACCGCCCAGGTCGCCAGGATCTGGAGCGCCGCGCCTAGAAGGCGTAGCAACAGCTCGCCGATCCACGAATGCGCACCGGTTGTGGAGATTTCACCCCCGGCTGCTGCCGTCTGCACCATGCCAGTTTACCTCCCCTTTACCCAGCTAAACTCTACACCCGCGCGAGCCTAGTTCGAAGAGGATGGGCCCGAATGCGTGGGTCGGTTCCCTGAACTCGACGGCTGAAGGCTCGTCCGAGCGGCCGTGGTGTGCTCCTGCAGTCCTCCACCCAGGGCCTTGTATAGCGTCACGAGATTTTGCAGGCGCAGCTGCCGCACGGTTTGCAGCTGCTGCTGGGCGCTATAGAGCGCGACCTGCGCAACGAGCGCGGTGAGGTAACTGTCAACCCCTCCACGGTAGCGCATGTCGGCCAGCCGATACGCTGCGGCTGAGGCCGTCACGAGAGCTTGCTGAGCCGCAAGCTGCTCATCGAGCGTGCCGCGGGCGATGAGCGCATCGGCGACCTCACGGAAGGCGGTCTGAATCGCCTTCTCGTACTGCGCGACCGCCGTATCGCGAGCGAGCTTGGTCGCCTGGAGGTTGGCGACGTTGGCGCCGCCCGCGAAGATCGGGACACTGATTTGCGGGGAGAAGGTCCAGGCGCGCGAACCACGCTTGAACAAGCCTGACAGCTGCGTGCTTTCGGTGCCGAAGCTGCCGGTGAGCGAAATGGCGGGCAGGAACGCCGCGCGCGCCGCGCCGATCTCTGCGCTCGCGGCCATGAGCTGATGTTCGGCGGCGAGTACGTCGGGCCGGCGCACCAGCACGTCTGAGGGAATGCCCTCCTCAAGTTCGGCGACCATGTTGCCGCGGTCCAGGCCGCCGGAAAAATCGATACTGTCCGGAATCGGCGCGCCCAGCAAAAGCTGCAGCGCATCGCGGTCCTGAGCCAGCTGCCGGTTGTACTGAGCGAGGTTGGCGCGTGCCGTATCGACCGTGGTCTCGGCCTGACGCAGCGCGAGCTCCGTGGTCGTGCCGCCGCTGAACTGCTTCTGCGTCAGTGCGTAGGAGTCTTCCTGGCTCTTCAACGTGTCACGGGTGATGTCGAGCAGGGTCTGATCGGTGCACACCGCGAGGTAGGCGGTGGCGATTTCCGCCACCAGAGTGAGCTGCACACTGCGCTTTGTTTCGCCCGAGCTGAAGTACTGCTGCAGCGCTGCGTGGTTGAGACTGCGGATGCGGCCGAAAAGGTCGAGCTCGTAACTCGTGAAGCCGACGCCCACGTTATAGGTGTGCTCGGTAACGCCGTTGGTGGGCAGAGCGGCCCCGCCTAATAAGGAGGGGGGGAATCCCGACGTCAATACGCCAATGGGAATGTGCTGCACCTGTTCGACCGCGCTCGCGTCGACGGTTGGAAACAACTCGGCGCGCTGGATGCGATATTGCGCCTGCGCGCTTTGCACATTCAGAGCCGCGACGCGCAGATCGCGATTGTCGGTGAGCGCCAGCGCGATGAGCTGCTGCAGCTGCGGATCGGGAAAGAACTCGCGCCAGCCGATGTCCGCGGCGACCGTCTCGGCCGCCGCGCCGCCTGGCAGCGCCGGCACCGGCGCGGGCGGGCGATGATAATGCGGTTCCAAGGTGCAGGCGCCGAGAAGCGCGGCCACCACGGCGAGGAAACAGGCGCTTCTGCAAGCCATCAGCGGCTCTCCGGCGCCGGCGTCGGGGACTGCGCCGGCAGCGAAGGCTCCTCGCCCTTTTGGCGGTCGCCGAACAGCGAGCGCACGCTCACGAAGAACACCGGTACCAGGAACACGGCGAGCACCGTGGCCGTCACCATGCCGCCGATCACGCCCGTGCCGATGGCGATGCGCCCGCCGGCCCCCGCCCCGGTGGCGATCGCCAGCGGCAGCACGCCGAGGATGAAAGCCATCGAGGTCATAAGGATCGGCCGCAGGCGCTGGCGGGCCGCCGCGACCGTCGCCTCGATCAGATGCATGCCGCGCGCGTGGTTCTCCAACGCGAACTCCACGATCAGGATCGCGTTCTTGGCCGACAGTCCCACGGTGGTGAGCAGGCCCACCTGAAAGAAGACGTCGTTGGCGAGTCCGCGCCAGAGCGTGGCGGTGATGGTGCCGATGATGCCGAGCGGCACCACCAGCATCACCGAGAAAGGTATCGACCAGCTCTCGTACAGCGCTGCGAGGCACAGAAACACGATCGTGAGCGAGATGGCGTACAGCGCCGGCGCCTGTGAGCCCGAGCGTACCTCCTCGTAGGAGAGACCGGTCCACTCGTAGCTCACGCCCTTGGGGAGCTTCGTCACCGCCGCTTCCATCGCGGCGAGCGCATCCCCGGTACTCTTGCCGGGTGCCGGCGCGCCGAGGAATTCCAACGAGGGTATGCCGTTATAGCGCTCCAACTTGGGCGAGCCGGAGATCCAGTGCGCCGAGGCGAAGGTCGAGAAGGGCACCATTTGACCCGCGGCGTTGCGCACGTACCAAAGGCCCAAGTCCTGGGGCAGCATGCGCGAGTCGGCATCGCCCTGCAGGAACACCCGCTTGACGCGGTTGCGGTCGACGAACTGATTGACGAAAGCCGAGCCCCAGCCGGCGCCGAGGGCATCGTTGATGCTGCCGATCGAAACGCCGAGCGCGCTCGCCTTTTCCCAGTCGATATCGAGCTTGTACTGCGGCTCATCATCGAGGCCGTTCGGCCGTATCTGGCCGATCGCCGGGTCCTTGCTCGCCAACCCCAGCAGCTGACCGCGCGCCTGCATCAGTGCCGCATGGCCGACGTTGCCGCGGTCTTCCAGCTCGAAGTCGAATCCCGTGGCGTTGCCGAGCTCGAGCGCCGCCGGCGGTGCGAACGCCACCACGAACGCTCCGCGGATCTGGTGGAAGCGCTGGTTGGCGCGCCCCGCCAGGGCAAACACGGAGTTCTTTGACCCCTTGCGTTCCGACCAGTCCTTCAAGCGGACGAATACGAGGCCGGCATTCTGCCCGTGGCCGCCGAAACTGAAGCCGTTGACCGTGAACACGCCGCTCACGAGAGCTTTCTCATCCTTGAGGAAGTAGTCGCGCGCCTCATCGAGGGCACGCTGCGTGAGCTCGCTCGCTGCGCCCGGCGGCGCCACGACCTGGACGAACAAAATGCCCTGATCCTCATCCGGCAGGAAGGATTTCGGCACGCGCACGAATAGCAGGCCCATCGCCACGACAATGAGCACATACACCAACAGGTAGCGCCGCGTGCGCCCCGTGACATGCGTGACCCCACGCTCGTAGCCGCGATTCATCCGGTTGAAGCCGCGATTGAACCAGCCGAAAAAGCCTCGTTCGCGCTCGTGAGCCTCGCCGACTTTTCGCTTGAGGAGCGTCGCGCACAAAGAAGGCGTGAAGATCAGCGCCACCAGCACCGAGAGGGTCATGGCCGAGACGATGGTGATGGAGAACTGACGGTAGATGACACCCGTAGAGCCGCCGAAGAAGGCCATGGGGAGGAACACCGCCGATAACACCAGGGCGATGCCGACCAGGGCGCCCGTGATCTCGGTCATCGAGCGCCGCGTCGCATCTTTCGGTGACAGCTTCTCCTCTTCCATCACGCGCTCGACGTTCTCCACGACGACGATCGCATCGTCCACCAAGAGACCTATGGCGAGCACCATGCCGAACATGGTCAACGTGTTGATCGAGAAGCCCGCGGCGGCGAGTATGCCGAAGGTGCCCAAGAGCACAACGGGGACGGCGATGGTGGGAATCAACGTGGCCCGGAAGTTCTGCAGGAACAGGTACATCACCAGAAACACCAGGACGATCGCCTCGAAGAGCGTCTTTACGACCTCATCGATGGAGACGCGCACGAATGGCGTGGTGTCATAGGGATAAATCAGCGTGAGGCCGGGCGGGAAGAACGGCGCCAGCTTGTCCATGGTGGCGTGCACGGCATTGGCGGTATCCAGCGCGTTCGCGCCGGGGGCGAGCTTCACCGCCAGGCCCGCCGCCGGCTTGCCGTTGTACTCGGTGTGGACCGAATAGCTCTCGGCGCCGAGGCCGATGCGCGCGACGTCCCGCAGCCGCACCTGCGAGCCGTCGGTGTTCACCTTGAGCAGCACGCGCCCGAACGCCTGCGCGCTGGTGAGGCGTTCGGGGCCGATGATGGTGGCGTGGAGGCGCTGCCCCTTCACGGAGGGCAGCCCGCCCAGCTCGCCGGAAGGCACCTGCAGGTTCTGCACCTGCAGCGCGTTATTGACGTCCGTCGGTGTCAGCCCAAAGTTATTGAGCTTGACCGGATCCATCCAGATGCGCATCGCATACTGGGTGCCGAACAGCTGAAAGTCGCCCACCCCGGGTGTGCGGCTGATCGGATCCTGCACATAAGAGGCGATGTAGTCGCTCACGTCCTCGCTGCTCATCGAAGCATCGCTCGAATAGAAGCCGACCACGAGCAGGAAATTGCGGGTGGCCTTGGCAACGCGCAGTCCCTGCTGCTGCACTTCGACCGGCAGGAGCGGCGTGGCAAGCTGCAGCTTGTTCTGCACTTGCACCTGGGCGATGTCCGGATTGGTGCCCTGCTCGAAGTAGAGCGTGATGGTCACACTCCCGTCGGCGTCGCTTTCGGAACCGAAATAGAGCAAGTGATCGATGCCGCTCAGCTGCTGCTCGATAACCTGCGTGACGGCGCTCTGCACGGTATCGGCCGAGGCGCCCGGATAGGTCACCTGAATGGAGATGGCGGGCGGAGCGATGCTCGGATACTGCGCGATCGGCAGCGTCGTGATGGCGAGTGCACCCATCAGCATGATGACGATGGCGAGAACCCAGGCAAAAACCGGGCGGTCGATGAAGAAGTTGACCATGGCCCGCGCCTACTTTGCTGCGCCCAAAGCGGCAGCGGGTGGCGGCTGCGCCGTCTTCTCGTCCGCCGGCCGGTACTCCTCAGGCACCACCTGGGCGCCAGGCTTCGCCGATTGAATACCTTCGACGATGATGCGGTCCCCGGGCTTGAGACCCGAAGTCACCAACCATTGATCGCCGATCGCGCGATCGGTCACGATGGTCCGCAGCTCGACGGTATTGTTCGGACCCACCACCAGCGCATTGGGCTCACCCTTCTGATCGTGGCTGATGCCCTGCTGCGGCGCCAGCACGGCACCCTGACGCACGCCTTCCTGGATTTCTTCACGCACGAACATGCCCGGCAGGAGGAGACGCTCGGGATTGGGAATCAGCGCGCGCAGCGTGACCGAGCCCGTGCCTTCGTCCACCGTCACCTCGGAGAACTCCAATGTGCCGGGGCGTGCGTAGTCACTGCCGTCTTCCAGCCGCAGCCGCACCTGGGCCTTGCCTGCCTCGTTTTGCTTGAGCAGTCCCGCGGCGGCTTCCCTTTGCAGGCGCAGCAGGGTTGTGATGGGTTGGGTCACGTCCACGTACACCGGATCGAGCTGTTGGACGCTGGCGATTGCGTCGGCTTGATTGGCGGTGACCAATGCCCCTTCCGTGATCAAAGATCGGCCGATGCGGCCCGTGATCGGAGACAGCACTCGGGTGTAGATCAGATTGATGCGTGCCGTTTCCACCGCCGCCTGTGCCTGCAGGTGTGAGGCCACGGCATTGTCGTAATCCTGCTTGCTGACTGCATTCGCTTCGGCCAGCGGCTTGTAGCGTTCCCAGAGTGCGCGGGCGGAAGCATCCGCCGCGACGGCGCTGTCGTAAGTGGCCTTGTAGGGCGCTGGGTCGATCTGGTAGAGCTGCTGCCCCGCCTTGACGTCGCTGCCCTCGACGAACAGCCGCTTCAGAATGATGCCGTTGACTTGCGGTCGCACGTCGGCGTATCGGTAGCCCGCTACGCGTCCCGGAAGCTCAGTGGTGATCGGCACCGCCTGAGCTTGCACGGTGACGACCGAGACTTTCGGCGGCGGCGGGGCCGGCGGCGGAGCCTTATGCTCACAGCCGGCGAGCAGCACCAGGCCTGAAAGAGCGAAACGTACGGCGATTCGCGCGCCGAGGCGGCCGCCTATCACGAGGAGCACCACATGGAAGCCATTAATTCAGTTCTGTTAGTGCGCGTAGGCGGTTCTGTGCTGGATCGGTCAGAATTTTCTTCCAGAAGTCCGTCAGGGAATATCGATGCCGGAGCCTGGTTCGGTGTCGGAAAGTTCTGACACCGATTTTCCGTGTATCTTTCCCAGATGATATGACACACGAGTTGCATGGCGCCACGCAGTCGTCATTCGTAATGATCGCGGCGTTTGCGTGCAAAGCCCGCGCGAGCGCACCTAGACCCAGTCGATAAATGATACATAACTATATGATTAAATTACATTAAGATAGACATAGGAACGCAGCGCAGAGAATGAAGGAGTGAACACTTACATGTCGATTGTCCGCATACTGTTAGCGCTTGCAATCTTACTGGCGGTTTCCCACAAGGTGAGCGCTGCCGCGCTCGACGACATCAAACTCGAGGTCAGCCAGGACCTTTGCGAAGGCGCAGGTGCAAACGACAAGAATTTCGTCGTTTACGCGGTCAACTTGAACGCGAATCAAACAATCGACGCCAATTTCAAATACGACTCAAATCCACCGCAGCAGCACTTCATCTTGTTCGACGCCAGCCTCAATCCCATCACAGATCGTTTCCCAAAGCTTCATGTGCATCGCTTGAAGCCGCATGAGTCCGCGAGGATAGGATGCACCTACACCTATCGTGCGGCAGCAAATCCGCCCGGGCCCTTACGCGTACCCATTGTCACCACCAAGCAGAGCGCTTCGTACATTGATGCCGGGGCCACGGAAGCCCCGGAGGACGCGCGCTCCTTCGCAGCCTTCCTGCTGCAAGGAGGCATCAACGAGTGCGGCCCGGGCGCGAAGCCACCAGGCCTGCTCTATCTCGTCAATCTGCATCCCTACGCGCGCCTTTCGGCAGCGCTGAATCTTCTCGATGATCACGGTACTCGTGTCGGCCAACTGACTCCCACCCTCTCACCCTTGAGTGGCACGCGCGTGGCCTGCAGCAATGGCTTCTCAAAAGCCGGCCCTATCACCAGCGCCACCCTGGAGGTATCTGCAGGAGTCGCAGCGAGTTTGCCCGCTGCAGCACCACCCGAAGCAACGCCCTCTTTACCCGATCACCGCGGGCCTGAATCCACCGAAGCGCCGACACTGGCTCCTTTGTCCCTGGGCGCAATCTTCACCACACAAAATGCCTGCGCCGGCTCGGTACCGACAGGCTGGATCAAGATCAACGACGTCTGGAATCCCACTGTCTGCGGCAACCCGGCGTCCATCACCTACAATGTTTGGATCATCCAACAGTTGACCGACCAACCGCTGGGCGCAGTCATTTACGCCTGCAAAGGAGCGGTCCCTTCAGGATGGTCTATCGTCGGCACGACTTGGAACCCCACCGTGTGCGGACATCCCACGGCCAACCAATCCAACGTCATGGCAATCAAGCGATTAAATTGAAAAAGGCAGCCGCCGGATTTGCGCCGACATACATCAACTCGAGGGCGCGCTCACCAGTCCGACCAGCGATGCCCGATCGAGGGCACGTTTGGAAAGAAACTCAGTGAGTGTCGTCGCCTTCTCGTCATCGGCTAAAGCAATTTCCGCGGTCGGCAACGCCCAAATCGTGAATTCGTAGTGATGCATGCCGCTGCCCTTCGGCGGACAAGGTCCCGACGCCCCCCTTCATCCAACCTTCCAAAGGTCAACCGATTGCGGCTCTCGTGGCTTCCATCGGTGACATTCTAGCCGCGCGACGAGCGGGTGTCAGCGCCGAACATTGACCCAAGATCAACAACAGGGCGCTGCCGAGAGCTATATAAACACTCGGCAGCCTGGTCATCTCGAGAAAATGCATGAGTACGAGGTTCACTACGAAGGCCAGCAGAGATCCAACGCTGATGCCCAGAAAGATGATGAAGAAATTTTCCGTGAGAATGTGGGCGAGAATATCGGAGCGCTTCGCCCCCAGCGCCCGCCGGAGGCCTATCTGTCGCCGGCGTTCGTCGACCCAGAACGCTGTAATGCCGATGATGCCGCCGGCGGTCGCCAACAGAAGGATGATTGACGCTGCGCTCAGCAATATCACCAGACCTCGGTCGCGAGAATAAGCTTTGTTTCGTAAAGTGTGGAAGCTCTGCACGCCATCGACGGCGTCGATAATACGCAGGCGGCTTGTCCTGTAAAGAGCAGGGGCGAGAGACTGCCTCAACTGATCCAATTGACCTGGCTTCGCTCTTACAATGTATTGATCTCCACCCGAGTCGGCCAACCGTATCGGGCTCAGGACCGAGCGATATGCAAACGATCGGGTGCTAACCGCGGGGACTTCCATATCGGAGATGACTCCAATAATGGTTCGCCCGACGCCACCGACGTAAACGGATTTGCCGAGGCCGGTCCCGCCCGGGAATAGCTTGTCGGCAAGATCCTGCGTAATGATGATAGGCCCGGCCGTCGACTGCACCAATTGGGATCCTGGCGTTACCTCGTCCACTTTGAAATTACGGCCCGCCAGCAGTCGCACGCCATAGGTGGCCAGGGCATGTTCGTCCGTAAAGTAGGGTTCGGAGAAGGAAGTGGGCGACTTCTGATTCACATCAAGGCTGATGCCCCAAACACTCGCCCATGGGCCGGCCGCGGGGAAAGAGTAGTCGGCGTAGGCATCTGCGACCCCTGGCAGTTGGCGCAGCATCGCCAGGTCGGCGGCGGTTTTTGCCTGTGCTTGTTCGAATGTCAGCGCGCCGACCCAACGATTGTCAACGACCACAATGTTCGACTCATCGATACCACTTGGTCGTGAAATGTACACGATGCGTTGGCCAATGACGAAAATGGCATTGGCCACGATAGCGAGCGTCAAAGCAACTTGCAGGGCAATGAGAAACACTCCGGCCTTGTGACGGGAGAGAGCGGACAGAATCGGCCTGACGGGAATGCTCATCCGATCATCCAGTTTTAAGTTGCCAGGCAGGCTGGATTCGGGAGGCGCGCCAAACTGGGTATGCCGCGGCGATCATCGTCACCACGATGGCAAGCACGATGGCGAGAGCCATGATGCTCGCGTCGGAGTGCACCATCCGCGCAATCTTGGCTTCAAAGACCAAATCGAGGCTTCCAATGAAGCAGACTGTCAACAGGATTCCTAGAAATCCGCCGGCCAGACCGATGACTCCCGCTTCCACAAGGTATTGAGCGTAGATATCGCCCCGAGATGCGCCCAGCGCCCGTCGAATTCCAATGTCGGGCCCGCGCCGCATGAACCGTGCCAGCAACAACCCTACCGTGTTCACGGTGCACACCAAGAGAAGTCCGAGCGCGACAATGAATGATATGCGCGCTTCCGACGGAACGACTTTCATGTATTTGAGCCACTGATCGAGGTCGCGCAGCCGTGTGTAGGCCGGCCAATTGAAGCGGCCATTTGCGCGTTGCTCTTCCGCATAGGCTGCGAGAAAGGCACCATACTGTTTGACCGCTGCTGCATTGGGCAATTCGACCCAAAAGGAAATCCAGCTACATTCTGAACGCACAAGATCCTCCCAGCCTTTTCCCTGGTAATTGAGAGCGCAAAATGTGCTTCCCGCGGTAGGTATTTTCGAATCGAGCGCACGCCGGAATGGCAAAAATATCTGCGGGCTGCGCTCGAACGATTGCACGTCGGCGGCAGCATAGAATCGCGGCAGCGGATTCCACGGCGCCATCACGCCGGCTATTCGATACACATGGCCCTCGAGCGGCAGTTCCCGGCCGACACTGTCTGCTCCATGGAACAGCTTTTGATTCAGATCGCCTCCAATGACAACTGTGTTGGTCCCGTCATCATCGTCCGGCTTGCTCCAGACACCACCATATTGAAACGGCACCGAAAACATGCGAAAAAAATCCGCGGTAACGGCGTATCCCTTTGCCGCAACCGGTTGGATGCTGGAGTCCGTCGGCACCGCCGACAGGTATATCGGGTAGATGGCGGCCTGCCCTGTCGCCGCCTGGTTGGCACGAAGCGCCTGGACGTCGCGGAGCGTGAGTTCCGGATCAGGTTCACCGTCATTGGTAACCCGATCCGCTCCGCGGTTGTCAATTTGAGGTACAAAAAGCCGGCCAGACTTGGACGGCAACGGGTTCGCTGACACCGCGCTGAGCAGAGCATAGGTGGTAATCAATCCAGCGACGCCGACAGCGATGAGCAGGATCATCAGGCCGGTAATGACAACGTTGCGCGACAAACTGCGCATGCCCAGATCCAAGTAGTAGGAGAACATCCCTGCCCCTTCTCGTTGCCCGTGCGCTCTTTGTACACGGAATGTGCCGCCGCCTCCAGCGCGCTTCGGTGCCCACCAATCATAGGTGGCCCGCCGAGAGCGCCTATTCGGTTGACTCTTCAATCCGCCAACGCACGGCCGTCACGGATGGCTCCAGACTCAACCTGCCCACGATTTGTTCAAGTATGCCGTCAGAGCGGTGTTCGGCGGACAGAACGGCAAGCACTTCAACACGATCTGAGTCCTCGATGTTGGAGCTGTCGAGGCGATGAAGGTGGAGGCCACCGGTACTCAGTCCTTGGAGCAGCAGCGCGCGCACGTGGGCTTCGCGGTCGCCCTTGCATACCACGTTGACGACATAGCCGCTTTGCAGCTCTGCCGATGCGAGCGGCTGTCGATTGATCCGCTGTACCAACGGGCGCAGCAGCAAATTGACCGCAATAACCATCGATGCCGCGAGCGCTGCGCACCACAGCGCTCCGCCGCCGGCCAAAACGCCCACGGCCGCGGAGCACCACAACGTTGCGGCCGTGTTGAGCCCACGCACGTTCAGCCCCTCGCGGAAGATGATGCCGGCACCGAGAAATCCGATGCCCGAAACGACCTGAGCCGCCACACGTGTGGGAGATGATTCGGTCGAAAAAAGACTCTCGAACACAACGAACGAGGCCGCACCCAACGCGACCAGCGTGTTGGTTCGAAGGCCGGCCAGACGTTGGCGCCACTGACGCTCAAATCCGATCGCGGCACCGACGGCCACGGCAACGCCCAGATTGACCGCTGCCTGCGCAATTCCGATTAGCATGCGAAGTCCTCCAGCGACTAGCGGATCGCGACGGCGATCGCAAACAGCACATACAGGAGCCCCAACGGGACGAGACTTACCCCGCTCACGCGTTCCCGTCGAAACATCAGCCACAAAAAAATAACAGCGGCGGTCGCGGTGGATGCCGCAATCACCACCGGTGGACCGAAACGCCAGGTCGTAAAGAGCACGCCGAGCCCGGCGGGCACTGTCGCTTGAATCATCATTGCGCCCGAGATATTGGCGAGCGCCAACCGCTCGCGTCCCTGCCGAACCCAAATGACTGCGTTCAGCGTCTCGGGGAGTTCGGTCGCCACCGGACTCAAGATCAACGCGACCAACTGCGGTGAGACCCCCAGGTGAGTGCCGATGTTCTCCAACTGGCCCACAAACGTGTGAGAGGCGACGGCGATCACGAGTAGCGCGGCGAGTGTTTGCAACGAAGCCCAGGCCAGACTCGGGTCCGGGTCTCTCGGTCTGAAGTTGAGGGGCTCCAAGCGTTCATCGTCATGTTCCTTGCCGTGTCCCGCGGTGACTTCGCGCCATACATACAAGGCGTAGGCGCCGAATAGCAGAATTCCAAGCCATCGTTTTGAGGGGAAGCTCACCAACCCGAGCGCAAGCGCGAGGACAAAAATGAGCAAAAACCAAGCCTGATCGCTGCTCAAACGCCGCGTATCAAGTTGCAGGTCGCTGTTGGCGCGCCGGAACTTGTGGCGCGAGGACCAGAGCACGATTCCCACCACTGCATAGGAAATGGTGGACAACACCAAGGGTCCGCCGACGGCGGCTCCGACACCGATCTCCTTCTGCGCCGTGTTGCGTCCGAATACCACGGCCACGAACGTTACGGCAGATTCGGGAAGCGCGGTGCCAAAGGCGGCAAGGACGGTTCCAGTCGCCGTGGCGCCGATGCCAAAGCGGCGGCCCACCCATTCCACGCCATTCACGAAATACTCGCAGGAAAGGTAAATTGCCGCGGCACAAAGCACAAAGAGGATCACGCTGAGAGCCATGCTGAAAACCTTTGCCGGGCGAGCGAGAACACCAATGGCGCTTACGACATCGCCCGCCCGGCAAAGGGTGAGGACATCGAAGGCCAAAGGTCTCGCCAGGCGATATCGGAGTCAGGACGATCCCGAAATCACTGCCCGCGCCATAGCATGAGGATGCTAAGTCTGTTGACGTGGGCTCTTCTTGGGGAAGAAGACGGCTACTCCCCAATGACAATTTCGGTGGGGAGCTTACTGAATTGGGGGGCAAACCGCAAATGGTCGACCGTTACACATCTGTGCGACGATAGTTCAGCACGCGGCAAGTATCGGAACACGGCAGACATCGGAGATCCCAAATGAATGAAGAAACCTTGAATTTGAGCATACGCAAATTCCTGAAAGCAGTCGGCATCAACTCGCAGCGCGAGATTGAGCATGCGGTCGCCAAGGCCGTCGCGGCTCATACCATTGCGGGAACAGAGTCCTTTCCCGCCAAAATGACCCTCGAGGTTGCCGGACTCGAGGTGAAGGTGGAATTCAGCGGCGACATCGCCCTTCAATGAAGCATTGGCGGGGCTCCTGGGCTTGATTCCGCACTGCGTCTATTTCAAACCGTAGCCGCGTCACATTCCTAAGGACGTCACTGACGTAATGTCCGGCCATGTGTCAGCGCTACGCACTTCCGGACCAGGCCACCGTCGAGCGCGAATTCATGCCCTCGCGGGCGTGGTGGAATTTCCCGCCCAAGTACAACGTTGCTGCGCGACAGTACGTGCCGGCGATCCGCTGGCACGACGGACAATCCGAAGCGGTGATGATGCGCTGGGGCCTGATACCGTCATCCGCCGAAGGTCGCGCCGGTGAATCTCCTCTGACCATCGATGTTGACTCGATCATGGGATCCCCGATATTCCGAGAGCCTTGGCTCGAAGGTCAGCGCTGCATTCTGCCCATGTCCGGATTTTATGCATGGCAGTTGACCAACCAACGCTACCGTCAACCTCACTTCATTCGCTTGAGCGAACGCTCGGTCTTTGGCGTGGCGGCCATTTGGGACCGATCCGTCGGCGAGGACGACGATGTGATCGAAAGCTGCTCGATCGTTTGCGTGCCGCCGAACGATCTCATGATCGAAATCGCCAACACCGCCGGCCGCATGCCAGCCATCTTGCGACGCAAGGATTATCAAACGTGGCTGCGAGGAACCCCAGTCGAGGCGAAGGCAACCCTGAACCCTTATGTCAAGAGCGGCATGCAAGCCTATCCGGTCAGTCCGCGTATCAATTCGACCGCGCCTGACGATCCTGGCCTGATCCAACCGGCCGAATTGGCTTGAACGGCGCGCCGATGTCAGGCGCCGCTTGGTCAACGCTCCAGCGGCGCCGCTGAGAACTTCATCAGCTCACCGGTAGCCCTTTGATCGACTGAGAGTCTCGTTGTGCAGTGTGGTAAGGCCGGTTCTATTGATCTGCGCGACGGCGCTGGCCAGAGCCCCGTCGAAACAATTCTGCCAGAGCTTCTTGAAGGCCAAATCGCGGCCTTCGAAGGAGGAGCAGACGTCTGCTGCGCCGTTGCGTAGCCGCGCATAGAGCGCCTTGGCGCCGAGTTCAGAGTCGAGGTTCAGGTCTCCGTAGGCGACGATGGCTCGATCATACCGCGGCTCGGCAGCCTGAACGCTGCGGTCCAGCGCTACACAACCGAGAATCAAGAGGCCGGCGGCTATCAAGGACGCCGCAGAGATGGAATGAGGTTTGATCGGGCTTGCGTAGCTCACGTGAATACCCTCTGGAGTTGATCGGACAGCGCAGAGACTGCGCCGTCGGCCCAACCACAACAAACGCACTATCTGACCACCCGTTAAGAAAGTCTTAACCGTCGACTCGCCCGCCCGAGCAGGGCATATGGAGTCGTTTGGTCGACTTGGCCTTGAAAGATTGCCGGTGGCACCCAAGATGGCCCACTGGCCGGGCCTCGCACGATCGAGAAGGGGCGGAAAGATGGAAACGATTGGCGGCGATTTACGCCAAATGCAACGCACTCCGCTGGCAGCGGCGCATGTCGAAGCATTGCGTGCCGCGGGCGAGGTTGCAACCTATCCTGCGGGTACGTTTCTCGCAAGACTGGGCGAGCCAATGGATCGATTCGTTTTCGTCGAGGAAGGCGAGATCGAAGTGGTCAATCCGTACACCGACGAACGCCATTTCCCCTCCACGCTGGGTCCGGCGCAGTTCATGGGAGATATCGCCTTTCTGAACGGCGGCGCCTGGTCCATGCCGATGCGCACGGTTCGAGATACCCGGGTGATCGAGGTGCCGCGTGAAGCGATGCTCACGCTGATGTCCCAAATCCCGGAGATGTCCGACATCATCATCACCGTATATTCGGCGCGCCGCCGAACGCTGCTCGAGGATCGCAACAGCAGTCTACGGCTGATCGGCGAAGATGAGGACCGCAACGTGCGTGGTATCGCGGAGTTTGCCAGCCGTAACCGCATTCCCTACAGCTCCATGCCGCTGGGAAGCCCGGAAGCAGAAGCGACCGCGAAGAGCTGCCGAATCGCTTCGGCCGTGCCCGCGGTGATCTTCGGTCGGGGTGTCGTCGTGAGCGATCCCACGCCCGATAAAGTCGCGAAACTGCTCGGTCTCAATCTCGACTTTCGCAATGATGAAGCGTTCGATGTGCTGATCGTCGGTGGCGGGCCGGCGGGGGTCGCCGCGGGGGTTTACGCGGGCGCTGAAGGTCTGTGCGCGCTCGTCGTCGAGGACCTGGCGATCGGCGGTCAGGCCGGCACCTCGAGCCGTATCGAGAATTACATGGGCTTTCCGACCGGTATTTCCGGTGCCGACCTGGTCTGGCGCGGCGAGGTACAGGCGATGAAATTCGGTACGCGCTTCGCGATGCCGCGACGGGTGGTGCTGCTCGAGAGGCTCGAGGATGAATCCTTCTGCGCAACCTTCGACAACGGCCAGCGCGTCCGCGCCAAGGCAGTCGTGGTCGCAACCGGCGTGCAGTACCGCCGGCTGCCGCTCGACCGGCTTGCCGACTTTGAAGGTGCCGGCATTTATTATGCCGCGACTGAGATCGAGGCGCGCTATTGCAAGGGAACAGAAGCGGTGATCATCGGCGGCGGCAACTCGGCCGGGCAAGCCGCGATGTTCCTGAGCCGCTCGGCGCGCTGCGTGCGCGTGCTGGTTCGCGGCGCCTCGCTTGCCGCTTCGATGTCGAGCTATCTCTCCAGCCGGCTGGAAGCCGACCCTCGGATCACGATCGAGTACGGCGCGGAGGTGAGCGCGCTGCATGGCGGGGAGCGTCTCGAGGCACTGACCATTCGTGACGTGAAGACCGGTGCGACCCGCGTCATTGACACGTGTGCGCTGTTCATCATGGTGGGGGCCGCACCGAACACCGCATGGCTCTCCGGACTCGTGAAGCTGGATGACAAAGGGTTCGTAATCACGGGTTCCGCCGCAGGCTCGGCCGCCTCGCCCTTTGCCACCTCGCTCCCCGGCGTGTTTGCAGTCGGTGATGTCCGCGCAGGTTCGGTCAAGCGTGTGGCTTCTTCCGTCGGCGAGGGATCGGTCGTGATTTCCAAAGTCTGGGATTTTGTCAATCGTTAGCGGTTCGCGCGCCGATCTGCTCCGCCAAGAAGGTGTAATTCGCCGTGGTGCCGGCAGGGACATTCTGCAGCATGTCCCAGACACGAGTCTGGAGATCCGTGCCGCGAATATCGACAGGCAGCTCCAACGCCTGATCGGCGCGCTCGATCAAGTCCACAACCTTCGGCACCAGTCCGGCATCGTCGCTCTCTATGATCTCGAATACGTCATTCGGAAACTGATTCTGCAAATCGCTCATCAGCATCTCCGGGTCCTCCCCTACCATGATCGAGCGGATCAAATGCTCGGACACGGCGATGAGGACGAAGCCCAAGGAACATGGCGCAACGGCAAATCCGATGGTTGCTGCCGCCCGGATGAGTGGGATGAGCACGTCGCCCGCTCCGCTCTTCACAAGGTCTGCATCTGATGTGGGTGTAAACATGGTCTTCTCCTTCGGGTACGCTGGAGCATCTGTTTCGGGACGCCTGACCGTCTGGGCCGTACGGCGCCCAGGATCAGTTCAATTCAAATCGTTCGCCGACCAACTCTTCGCTCTTCCGCCAAAGTGCCTGTGCGCGCTCTGAATCGAGGGCGTAGGGCTGAACGCCCCCGCGCAGGCGAGGGTCTGAGACCACCTCGGCTACGTGGCAGTCTTCGCAATATCGACCGCCAATGGCCTCGGTATCGGCGACACAAGCGGCCCAAACGGAGGTCGCCGCGCCTTGCGGAATGCTTTTATAACTAAAGGGCGCGGAACCTTTGGGCTGACTGGCGTTGATTTCGGCAATCAATTTTTCCAGCGTGGCGGGCGTCAAGTGCCGACTGAGCTCGGTTCGGATACCTCCCGGGTGCACGGCCGTCGCCCGCACCCCACGCGCTTTGTGCCGCCGATCGAACTCGACCGCAAACAGCACGTTCGCAGTCTTGGAACGGCCATAGGCGATGAATTCGGCGTAGGGCGAGTGCTCAAAGTTTGGGTCCTCAAGATTGACATCCGCATATCGGTGCCCTGCTGAAGACAGGTTCACCAGCCGCGAACCTGGCTGCAGCAGCGAGGCGGTGCGGTTCACCAAAACAAAGTGTCCGAGATGGTTGGTGCCGAACTGGGTCTCAAAGCCATCGGCCGTCGTGCCTTTGGGGCACGCCATGACGCCGGCGTTCGCAATGATCACATCGAAGGGCTTTCCCGCTTCGAGCAAACCGTCGGCGCAGCGGCGCACACTGTCGAGAGACGCGAGATCGAGCTGCACGAGGGAAAGAGAGCCGCCGCTTGCGGCTTGCGCCCGAACCTGTTCAGTCGCGGCTTGCGCCTTGGATAAGTCACGCGCGGCGCCGATGACTTGCGCCCCGTGCGCGGCTAACGCCCGCGCGGTCTCAACCCCAAGACCCGCAGAGACACCGGTGACGAGCACCCGCTTTCCGCTCAAATTGATGCCTTGCAACACCTCGTCGGTCGTGGATATGGCTCCGAAAGAATGGGTCATGACCTAATCCTCGCGCTGTTGAGCGCCGCCCTACCGCGGCACTGTGGAAACGTGGTCTAATTGAAAGTGGAGGGAACCTCCGCTTAATATACGGAGGTATCCTCCGTTTTGCAAGTGCTGTGTCAGGAGCAGATCAAATAAACATGAAACGAAAAACAACGGCCGAAGTGCGCAAGCCGCGCGCCGACAGTGCCCGAAATCGACAACTGCTGATCGACGCTGCCAAGGCTGGGTTCGCGGAAGCCGGGCTGAATGTGAGCCTGGAGGAAATCGCGCGCCGCGCCGGCGTCGGCATTGGCACACTGTATCGGCATTTCCCAACCAGGGAGGCGGTTGTAGAAGCGGTTTACCGACGCGAAGTCGAGCAGCTGGCCCAAGCCGCGCCGCAGCTTCTCGAGACCTCGCCGGCGGCTGACGCCTTGCATAAGTGGATGCACTTGTTTGTCGACTATATCGCCACCAAGCGCCTCATTGCCCCATCTCTCGGTGCCGCGGCAGGGCGCTCTTCCCCGCTCTATGCAACCTCCGCTGAACTGATCACACGCGCGATCACCACGCTCGTGAAGCGCGCCGTTGCCAGCGGCGATGTGCGCAAGGATATCGATCCATCTGACTTGCTACGCGCAATGGTTGGAGTGAGTTATGGGAATCCCGATGCCGGCTGGCAAGCGAGCGCGCGGCGACTTATTGACATTCTGATGGATGGGCTGCGGCGTAAGAGTCGCTGAACGGGAAACCGGAAATGTTAAGATATCCCTCCATTTTTTGCAGAGATCCACATGCTGCTCTACGTCGATTCCAATCTTGCCAGTCCCTATGCCTTGGCGGCATACGTCAGTCTTGTCGAGAAAGGCTTGACCTTCGATGTCAAACCCCTCGAGATATTCGCCAACGCGCAAAAGGAAAGCTCCTTCGCCGCGACATCGATCACGCGGCGAATCCCGACGCTCATACACGATCACTTCGCTATCTCGGAATCTTCCGCGATCTGCGAATACATCGACGAGAGCTTTGAAGGGACGCAGCTCTATCCGATAGGACTGCGCGACCGGGCGCGAGCGCGCCAAGTTCAAGCGTGGGTGCGCAGCGACCTGATGCCAATTCGCGAAGAGCGGCCGACATTCATCGTATTCTGCGGTGCCAGAAGACCCGCCCTCTCGCCGCAAGCGATCGAAGCCGCTCAGAAGTTATTCGCCGCGGCGCTTCAACTGCTCGAAGGCCACACGGAAAATCTATTCGGCGATTGGTCAATCGCGGACGTGGATCTTGCCATGATGCTGCAACGCCTGGTGGCGCATGGCGATACGGTACCTCAGCGGCTCGTCGATTACGCCAACCGCCAATGGCTCAGGCCCTCCGTACAACAATGGATCAAGCTTAAGCGCCCGAAGCTCATCGAATACTGATCAGGCTCACGCGATTCTTGCGCCGCCGATAGAACCAGAGCGTCAGCGCGAGCACCGATCCGCCAGGCAGCAGCAACTCCATCGCCGCATAGGGGGCAAGATCTTTGAGTCTCGCAAAAATAACCGCTCCGCAGGCAAGAATCGCCCGCCAACCCGGCATTTGCAGTCGAATTATTGCCGTGGCCGCTGTGCTTAAAGGCTCTGTCACCACGCTACGCCAGCATCGCAATTTGCAATACCAACAGCGAAACCCCGGTGGCGGCGACCGCCAAAAGGCCCTGCGCTAGCCGTGTGAGAAAGGAAATGGTGCTCATATATGCTGCCCGGTTGACTGAACTGATCGAACAGTGAAGAGGTTGCGCCACGCGCGAGGGCACAACAAACGGACTATGTAATCGGCTGTTAAGGTTTCCTTAACGTGCTCGGGATCGTCGTTCGGCCGCAGAACGAAAAGCTCGTTCGTTTCAAGCCCGAGCCGGCGGTCTGAGACGCAACGCTCCTGTTCTTGTTACCATACGGCCGACTTTGGAGAACGGCATGCCCCTCGATCACTATGTAACCCTCGGCCGCTCAGGACTTCGTGTAAGCCCGTTTTGCCTCGGCGCAATGACCTTCGGCGAAGAGCTCGGCTGGGGCTCCAGCGTCGAGGAGTCTCAACAGATCATCGACCGCTTCATTGAGCGCGGCGGCAATTTCATCGACACGGCAAATTTCTACACGAAGAGTCATTCGGAAAAGATAATCGGCGATCACGTGGGGCGCCATCGCGCCCGGCGGGACCGGCTCGTCATCGCCACGAAATTCAGCGGCAACCTGTACCCCGGGGATCCCAACGGCGGCGGATCCGGCCGGAAGTCAATTGTTGGGGCGTGTGAGAACTCGCTACGCCGCCTGCAGACGGACTACATCGATCTGTACTGGCTGCATAACTGGGACGTGCACACGCCGATCGAAGAGACGATGGCCGCGCTCGAGGATCTCGTGCGCGCGGGCAAGGTCCGCTACATCGGCGTCTCCGATACGCCTGCCTGGAAGATCGCCGAGGCGAACGTCGTGGCGCGCTTCCGTGGCTGGTCCGCCTTCGTCGGACTGCAGATTGAGTACTCGCTGCTCGAGCGGACGGTCGAGCAGGAGCTCGTGCCGATGGCACGGGAGTTCGGCCTCGGCATTACGCCGTGGTCGCCCCTCAAGAGCGGCGTGCTCAGCGGGAAATACACCCGGCAAAACGCCGGCCAGGTCAAGGTAGACCGAGGCTTCATCGCCGATACCTTCCTCACCGAGAAGACCTACGCGATCGTGGACGAGTTGAACATCGTTGCCAAGGCGCACGAGAGCACGATCGCGCGCGTCGCGCTGGCCTGGGTTCAGGCGCGGCCTGGCGTGACCTCGACGATCATCGGCGCGCGACGGCTCGCACAGCTCGAGGACAATCTGCAGGCCCTTGAAGTCAAACTTTCGGCCGAAGAGCTTGGCCGGCTCGATGCGCTGACGAAGCCGACGTTCGGCTTCCCCCAAAACATGCAGCCATGGTTTCCATCGCTCCACAACGGCGGCACCTCGGTGAACGGCGTCTCCGCGCCGCCGTCGTCCTTTGGCGTGGGGAAAGGCGACAAGATCTACTGACCCGGCGGGAGGCCGTGGGTGCGTCGGGATGGTCAATCATTGCATATGCCAGCCGTGGCTCACGACGATTGACTGACCGGTCAGGGCATTCGAGGGGAACGAGGCGAGCCACAATGCTACGTCGGCGACATCTTGTTGCGATGTGAATTCACCATCCACCGTCTCTCTCAGCATGATATCCCGGACCACTGCCTCTTCGGAAATCCCCAACGCGATCGCTTGCTCGGGAATTTGCCTGTCCACGAGCGCGGTGCGAACGAACCCAGGGCAAATGACATTTGTGCGCACACCGTATGGCGCCCCCTCTTTGGCCACCACTTTGGCGAGCCCAACGAGTCCATGCTTGGCGGTGACATAGGGTGCCTTGAGGGGCGAGGCCACTTTCGAATGGACTGAACCCATGTAGATGATGGTGCCGCCGCGTCCGGACGTCTTCATCGCGGGCAGACAGGCTTTTGTGGTCAGGAAAGCTCCGTCAAGATGCACCGCCAAAACGTGCTTCCACTCCGCGAAGGTAAACTCGTCAACGGGGCGCACGATTTGCACGCCGGCGTTGCTCACGAGAATGTCGAGGCCGCCGAACAGGGCAACAATTGCGGCAACGCCCTGAGTAACGCTCTGCTCGACCGCCACGTCCATGGTCACCCCAACGGCCTGGCCGCCCTGCTCTTTGATGAGCTCAGCGGTGGCGATGGCACTGTCGTGCGCTATATCCGCGACGGCCACCCGCGCACCTTCACGCCCAAACGTCAGCGCGATCTCCTTGCCGATCCCGTCCGCGGCACCGGTAATGAGCGCGGTACGATCTTTGAGTCTCATACTCTTCCAGCCGATTCGATTTTCAGCCCAGTACACCGTCAGGTTCGGGCATGTTAGCCCAGAAGTGGCGAATCTCGGCGTAAGGATCATCCACGACCTGCGTATCGAGTCCAAAAATCATCGTCGAACGGCGCTTCGGCTCGTAATCCGGCCAATGCGGGATGTTGGTGTTGTTTGGATTTCCGGTCTTGGCGAAATTCACCCAGGCGGAGGCGAGAGTGCTGCACATGGTTTGCGCATCCTTGGAACCGGCCCCGAGAATGGCTTCCCGGTCATTGTGGAATGAGGCCGGTACGTCCATCGCGTGGGCGGCGCCAAACTTTGCGTCAAAGGCGGGGCTGCTCCACTGCCATAGATAGGCGTACACCGGCGCGCGCGCCTGCTCGGCTTTGCGCTCGGCCTGCTGATTGGCGAAACGCCTGAAGGTCGCGTCGGTAATCATTTGCGTCTGCAGCAAATACGGCGACCTGCCGGGAAAATGCTCGCGGTACAAGGCGAGCAATCGGTCCGCTTGGATGCCATAACGCTCGCGGAGCAGGGTTTTCAGCCCTATCTCGGTCAACGCAAAATTATCGAAAAATAGGCCGGCATCGTGCAGCGTCGTCGACACGATGAGTGGGACATCCGCCGACTGCAGCGGTGCGACGGGGCTGAATGGGTCGGACGCAAAATGGACGCCGTCGAGTACCGGCGCGAATGCATGGGCGCCCACTTCCGTTTGCGCTGCCAGCAATGTCGTCCAAGGAATACGCGAGATATCGCTCAGGCCCGACTTCCCCAAGCCCAGTTTCCTGCAAAAGGCGTCGCTCACGCACGCGCTCTCATCCCACGATACGTGTTTGGGCAGCGATCCGCTTTGAATCGCCGCTCGCTGAAACAGGCCGCGAGCCGCGTTCATGGCAAGCAGAGCGGACACTTTCCAGCCGCCGCCGGATTGTCCGAAAATCATGACCCGGTTCGGATCGCCGCCGAAATTCGCGATGTTGTCACGCACCCACTTCAATGCTGCGACTATATCCAGGATGCCGCATGCACCGGAGTCCGCCCATTCGCCCGAGGAATTCATTGCGGCGAGATTCAGGAAACCGAAGCTGGCCAGTCGATGGGTTACGGTTACGACAACCACGTCGCCGAAATAGGCGAGCCGGGCGCCGTCATACAGGGGATTGTTGCCTGAACCGATCGCAAAACCGCCGCCGTGGATGGAAAAGAGCACGGCACGTTTTTCACTGGTACCCGTGCCCGGTGTCCAGATGTTCAAATGCAGGCAGTCCTCACTCATGCCCCCGAGGGCGACATTGAGGTCGAATTGCACGAGTCGCGCGTAGTCGTTGCCGATATCGGATGGGAGTTGAGGAGCGGCGGAGCCGTATCCGAAGCAATCGCGTACACCGCTCCAGGGCGTAGGAGGCTTGGGTGGCTTGAATCGATTCGCACCGGCGGTGGACGCGCCATAAGGCACGCCTTTGAACTGACGGATGGCGGAATTGATCAAACCGCGCACTTTTCCGTTCGTGGTTTCCGCTGTACAGAAGCTCAAGTCAACGACAGGGTCCATCGTATGTCGTGCGTTCATGCGTCGATCGTCGGGCGACCTTTGGAACTGCGACCGGGGGTCAGTGAAACTTCACTTTCAGAGCGACGCCGACCGTTCGTGGCTGGGAAATATAGACAGGAACCGGCGCGGCGGGATCGTATTGGTTCGCCAGCGTAGCGGCTGATACCTCGCCCGCCTTGTCGAAGACATTCTTCAGGAACAGGCTGGCCTCGAGCCCATGAGGCGCATAAACCGACAAGTTCAAGTCTGTCGTGTTGTATGAAGCGAGTGCATAGAGCGGGCTGACCGCGGTGTTAAAACCCTGGTTGCGGCCGCTGATGTAGCGGTCGGTGAGCGTCAGCGCACCCGAATAGTTGTCGATGATGTTGAAATCGTACGTTCCCATCAGGGCAAAGTTGAATCGCGGCGACAGCGGCAGGCGCGCCCCCGGCTTGAGAATGCCGAGCACCAACGCCGGACTGGTCAACCGGGCATCGGTGTAGGCCGCCGATGCGCTCACGGTCAAGGGCGCGAGAATGCGATAGCTCGAGGCCAGCTCCGCTCCCGTCACGCGGGCGGTGCCGGCGTTTTCAAGTTGATTGACGCCGCCATTGTTGACCGTCACCTGAATGTTCTTCCACAAGATGTCGTAGACATCGAAGTCCAGCGTCACTCTTTTTTCCAGGAAGGTCGCCTTCTCGCCGATTTCATAGTTCCACAGGCTGTCTGCGGCGAACGTTGGATTTCCAAGGCCGGGCTTCAATACGAAATTGGGACCGCCGGGCCGAAAGCCGCTGGCCGCCCGCGCATAGACCATCAAGTCATCCGTGATGTGGAATTTTGGATTGATCAGATAGGTCATGACGCTCTGGTCCGAGGTGGCCACGGGCGGCGTGAAAACCGCGGCCGAACCGGTTGCGAGCAGCCCTGAAATGGTTTCCTCGTACGCTTGCCGCTGCTTGCTGTAGCGAACCCCCAAGCCCACTTCAAATTGCCTGGAGATGAAAACCGTGCCGTCGGCGTAAGCGGCGTATTCACGGTAGGTACTCGGCAGAAAACTGGTGAAAGGAGAAAGCCCAAAAAAGGTGCCGCCCGGATTGGCGAAGTCGAACAAGTCGACGATTTCGGAGGTCTTCTCGGTATCGAAATAGCCGCCTACCAACCACTGAAAGAAAGTGTTGTCGTGCGATGCAAGGCGCAGCTCCTGGGTGAACTTCTTGGTCGTGGTATTGACATACAGGCTCCACGGATCGGCACCTCCGCCAAATCCGGCGAGCGCCGCTCGGTAGACGAGGCTTTGATCGGTGTTGCTCGTCCCATTGTTGGTCTGGTAGCCGCTGATCGAGGTCAGTTTGGCAAAACCAAAGTCATAGCTCACCACGCCGGAGTACAGCGTCAAACTGTAGTTCGAGGGCTGAAATGTCGGATACGCCTGGTCGTAGGTGCCATAGGTCGGCTGGTGGGTGATCGGATCGCGAAAGGCCACATCGGCGCTTTCGCTCGGGATGTGCTGCGTGGATGCGCTGAGCCGCACATCCAGCGCATCCGTCGGTTGCATCAGCAGCGAGAAGCGCCCGCCTTCGGATCGGCTCCAACCCTGATTGTCGCGGTGGAAAATCGGATCTTTCGCATAGCCGGATTCATAATCCTGATAGCCGTCGATCCGCACCGCACCGATGCCGTTTCCAAACGGCAAATTCACCATGCCGGTGTAGAAATGGTTGATGCCGCCATGCTCAGTCGAGGAAACCCCCACACCGGCTTCGGCGCTGAAGGCCTTGAGGTCCGGCGCCGCGGTAATGTATTTCACCGTCCCGCCCAACGACGTCGCGCCGTACAGTGTCCCCTGCGGCCCGTTCAGCACTTCCACCCGGCTCAAGTCGAAGGCGTTGATGTTCAAACTTTGATACCCGACGCCGAACGAGGTGCTGGCGCCGAGCGGCACGTCGTCCAGATACAAGCCGATGGCGCTGCTGAGCTGCGATCCGGTGGTGATGCCGCGGATCACGATGAGATTCGTGGAGGCTCCCGTGGATGCGTAGCTCAAGCCCGGTACGAAGCCCGCGAAATCCGCGAAATCCTTCGCGTTCATCTGATCCAAGGCGCTGCCGGTCAAGGCGGTCACCTGGCCGGCGACATTTTGCAGCGACTCCGACCGGCGGGTGGCAGTAACGATGACTTCCGCCAGCCCCGTGTCGGATGCGACCGCACTCTGAGTGGCGGTCTGTGCCACGCCGGCCTCACTCCATACTGACAAGACGAATCCGCAAAGGAGCGCAGACGTGACGCGTGAAGGCATTTCAACTCCCATGAACAAGACATTCGTACCGAACGAAGCGTTCACGGCGCGTTGAGCCAGGCCGTGATTTGATTGACGGCGGGGGTGTTCCAACCCAGACCGAGATGATTGACCGCGATGACCGCCGAGCCCCCGAAATTGGTGATGCCCGTGGAGTCGTTGCAGCTGGCGATGAAAAGGACACCGTCCGAGGGCCCGGTATGCTCATTGTGCAACAGCGCAATGTTGTTCATGTTGCCGCAGAGGTTGTAGACCTTGACGCTGCTGGAGGTGCCGGCCGTGCGTACCGTGTCGATCAACGAGGGGCCGGAATACGCCACGATACCGTTGCCATGCGTGTAGAAGCCCAGCCCGCCATAATAGGTGGTGTACCAGTCCTGCTCAGCGGTGGGCAAGGAATAGACCGAGTCCCAGCGCTTGAGCATCTGGGCGGAGCCGGGAAAGTAGGCCGAGGAATACGTCCATTGCGGACCGTTCTGCCAA
>Ga0210389_10000302_pt1 | contig 49861 bp, 39 predicted proteins | sample IncBWH28OmetaG_FD_160127 | JGI IMG/M metagenome (GOLD analysis project Ga0210389, IMG submission 160127) | Forest soil microbial communities from Barre Woods Harvard Forest LTER site, Petersham, Massachusetts, United States - Inc-BW-H-28-O ... | reverse complement strand
CCGAGAGCCACTCGAGATATTCGGGAGGCAGGCGATGGACCGAACGCAGCGCGGTGAATAGTGTGGTGGCCGCGTCGCGCACGTCGAGTGCGTGCTTGCGGTCGACGCGATAATGGTCGACGGCTTTCATGATCGATTCCCAGCGTTCGGATTCGACTTGGCGGCCGGAGCGCGTACTGCGATCGTAGTCGGCGGCCATCTGCGCGAGGATGCCGTCACGCAGGCCCAGCGGTGAATATCGAAAACTTTTCAGATGCAGGCGATCGAGTAGTTCTTGAAATACCGTCGCGCCGGCGACAATTATTTCTGCCCGGCGAGGGCCGATGCCTTCGATCTTGCGGCGTTCCGCCACCGGCAAGCGAGCGAGTCTTTTAGCGATGCGGCTCATTTCCGCCTTCGACACCACCGGGCGCTGCCGGCCCACGCTATGCCGCAAATGGCTGGCGACCGCCGCCAGGGCAGCCGCTGTGCCGGAGGTCGCGATCACATTTTTTATCTTCGCGTTGGCGATCCGGTCGGTAATGCGATTGACTTCACGCGTGACAAAGCCGCGCAGACGTTTCAGTTCGCCTTTGCGCGTGGGATCGTGGCGCAAGAATTCATTGGTCAGGCGAACCGCGCCCAGGGGAAGGCTTACGGCATCGCGAATGTGTCCGCCCTGCGAAACTGTGAGCTCGCAACTACCGCCGCCCAAGTCCATCATCAACGTGGGAGCACGGTCCACGCGCGGGCTGGAAAACAGTCCGAGGTGAATGAGCCGCGCTTCTTCAACGCCGGAGATGATCTCGACCCTCCAGCCGGTAGCGGAGCGCACCCACTCCAGAAACGCTTGCGAGTTCCGGGCATCGCGCAGGGCGCTGGTCGCGACCACGCGCACGCTGTCGGTGACGATCTGTTGCGTGGCGCGATGAAAGCGGCGCAGCACCTTCACCGTTTCGGCCATGGAGTCGGGAGTGAGAAATCCGGAGCCGAAGACGCCTTCGCCGAGGCGTGTAACTTCGCGGTCTTCGTGGAGGCCGCGCAGGCGGCCGGACTGCAGACGGGCAATCTTCAGGCGGACTGAGTTTGAGCCGATGTCGACTGCGGCAAATGTGGGCATGAGGGCAGCGGAACGGGAAGCCTCACAGTGTACATGCACTCGGCTAAGTTGTGGGAAGCGGAAGAAGATTGGCTTACGCGCCGCGCCGGTTTAGTGGGAGATCCCTCGCTGCGCCTGAAGAACGGCTCCGCTCGGGATGACGCATCCATGGGCAGGCTACGTAAGCGGCATCTCTGCCGAAGATTGCCTGATTTTTAACACCTTTGTAACAAGGCTCTGCTACTTTTAAGGCGAATGGCCAACCCAGCGTTACCACGGCCTGATATGCCCGGACCGCAACCCGTTGCACCGACGAAGGTTACATCCGTAGCGGCGGGCCGGGAATCGCCCTTGCGGCACGCTTCGAGCGGCGCGGTTTCTGACCGAGTTTTTCAATCTGCTATCACAGCCTGCGGCTTGGCGGTGCTGGGCATCCTCGTCCTGATTGTTTACGAACTGGTGCATCGTTCGAGCCTTTCCTGGCATGCTTTTGGCTTTAAGTTTTTTGCCGCGAGCGATTGGAACCCGGTCAGCGAGCAGTTCGGCGCTTTGCCGTTTATTTACGGCACCCTGGTTTCGTCGCTGGTCGCGCTCATCATCGCAGTTCCGCTTTCCGTAGGCGTCGCGGTGTTTACCACCGAAATGTGCCCCAAACCATTGCGCGGGCCACTCTCGTTTTTTGTGGAATTGCTGGCTGCGATTCCGAGCGTGATTTATGGAGTCTGGGCCATCTTCGTGCTCGTGCCGCTGTTGAGCGCGTACGTCCAGCCATTTTTGGCTAATACTTTCGGCTGGACCGGGTTGTTTAGCGGACCGAAATACGGAGTCGGCATGCTGGCGGCGGGGATCATTCTGGCGATCATGATCATCCCGATCATTTCGTCGATCACGCGGGAAGTGCTGATGGTCGTGCCGCAGCATCAGCGCGAGGGTGTGTTGGCGCTGGGGGCGACGCGGTGGGAGATGATTCGGGTCGGCGTGCTGCGCAACGCCCGCGCCGGAATTGTCGGTGGAATCATTCTCGGGTTAGGACGAGCTCTGGGCGAAACCATGGCTGTCACCATGGTGATCGGAAACAATCCTCAGATCGTGAAATCGTTGTTTGCCCCGGGATATACCATGGCCAGCGTGCTGGCCAATGAATTCAGCGAAGCCACCGGCGACCTGTATCTTTCTTCGCTGATTGAAATTGGGCTGGCGCTGTTTTTTGTCACGATCATTGTGAATGCGCTGGCCCAGCTTTTGGTATGGACCGTAACCCGCGGCCAGCCTGCGAGGGGACATGCCTGAGATCACTGCTAACGCATCCGTGATGCCGGGTATCCCGCCCATCAGCTGGAGTCGCCGGATTACTGATTACGCGATGACGGCGGCGGCCTTCGCCACCGTGCTGCTGGTGCTGGCGCCGCTCATCGCGATCTTCGGCTACCTGCTGTACAAGGGAGTGCAGTCGCTCAACTGGGATTTCCTGACGCAGATTCCGAAGCCTGAGGGAGAAGCCGGTGGCGGAATGGCCAATGGGATCGTCGGCTCGATGATGATTCTGGGAGTTGCCAGCCTGATCGGTGTTCCGTTGGGGATTGGCGCTGGCGTCTATCTCGCCGAGTATGGCCGCAACCGGCTGGGCGATGCGATTCGTTTTACGTCGGACGTGCTGAATGGGGTGCCGTCGATTGTGATTGGCATTGTGGCTTTTTCGATTGTAGTTCTTGCGCAGGGACACTTCTCCGGATTGGCTGGCGGCGTGGCGCTCGCCATCATGATGGTGCCGACTATCTGCCGCACTACTGAGGAAATGCTGCTGCTGGTGCCTCAGGCTTTGCGCGAAGCGGCTTACGGGCTGGGCATCCCGCGCTGGCGGACGACGCTTTCTATCACGCTGCGGACTGCAACCTCGGGCGTACTGACGGGTGTTATGCTGGCCTTTGCCCGGGTTGCGGGCGAGACGGCTCCGCTGCTGTTTACCGCGTTGGGCAACGAGTTTTGGAGCGGGCGGTTGCCGTGGGATGCGCATGGGCATCGCCAGGCGTGGACGCTGGGTCTGGATCAGCCGACGGCCGCACTGCCGCTGCAGATTTTTAAATACGCGACCTCGCCTTATGACGACCTGCACCGGCAGGCGTGGGCAGGCGCGCTAGTGCTCATTATTCTGATCGTTACAGCGGTCACGGCAGTGCGCTTTGCGGTGCGCCGCAGCAATTTCGGAGCTTCATAACTTATGGGCGTCGGAATCCAGGTCGAGAGCCTGAATGCCTGGTATGGCAAGGGCCAGGCGTTGTACGACATCAATCTGAAAGTTGCGGCAAACCATGCCACCGCGCTGATTGGTCCCTCGGGATGCGGCAAGTCAACGTTTATTCGCTGCATCAATCGCATGCACGAGACCATTCCGGAGGCGCGGGTCGAGGGACGGGTGCGCATCGGAGAGATCGACGCCTATAACGGAACCTCGGCGACCCAACTCCGGCGACGCGTGGGCATGGTATTTCAGAAGGCGAATCCGTTTCCTACGATGTCGATTTATGACAACGTTGCTTCGGGGCTGAAGCTGAACGGATTTCGCGACAAACGGAAGCTCAACGAAATTGTGGAGCGTTCGCTTGATTCCGCGGCGCTGTGGAGCGAGGTGAAAGATCAGGTTCACAAGAAATCCGGCGCCAGCCTTTCCGGCGGCCAGCAGCAGAGATTGTGCATTGCGCGCGCGCTCGCGGTGGAACCTGAGGTTCTATTAATGGACGAGCCCTGTTCAGCGCTTGATCCAATTTCTACTGGAAAAATTGAAGAATTAATTTTCCAGCTTAAGGAACGGTATACGATCGTAATTGTGACGCACAACATGCAGCAGGCGGCGCGGGTGGCCGAGTTCACGGGATTCTTCCTGTTGGGCAAGTTGATAGAATTCGACCGGACGGAAAAAATATTCACCAAGCCGTCGGATAAAAAGACGGAAGACTATATTACCGGCAGATTCGGCTAAGGCGAACAGGGCTGATCTGATCACGGCGATTTTGAATAAGGAAGGTTTGGACAATGCGTACGCGTTTTCAGCAAGGGCTCGACGATCTGCGGCAACGGCTGCTTCGCATGGGAGGACTGGCGGAGCAGGCCGTGGATCGCGCTCGCCAGGCTTATGTGGAGCGTGACCTGACGCGCTGCCAGATGGTGCTGGAAGGCGAGGGCATGATCAATACGGCTGAACGCGAAATCGACGAGGCTGCCTTCGATTTGCTTGCGATGCAACAGCCCATGGCCGTCGACCTGCGTTTCATTCTGGCGGTGACCAAGATCAATTCCGATCTGGAGCGCGTCGGCGATCAGGCGGTTAATATCGCCGAGCGCGTTATGGACATGGTGGATCTCCCAGCGGCGGACTTGCCGGTCGATATTGCCCGCATGGGCACCGCGGTGAGCGCCATGGTGCGTCGCGCGCTGGAGTCGTTCATTGAAGGGAAAGCAGAACTGGCGCAGGCCGTGCTTGAGATGGACAACGTCATCGACCGCATGCGCGACGATGCTTTTATCCAGCTGGTGAAAACCATGAACGACCGCCCTGAGATCGTGCGGCAGGCTCTGGATGCGCTGCTGGTGGCCCGCAATCTGGAGCGCGTGGCCGACCACGCCACCAACATCGCCGAGGACGTGATCTTTTGGGTGCAGGGTTCCGACGTGCGCCACAACGTTCATCCTGACACGGAAGCCCAGGAATCGGATCGGCCGACCACGAAGGCCTCGGGCCTTTAGCATTCAGCTTTGACCATCCGCCCCGCCTTGCTTTACGCTCGTCTTCTCTTTCATTTCTGAAGTTCTATGTCTGAAGTGCGCGGAGGCACCGTGACTCGCTTTCTCCTACGTTCCTGGTGTATGTTCTTGCTGGTTCAAGCTGCTATCGCCCAAGCCCCTTCCACTGATCGTCCATCCATGGATCGTCCGTCCATGGATCGTCCAGCGATGGATCGTCCTCCCATCATGCTGCCGACCAGCAAGATGCTGGAAGCGCCGTCTCCTGGCCGCATTGGCAGCACGAACAGCTTTCCCGGGACGATGGTACTGAGCCCGGATGGACGATACGCGGCGCTACTGAACGATGGCTACGGGACGCAGGAGACGCTGGCGCACCAGTCGATCTCCGTACTCGATCTGAAGACGAATCAGATCGTGGAGTTTCCTGATACGCGTCTCAGTGACGAATCGCACCAGAGCTACTTCGTCGGTCTGGCATTTAGTTCGAATGGCAAGCATCTGTATGCTTCGGTGGGTTCGCTGACGGATCCGACTGGCACAAAGTCTGGCGATACCGGAAACGGTCTTGCGGTATACAGCTTTTCAGAGGGCAAGGTCGCGCCTGAGCGCTTTATTCCTATCGCACTCCAGCCGCTCTCGACTGGGAAGAAACTGGCAGTTGGTTTGAAGGCGTCTCCGCATACGGCGATTCCGTATCCCGCCGGCCTGGCCGTGATTTCCGACCACGGGCGTGACAAGCTCCTGGTGGCCAACAATCTTTCCGACAACGCGGTCGTGCTCGATCCTGTGACGGGAAAAATTCTGCAGAGCTTCGATCTGAGCGCGAGCGAACTGATCCCGTCTTCGTTTCCTTACACCTGCGTGGCCACGCGCGATGGGCGCCGCGCCTGGTGCAGTTTGTGGAATGACTCGTCCGTTGTCGAACTTGACCTGACCCACAGGAAAGAAGCCCGCCGGATTATGCTGAAGCAGCCCCACGATCCGCTCGCGCCGGGATCGCATCCCACGGCTTTGCTGTTGAGTCACGACGAGAGCACTCTGTATGTCGCGCTGTCGAATTCCGATCAGGCGGCGGCTGTTTCTACGGCATCGGGCGACATCTCTCGCTTCTTCTCTACCACCGCGCCCGCCCAGAAACAGGGTGGTAGCTATCCCACGGCGTTGGCCCAGTCTTCCGATGACAAGTATTTGTTTGTGGCGGATTCTTCTTTGGATGCGGTTGCCGTCTTCGATTTATCGCAGCCGATTGCCAGCTCGAACGTAGAGATTTCGCAAGAGGCGATTGGGTTCATCCCTACTGACTGGTATCCCAGCGCTCTTGCCGTCAACGGAGACGACCTGCTCATCGCCACCGCGAAGGGCGAGGGCTCGCGCGCCAATAAGGACATGGGGAAGACGGTTTATGAAACCAAGCACAAGGATCATCCTTACATCCCAACGCTGCTGAAGGGATCTATTGCCCGCCTGAATATCCCTGCGACTCTCGAAAAACTTCCGCAGCTCACGGAAGCGGTTGAGCGAGAGAATCTTTTTCACAGCGACCCGGGAACTATTACGTTTGCTTCCGGCCAGAATCCTATCAAACATGTCATCTACATCATTAAAGAGAACCGCACCTACGACCAGATTCTCGGCGATCTGAAATCCGGGGATGCGAAAGTCGGAGACGGTGATCCGTCGCTTACCATGTACGGCGCCGACATCACGCCCAACGAACACAAGCTCGCGCTGCAGTTTGGCGTGCTCGACAATTTCTATGACAGCGGAGAAGTTTCCGGCGACGGACACGTCTGGTCAACCGCGGCGATCACGAGCGACTACAACGAGAAGACCTGGCAGATCGCCTACCGTGGCAAGGAGCGCACGTACGATTTCCAGGGACAGAACGCCGACGAATATCCGCTGGAACACAAACTGCCCGACGTCGACGATCCTTCGACTGGATTTCTCTGGGACAATCTCGCGCGCAATCACGTGAGCTTTCGAGACTACGGCGAATTTGTGAATGCGGAGTGGTGCAATGAGAAACCTAAGGCCGCGAGTCCGAAGCAGGGAACTCCGTCAGGACAGGAGGCGCATTGTCCGCGGACCGTGGTCAATCAGGGTGACATGCTCGAGCCCAATGTGGGCGATCCGCATGCCGGGCCCAGTCCGTGGCCGTGGGCTGTGCCCCTGTTTAGCGGGGTAAAGGCCAGCAAGGCCTTGCTGCGCAACCACTTCGATCCGCTTTTCCCGGATTTCAATACAGACTATCCTGACCAGCTTCGCGCCGACGAATTTTTGAACGAATTCGGAGCGTACGTTCGGGCCCGCGACGCGCACGAGGGCCCGGACTATGAAATGCCTTCGTTCGTGCTGCTCTACCTGCCCGACGATCATACGGGTGGTACGCGCCCGAATCTGCCGCGCCCGGCGGCCTCCGTGGCCGATAACGATTTGGCGCTTGGCCGCGTGGTCGAAGCGGTTTCGCATAGCGGGTACTGGGATGACACTGCGATTTTCGTGCTGGAAGACGATGCGCAGGACGGCGCCGACCATGTCGACGCGCATCGGTCGATCGCCTTCGTCGTCAGCAAATACTCGCCGGGTTCGGCGGCTCAGCCGAATGTGGAGCACGGCTTCTACACGACTGTGAATGTGATTCACACCATGGAGATGCTGCTCGGCCTTCCGCCCATGAATCAGAACGACGCTTATGCCCCAGTGATGGGGCGGCTGTTTTCTGGCGCAGGCGATCAACCGGCGTACAAGGCCGATCATCGCAATCTGAACAATGGACTCGTTTACGAAAGGAACCGGCGCGAAGCTCCAGGTGCGAAGCTGTCGTCGAAGATGGACTTCTCGCGTCCAGACGCAAACAGCGCGGATGAGTTGAATCGAGTGCTGTGGCAGGATCAGAACGGCTCAACGCCCATGCCCGCGGCGAAGCACACCGTGTTCCCCGCGGGCGGCGACTAGAGTAGGCGTTTTTCGGGTTCGTGGAGTTTGAGACGAAATCAAAATCCCCACCATCTTTCGCATAGAACGCGAAAGAAGGATGGGGCACCCGGAACGTTTCGCCCGGCTGTTTACTTCAAACTTACTGATGCTTTTAACGGCAAGGTCTGTGATGAGCCGCCGACCATGATGCCGTAGTCTCCGGGAAGCAGCTGCCAGGCGGTTTGCTCAACGTTGAAGATCGACAGATACTTTGGGTCCACGTCGACGGAGATCTCTTTGCTCTCTCCGGCGTTCAGCTTGACCTTGCTCCAACCCACCAGGCGCTTGGGAGGCTCGGCGGCCGCGGCGGGAAGGGAAGCATACACTTCGGCGATTTCCGCTCCGGCGCGGTTGCCGGTGTTGGTGACCGTGAAGGTCACATGGGGATTCTTTCCGGGCGTTACATTCAGATTCGAATACGAATACGTGGTGTAGGACAGGCCGTAGCCGAAGGGAAACAGCACCGGCTTGTTTTCGGCGTCATACCACTTGTAGCCGACCTTCACACCTTCGTCGTAGGTGACCTGAAATACCGGCAGACCGGCGGCGATTCGCTTCCAGCCTTGCCGGTCCGCGTCGATAGTGGCTTTGGGCGGTTTCACGAGTGTGGGATGCGGCAAGTCGGCTTCGCTTCGCGGAAAAGTCATGGGCAGCTTGGCGCTGGGGTTGACATCTCCGAAAAGAATATTCGCGACCGCTTCGGCGCCGCGGCTGCCGGCGAACCAGGCTTCAAGAATGCTGCTGACTTGATCGGCCCAAGGCATAGTGACGGCCGTGCCGGTTTCGAGGACGACCACTGTGTGCGGATTCGCCGCCGCGACCTTCGCGATGAGTTCATCCTGATTGTCGGGGAGAGACAGGCTATCGAGGTCCATGCCCTCGCTCTCCCACTTGTGGGCGAAGATGATCGCCACGTCGGCACTCTTGGCCAGGGCCGCGGCGGCCGCTGGATCCGCGCCGGAATCAAACTGCACGTTCGCTCCTGCAGCTTTGGCGCGAATCGACTTCAGCGGCGAAGTCGGAAACCAGATGTGATCTTGCCAGTGGGTGTTGCCCTTGCCCGGAGGCATGATCGCGTTTCCGCCAGGTGGATCGACCTGGGCTGAACCGCCGCCGGAAATCATACCCACGTCGGCGTGCGGGCCGATTATGGCAATGCTGTGGACTTTCGTCGCGTCGAGCGGCAGCTGGCCGTTTGCGTTTTTCAGCAGCACGGTGCCTTGCTCAGCGATTCGCTGCGCCACTTCGAAGCCACCCACGACATCGACGACGCTCTTCTGCGGAGGATCGTCGACTACGCCGGCGGCGAACATCGAGCGCAGGATGCGCTGCACGTGATCATCGAGTTCGGTGGCGGGCACCTTGCCGGACTCGACTGCTTTCTTGAAGTCGTCGCCATAGAAGATTTCGCCCGGTTCTTCATGGTCAAGCCCGGCCGCCGAGGCTTTCTCCAAGCTGTGTGTGCCGCCCCAGTCGGAAAGGACAAAACCTTTGAAGTTCCAGTCTTTCTTCAGGAGGTCGGTAAGCAGGTATTTGTTCTCGCAGGCATAATCGCCGTTGACGCGGTTGTAGGAGCACATGACCGCGGCTGCGTCCGATTCCTGCAATCCGATTTCAAAGGCGAGCAGATCGCTTTCGCGCGCCGCCCGCTTGTCGATGTTCACGTTGACTGCGTTGCGGCCGCTCTCCTGATTGTTGAGGGCATAATGCTTGATGTCGCCGATGACATGTTGCGCCTGCAGGCCCTTCATCACCGCTCCGACCATCTTTCCTGCCAGTACCGGATCTTCGCCGAGATATTCGAAGGTGCGTCCGTTGCGCGGTTCGCGGGTGAGGTTGATGCCTCCGCCAAGAGTCATGTTGTAGCCCTGGGCGCGCAGTTCGCGGCCAATCAATGCTCCGTATTCGTAGCCAGCTTCGAGGTCCCAGCTTGCTGCGCCTGCTACGTCGGCGGGCAGTGCGGTCGAGTAACGGCCATTCTCGCCGCTGCTCCGCACGCCATAAGCAGCGTCCGACATCTGGAGCGCGGGGATGCCCAGCCGGGGAATTCCTGGCACATATCCGGCGCCACCGTTGGAGTGCACCGCCAGCGGGCTCATCGGACTCAGGCCGGCCATGCCCGTCCCGTGCAGCAGCGTGATTTTTTCGTCGATCGTCATCTCCTTCACCACCATCGACGCGCGCTCATCTGGGGACAGGCTGGTGTTAGACCAGGGATGCGATTTGGCATTCTGCGCCGATGAAGACGCAGCAATACCCAGCACAATGACGGAGACGATCAGAAATCGATTTAGCAGAGCACTTACTTGCAGGGGCATTCTAATTTGTCCTTGAGTGGATCTCGTTACCAAATCGTTTATGTTACGCCATTCCGTGAAATTGTCGCGGGCTAATTTCGTCTTATTTTCACTGTTAACTGGTCGTTTGTATAGCGAAGGTACGACGAACATAGCGTCACCGCCGGGCTCACTTGGTCTTCCCTGCATGTCCCTTTACACTAGAAGAGTGAAGATTGCGCTGGGGCAGATCAACCCGACGGTCGGAGATTTCTCCGGCAACGCATCAAAGATCGTTGATTTCGCGCGGCGTGCCCAAGCGGTGGGCGCTGGCCTGATTTTGTTTCCTGAGTTGTCGGTGTGCGGTTATCCGCCGCGCGACCTGGTCGAGCGCCCTTCTTTTGTCGCCCGCAATCGCGAGACGGTCGAGCGGATTGCAGCTGAAACCCGGGGAATCGCTGTGATTTGCGGGCTGGTTACGCCCGCCGATTCCGACACTGGCAAGGCCGTTATGAATTCCGCCGCCTGGCTGGTGGACGGCAAGGTCGCCTTCATCCAGTCAAAAATGCTGCTGCCGACCTATGACGTCTTCGACGAGATGCGCAACTTCGCGCCGGCCAAGAACCAGGAGCTGTTTTCGTTCTGCGGCAATCGCATGGTGCTGACCATCTGCGAAGACGCGTGGAACGACAAGCATTTCTGGCGTCGCCAGCTTTACCAGGTTGATCCCGTGGACCGGCTGATTCATGCGGGCGGAAACTTCGTGCTGAATATTTCTGCTTCGCCGTTCTGGATCGGCAAGCGTGAGCTGCGCCGCGACATGTTGGCCAGCATCGCCCGCCAGCACAAGGTTCCAGTCGTGCTGGTCAATCAGGTGGGCGGCAATGACAGTCTCGTGTTCGACGGTTCCAGCCTTGTGCTCAATGCTCAGGGAGAAATCATTGCGCAGGGCCGATCGTTCGAAGAGGATCTGATTTATTTTGACTCGCAGAATCTTACCGGCGAAATCCATGGGCAGATTGCCGGGGACGAAGCCAGCGTCTATTCCGCGCTGGTGCTCGGCACGCGGGACTACATGCATAAGTGTGGATTCCACAAAGCAATTATTGCCCTGAGCGGCGGCATTGACTCCGCCCTTACCGCAGTCATCGCGGTTGACGCTGTCGGACCTGAGAATGTAATCGGCGTGGGCATGCCGGGGCCGTATTCGTCGCAAGGTTCTATCGACGACGCTCGCGCTTTGGCCGCGAATCTTGGCATCCGGTTCGAATTGCTTTCGATCAATTCCGCTTACCAGGCCTATCGCGGCATCTTGCAGCCAGTGTTTGCCGGACTGAAAGAAGATGTCACGGAAGAGAATATTCAGGCGCGGGCTCGCGGCATGTTATTGATGGCGCTGTCGAATAAATTTGGGGCCATCGTGCTCTCGACCGGCAACAAGAGCGAACTCGGCGTGGGCTACTGCACGCTCTATGGCGACATGGTCGGAGGCCTGGCGGTAATTTCCGATGTTCCGAAAACGCTGGTCTACCGGCTCAGCGAATATGCCAACTCGCGACGCCCGGTCATACCGCGGTCCACGTTGGAAAAGCCGCCTTCGGCGGAGTTGCGGCCGGATCAGAAAGACAGCGATTCGTTGCCGCCCTATGAAGTTCTTGATGCCGTCCTCGACGACTACGTTGAAGACTCGCATCCTGCGGAGCGGATCGCGGCGGATCATGGATTTGATCTTGAAATGGTACGGCGCGTGATCCGCATGGTCGATCGCAGCGAATACAAGCGTCAACAGGCTGCGCCCGGTCTCAAGATTTCTCCGAAAGCCTTCGGCTACGGCCGCCGTCTTCCGATTGCGGCCAAGAGCGAGGTTTGAAGTTCAAATTTGAAGTATCCTGATACTTCGCTTTCCTAAAATCAAAAGCTGAAACCTGAAAGGAAACCATGCGCAGTTTTCTAACTTTAATCTGTCTTCTTCTGCTAGTAGCTACACTGGCCGCAGCCCAGACTACGGCACAACCTCCGGCAAAGGACATGGCAAAGACCGCGTCCGCCAAGCCTGCTGAGAAGATCGGAACGCACGCCACTCCCGACCTTCCGTCGGAGGCGACAGTCGACTCTTTCCTGCATGAGACGTTTGGCTATCAGCCGGACTTGACCTGGAAAATCTCGAGCATTGCACCCGCTCCGGTCGAAGGACTCGCTGAGGTTACGGTGGTTCTGGCGAGTCCGCAGGGCCAACAGTTGACTCGCTTCTACGTCGCTCCCGATGGCCAGCACGCACTCGTCGGCGACATTATTCCGTTTGGTGCGCGGCCGTTCGATCCGGCGAAGAATTTGTTGGAGAAGGGAATCACTGGCCCATCCCGCGGCCCCAAGGATGCGGGCGTTACTATCGTCGAATTCGGCGATCTGCAATGTCCTGCCTGCAAAGCGGCGCAGCCGACGATCGAAGCTCTGGTGGCTGCCGAGCCAAACGCGCGTTTTGTATTCCAGAATTTTCCGCTGGAAATGCACAATTGGGCGGCCAAGGGCGCGGCTTATGCCGACTGCGTGGGTCGTGCTTCGAACGATGCGTTCTGGAAATTTGTCGCGAAAACCTACGAGACTCAGTCTGACATCACCGCCGAGAACGCCGATGAGAAGCTGACCGAACTCGCGGATGGTGCTGGGGTCAAGGGCGCCGACATCGCGGCTTGCGCGGTGAAGCCTGAGACCAAGGCTCACGTCGACGCCTCGCTTGCGCTTGGCAAGTCGGTAGATGTGACCGGGACGCCGACGCTCTACATTAATGGACGCAGAATCGGAAGCTTCGATCAGCGCAACGCGGACTTGTATAAGGCTTTGGTAGAGTTCGCGGCGAAGGATGCAAAATAGGCGACGCGGTCATAAGTCCAGATTCGTGAGAACCCGGTCCTGAACTGACCGGCTCTCTGGCTTTCTTTCTTCTTTCTTTCGCCCTATTTTTCGCTGATCAGGATTTCAGGCGTGGCGGAATGATCGTTCGCCAGCACGTGCGGAGTGATGACGATCATGAGTTCGTCGCTGTCTGATTCTTTCGTGTTATTCACCATAAGCTGATTCAGGCCAGGCATGAAGCCCAGGCCAGGGATGCCAGTCAGGGCGAGCGTGTCGGTCTTCGATATCTCTCCGGCGACAACCGCGGGCTCGCCATCTTTCACGTTGATGGTTCCCTGGTACTCCCGGTTGGAGATTACCGGGACCCCGTTGGCTGATTGTCCGGTGAGCGAGCGTACCTGCAGTTCGAGGTGCAGGGTAACGGAGCCATCGCCTTGCACCGTGGGCTTAGCCGTAAGGCTCAAGCCCAGATCTTCGTAGCTTACGGACGGAAATGGCGGAACATAGGACTGATTTCCGAGGACGGCGGAAATCTGCGGCGAGTTAAAAATCGGCGCGTAACTCGCATTCTGAATGGGATAGCGCTCTCCGAGATGCACTTTGGCGTCGTTCCCCTGGCTGGCGCGAATGCCTACGTTCGAAAGACTGCGAACCCACGATTCATTCACCGAAAGCGCGGCAGTAAACTGATCGAGACTCAGTCCACTGAAGGTGAGTCCGCCTCCGAAGGTGGCCAGCGGTTGGCTGAAAATGGAACTTGCCTGCCCGCCGAGTTGCGCCAAGAGTCCCGATATCGCCGTGCTGCCTGCCTGGTTGATGCCGCCGGAGGCGATCAACTGGTTGATGAGCTGCTGAATGTTTTGCCCGCCCGCCGCTGCCAATAATGCCGCCGCCGGAATGTTGTACAGATTAAAAGTGTTGGGGACGTGGACACCGATATTGCGCGTGAGTTGATGGTCGATCTGCAAGACCTGAACGTCGAGCATGACCTGCGGGCGCTGATTACCGAGCTGATCGAGAAATTTGCCGCAAACGTCGATCATGGGCGCCGGGCCACGCACTTCGAGCGTGTCCACATTCTGTCCCGTGGCGACGAATTTCAGATCGAACACGCTCTTGATCAAGTTGACCAGTTCGCTTACATCCGCCTGGGTGGTATGCGGCGGAAGCATGAAAGTCCGCAGCAACATGCGGTCAAATTGCTTGTGATTGGCGTCCGTATCGTCGGCAATGAAGATCTGATGCGTGCCCAGCGGGGTCCACATATTCTTGCTAACGCGGCACGCCAGCCTGAGCGCGGTCAGGAAGTCAACGTCGTCCACGTTGAAGCGCACCTCGCGCGCCTTCAGCGAATCGTCAAACTGCACCGTCACTCCGTACGCTGCCGACAATTCGGCGAACAGACCGCGAACGTTTCCGCTGTAATGGAAAGTGGCGCGGAGGTCGGCGGGCTCAAGATGGATCTCGCTGGAATCTATCGTAGTTACTGGCAAAGCCCAGTGCAGGGGCGCCGGCGCCGGCGTCAGCGCCAAGCCGCGGTTGGCTTCTTCCAGGCGCTCCCGCGCGTACGAATTTTCGGGATCAAGATCAAGGGCCGCACGAAATTCGGTGGCGGCCGGAGTGTGCGAGTTTTCGAGCAGCAGTTCGTTTCCACGCTGCACGTGGCTGAAGATCAATTCTGACTTCACCACTTCGCGAGCCGTGAGGTACTGCATCTCCTGCGGTACCAGCCGCAACGCCTTGTCGAAGCGATCGAGCGCCTCAGGCAGTCGGTGCTGCTGCTCAAGCTTCACTCCCTCGCGGAAAACCGAGTGCGCTTCTTTCTTGTCTTTCTTGGTGACCAGGCAACTGATTCCGCCCACGATTCCATTCGAGCAGGAAAGCGGAGGCGCCGGGGAGGCGGGATCGTCGGCGGCGGCGAAGGCAGACACAGCCAAGCCGGCCGTCACTAGTCCCGACATCACCAGTCGCACTGCCAGAATGAAGGAAGTCCGCGGCATCTGTTGTTGATTCGAAGGTAATTCTAACTTTGACTGTAGTCTGGATTCTAACTTGCTTTCCGCCAAAAGGGCACAGGCCGATAGGACCTTGTACCTTACGGTTGTAACCCCAAAAGCCGCCGAGGAAAGAACGAGAAGCTGCCGTCCGCTTGCACCCAGATTTTCCTGAAGACGTAGCTTGCTACCTCTTGCGCTCAGGCAAAAAACGCGGATAACGTTCCTACGACAGCATCAGCCGCTCGATGGTATGCGCCTTACCGGTACGATCGTCGCAATCGATTACCACGGCGCACAGGCGTGCATCGCCCGTGGCTGGTTCAAAACGTACCGGCATGCCGTTCAGGAACTTGCCTACCACCAGTTCCTTCTTTACTCCGATTACGCCGTCGTAAGGCCCGGTCATGCCCACGTCGGTCACATAAGCGGTTCCGTTGGGCAGAACCCGTTCGTCGGCCGTGGGCACATGCGTATGCGTACCCACGACCGCCGTAACGCGGCCATCCAGATACCAGCCGAGGGAGATTTTTTCCGAAGTCGCTTCGGCGTGAATATCCACCAGAATTACTTTGGCTTGAATTTTCTCGAGGAGCCGGTCGGCCGTGCGAAAAGGATCGTCATTGGAAGCCATGAAGACGCGCCCTTGCAGGTTCATCACCGCGTACGGGATTTTTCCCTTAACCCCCTCATACACTCCAGAACCCGGCATGTCCGCGGGATAATTGGCGGGGCGAAGCACACGCCGCGCCGGTCCGTGCCCGTTGCCCTCTACCATTTGAAAGTAGTCGATGATTTCACGTTTGTCCCAGACGTGGTTCCCAGTGGTGATTACGTCGATGTTGAGCTCGAACAGTTCCTCGGCCAGAGCCGGCGTGATGCCAAAGCCGGCGGCTGAATTCTCGCCGTTAGCGATGATTAGATCGATGGCGTGATCGCGGACTATGCCCGGCAGGCGATCTTTGACGATGTTCCGCCCCGGCCGTCCGAAAATGTCGCCGATAAAAAGAATTCGCATGAATGGAAGTTGAAATTCGATGGTACCACGTGTGCGGGGCGCGCTTGGCGGAGGATGTATCGCCGAGGGCGTGCGTGACTAGAGTCTTGGACGAAACGACGGCGTGGTTCGGGCGTCAGTTTTGGGATTCGAGTTCCGCCGTCCTCAGGAAGTCGTAGTTGCCAGCTGGATTTAATTTCAAGTTCCGCACCCGCCGCGTGTGCACCAGAACATTGTCGAAATACCACAGGTCTATATACGGCAGATCTTCGGCCAGGATGCTCTGCACCTCGGCGTAGAGCGGCTTGCGCACACTGGGGTCGATGGCGCGGCGCCCTTGGTCGATCAATGCATCCAGCTTTGGGTTGGAGTAAAAGCCGCGATTGGCGCCGTTCGGCGGAAACTTCGACGAGTGAAACGCATACTCGAAAATATCAGGGTCTTCGTTCCCGCCGATCCAGCGCAGAGAATAGAGTTGAAACGCACCATGCTGGACATCCGCAAAAAACGTCGCGAACTCAAAGCTGCGGATATCGAGCGCAATCCCCGCCTCGCGCAACTGCTGTTGCATCACGGCGACCATTAAACGCGTGTTCTCGTCGGTCGACGTTTTCATGGTGAGGCGGAAGCGCACACCATTCACCATGGGATAGCCCGCCGCATCGAGCAACTGATTAGCCTTGTTGAGATCGTGATCGTAGCTGGGCACACTGCCGTTGTAGGCCCAACTTTGCGGGGGCAGCACGCTGCGCGCCGGGCGCGCCTCCCCTCGCCACAAGTACTCGATCATCGGCTGCCGGTCCAGGGCATAGGCGATGGCCTGCCGCACCCGCGCATCTTTCAAAATCGGATCGCGCAGGTTAAAGCCCATATAGCCCAGACGTGTCCCAGGCCCGTGCTCCACCTCAAGATTTGGTTCGCGCGTCAGGGTCAACACTGTGTCGGGCGTGAGCGAATTAATATCGACATCGCCGCTGCCCTTGCGTAATTCGAGAGCCCGCGTAGTGGCATCGGGAACAACGGCGAAGCGTATACGCGGCAACTTGGCACGTTCGCCCCAATAATCGTCGTTGCGCTCGACGATGACTTCGCGGTCAGTCTCCTGGCTGATGAACTTGAACGGCCCCGAGCCGATGGGATGAGTCGTCATCTCGTCCAGACTTCCGTAGGGCACGATGCCCATGACTGCATCGGCCAGATTCCAGAGCAGCGGTGAGTCCGGTTCCGCAAGGTGAAATATCACGGTGAAATCATCGGGCGCGTCGATATGGTCGACAAAGCGGTAGTTGGCCGCCTTGACGCTGCGAATTTTGCCCTGCAGCAACGAGTCGAGCGTCCACTTGACATCGCGCGAGGTCAGAGCGCGGCCGTCATGAAACTTGACGCCGTGATGCAGATGAAAAATATAGGTTAGGGGATCGGGAATCTCCCAACGCTCGGCAAGATCGGGAACGACGTTCAAGTTATCTCCACGCGCCAGTAGACCATCAAAGAGCAAGGCGTCAATGCGCGCCGACTGCGCATCAAGACCCACGCGAGGATCGAGATTGGTCGGGCTTGATTCAATGATCATGACCAGGGTGTGGGGATCGGGCTTCGCGGAACATGAAAATAACGGGACGATTGCGATGGCGCAGAGCGGCACGAGAAGGCCGTAAAAAAAACGGCGTCGGACCTCAGACCTCAGAACTCGGCCGGTGAGGTCTGAGGTCCAGAGTCCCAGGTGCGATGTGACGCTCTTACACATACGAGATCTTTCCCAGCACGGCCCCTCGCTTCGCCCCGGTCGCGGAGGGCACATTCGAAGCGCGCCGGTGCCACGTTTCATAGGCGAGCACGGCGAACGCCGCGGCCTCTTTCGCTTCCGAAGGCAAGCCGAACTCGTCGGAGAATCGCAAGCGGATTCCCAGGGGGGCAAGTTCTTCGCTGAGCATGCGGACGAGCGTGGCGTTTCGAACCCCGCCCCCGGAGAGAATCATTTCGTGAAAAGAGCGCTTCGCGCCGGATTTCAACGTTACGAATCGCCGCACGGCGTCGGCGATTGAGCGCGCCGTCAACGCTGTCGCCGTCGCAACGATGTCCTGTTTTCGAGCGGTTCCACATGCGCGCAGAAACTCGCGAACAAACTCCCGCCCGAATTCCTCGCGCCCGGCAGTCTTTGGAGGTTTCGCTCGAAAAAACTTGCGGCGCAGCGACTGTTCAAGGACGAACTCGAGCACCTCGCCCGATGCAGCGATTTTTCCACCGCGATCAAACGCCTGCCCAAACAGAGCTTCGGTCACCGCGTCGATCACCATATTTCCCGGCCCGGTATCGAACGCGAACACGCGGCGGGCGTCGGCCCCGGCAGGAATCGCCGTGAGATTCGCGATACCGCCAATGTTCTGCACGATTCGGCCAATGGTCGGGTCACGAAAAAGAAGATAGTCGAGGTAAGGAACCAAAGGCGCACCCTTGCCGCCCGCCGCCATGTCTGCCGGACGAAAATCCGATACCACGGGCACTCCGATGCGCGCTGCAATGACGGCGGCTTCTCCCGTTTGCCAGGTCGCAGCCACTTTTCGCCCCAGATACGGCTGTAAGTCGCCTTGATGGTAAAGGGTCTGACCGTGGCAGCCGATTAGATCGGCTTTGACACGAAGTTGCCGCTGCGCGGCCAGCACCGCATCGGCGTACAACTCACCTAACAAAAAATTAAGGCGCGACAGATCGGCCACGCGAGCGTGAGCTGCATTCATCGCGGACAGCACGGCTGCACGTACCTTAGGTGGATAAGAGTATTCCGTATGCCCGAGCAGTTTGATTGTGCGACGGCCTGCAGGCGGAACGGGCCTCTCGCGTGAGCCCGAATCTCGGGCTTCGCCGATGCGCACAAGCGCAGCGTTTATCCCGTCAGCGGAGGTCCCGCTCATCACGCCAGCGACAATCATGGCCTTGGTCTTGTTCATGAGCGCGACCGCCGCCTGTCGGCCTCACGGCTGAACGGTTCGAGACGCACCCGCTCACTAAACTCCCACAGGCGCCGCGACAACTTCTCGACCATCGCGGCCGTCGGAGGCCTTGAGGCGCGCACGCTTCTTTCCATGCGCAGCATCTTGGCCGATTTCTTTTTGAATGCCAGCACGCGCCGCGATGCCTCCGCCACTCGTCGTGCGAACTTCGCGTCGCGTTCCGCTGTCTTGATCAGGGCTTCGTGCGCCTGCAGAATGAAATCCTCGCGATGACAGATGAGACAGAGGTCGCCGCCTGCCCGCAGAAACTCCACCGCAGCATCGGCGATCGGCGCCGCCGACAGCACCGCGCCCATTTCCAGATCGTCCGACACCACCAGATTTCGGTAGCCGATACGCTTGCGCAGAATGTCGGTAATCCAATGCTTCGAAAGGGATGCCGGAGTGCGATCGCCCGTAACCTTGGGATACGCCGCATGTGAAATCATCACCATGGGCAGTTGCCGGCGCAGCGTACGATAGGGAAGCAGATCCTCGGCCCACAATTGTTTCAGCGGTTTTTCGATCACCGGCAGGTCGTGATGGCTGTCGAGGTTACCCTCGCCGAGTCCGGGAAAATGTTTGCCGCAGCCCAAAACATTCGCGTCTCGCAGTCCCGTCAGAAATTCACGCGCATAGATGGCGGCCTCGTCCGGATTCGCCGATACCGCTCGCGAACTCAACACGGTGTGTGACGCCTCAAATGCCAGGTCCAGCACCGGCGCGAAATCGACATTGAATCCCAACGCGCGGCAGTTCTCGCCGATGATTTCGCCGTGCTTGCGAAACAGGGCGCGCTCTCCGGTTACGAATACGTCGGAGGCAGACGGCGTTGCGCCAAGCGCGTCGCGAAAACGATCGACGGTGCCGCCTTCCAGGTCAACGCACGTAAACAGCGGCGTTGCAACGCACTTCTGACACTCGCGCAGCAGTCGCCACGTCTGTTCAGGGGTCTTGATGTTCCGCGCGAACAGGATGACTCCGGCCGGTTGTAGTCGGGTCAGCAGGGCACTGACGCGCGGCGTCATCTCTGTGACATCGAAGCCGACGATCAATAGCTGCCCGATCCGTTCTATATCGCGCGACTTGCGTAAAGCCATAGTTGTTCGGTTCCGACCTTACTCTGCGTTCCCGTGGGGGCTCAGTGGTTAAATTTCTTTTTTCAATTCTGCCAGCAAATTCAGCGCCTCCAGCGGAGTAAGCCGGTTTAGATCGACTTCGCGCAACTTATCCAGCACGGGCTGCGATAACGGAGTAAAAATCGTCAACTGCGTCGGCGGAGGAGTTGCTCCCGGAGAAAGATGTGCTGTCGCCTGCTGCTCGGCGAACTCATGCTCTGCCAACACTTCGCGCGCGCGTAACACAACTTCATTCGGGAGCCCAGCCAGCTTGGCAACTTCAATGCCATAGCTGCGATCCGCTGCGCCTGGCTCGACCTTGCGCAAGAATGCAATTCCGCCGCCAGTCTCCTTCACCGAGACGTGATAGTTCTTCACGCCCGAAAGCTGTTCGGCGAGTTCGGTGAGTTCGAAATAATGCGTGGCAAACAGGGTCTTGGCCCGTACGCGGGCATGCAGATATTCAACCGCCGCCCAGGCGATCGCCAAACCGTCATAAGTCGATGTACCCCGCCCGACTTCGTCTAATAAGATGAGCGACCGCGCGGTCGCTGTGTGCAGGATTGCTGCCGTCTCCGTCATCTCCACCATGAATGTGGATCGGCCGCGCGCGAGATTGTCACTTGCCCCGATGCGCGTGAACACGCGATCGACCACGCTCAGCCTAGCCGAGCGCGCCGGCACAAATGATCCCATCTGCGCCAAAATCACGATCAGCGCCGTCTGCCGCAGATAGGTCGATTTGCCGCCCATGTTCGGCCCGGTCAGCAGCATGATGTTGTGCGTCGTGCCGTTCAGATAGAGATCGTTGGGCACGAAGCGCTCGCTGCCTCCGGCCGATTCCTGCTGCTCGATCACCGGATGGCGGCCTTCAATCACTTCGATCTCGTTGGCATCCGGGGAGTCGGCAAAACTCGGCCGGGAGTAATTGCGTAAAGCGGCAATGTGGGCCAACGATGCCAGCAGATCCACTTCCGCCAGCGCCAGCGCCGACTGGCGGATGCGTTTAGCTTCGCCGGCAATTGCAGTCCGCAACTCGGTAAATAGCCGCCGCTCGATCTCTACAATCTTTTCCTGGGCGTCGAGAATCTTCGCCTCGTACTCTTTCAGTTCGGGAGTGGTGAATCGTTCGGCGCCCACCAGCGTCTGCTTGCGCTCATAATCTTGCGGAACCAGGTGCAGATTCGGTTTTGAGACTTCGATGTAGTAACCGAAAATGGAATTGAACTTCACTTTCAGTGAGGAAATTCCTGTGCGCCCGCGTTCGCGCTGCTCAATCTGCGCCAGCACCTGCTTGCTGTTGCGCGAGAGTTCGCGTAGTTCGTCCAGATCGCCGTCCACTCCAGCGGCTATCACGCCGCCGTCAGCAAAGCTCAGAGGAGGCTCTGGCACTATCGTCTTTTGAATTCGTTCGCGCATGTCGCTCAGGTCGTCAAGGGATGTGTGCAGCGCTTTCAATCGCTCCGCAGCCAGCCGCGCCAGCGCTGCTTTGATCGCCGGAATTTTCGCGAGCGATGAGGCCAAGGCCAGCACGTCCCGCGGATTCGCGGTCTCGAGCGTCACGCGGCTCAGCAGTCGCTCCAGGTCAAGCACACCGTCGAGCGCGCGCCGCAAGTCTTCGCGCGAGACGATGTCTTTCACGCCTGCTTCGACGGCATCGAGCCTGGCGAGGATTTCACCCAGATGCAGCGACGGCCGCAGCAGCCAGGCGCGCAGCAACCGTTTCCCCATCGGCGTCACTGCCGCATCCATTGACCGGAACAGCGTCACGCCGGCATCCGTGCCCGCGAAGAGCGGCTCTGTCAGTTCAAGGTTGCGAACTGTGACCGCGTCGAGTACCAGGCAACTTTGGCGCTCGTACCATCCGATACGGTCGACGTGGTCGAGCGATCCACGCTGCGTCGAACGCACGTAATACAGAATTGCGCCCGCCGCCGCTGCGGCAGCCGTTCGCCCAGCAAGGCCGAAGCCCTCGAGCGACAGCACTCCAAAATGATTTTCCAGTAGGGGAAGCGCATGGTCCGGCGCAAAAATCCAGTCTTCCAGCGGAGTCTCCGTGTAGTTCGTTCCTGCGAGCCGTGGAGACGAACCAGGTGGAGACGGCCGTCCTCGTCCGTCCGGCCGAGCGAGGCTCGGCTCGTCTTCTGTTCGAACTGCCCAGCGCTCAAACAACGGCGCCGACGAACCGTACAGCAGTTCCTTCGGTCGCAGTTGCTCCAACTCTTCCTGCACCCGCCGCATTGCGCTCTCTCCGGAAAATTCCGTCGCGCGAAACTCGCCCGTAGATAGGTCGAGGGCGGCAAATCCTACATGATCTCCAGCTTCCGCCAGCGCCGCCAAGAAATTGTTTTCATCCGAACCGAGCAACGAATCCGCCGCCGTCCCCGGCGTCATGACCCGGGTCACTTCTCTGCGCACCAGTTTTTTCCCCTCCAGTTTCTTGGCCTGCCGCGGATCCTCCATCTGCTCGCAGATTGCCACCTTGAAGCCCTTGCGAATCAATTTCCCGATGTAGCCTTCCGCAGCGTGATAGGGCACGCCGCACATGGGCACTGCGATTCCTTTTTCCTTATTCCGCGAGGTCAGAGTGATCTGGAGTTCTTTCGCTGCCACGATGGCATCGTCGAAGAAAAGTTCGTAGAAGTCGCCGAGGCGAAAAAACAAAAGCGCGGTAGGATGTTCTTTTTTAACGGCAGCATATTGCCGCATCAGCGGAGTGGACGGCTCGGTCATCTTTCTCAGTGGGTCAGTTCGTTGGGTCAGCTCGTCAGATCGGCTCGTCGGATCAGGCAGGGCTTCGGCGGATTATAACAAAGGGCGACTGTCGCACTCTGCGTCATTTCTCATAGTTCGCCGAAGATGCCCTCGCCGGAAAATTACCGGAAGCGATGTATGTTGACTCCGGTTCTCTCCCGGTGTTCTCCTTGCGTATGGAACTCCGCAAGGATCCCATTACTCGCTCCTGGGTTATCACCGGAGATGACCCAGCCGAAAGCGCTCCGCGCCCCGAATCTGCCTGCCGCTTTTGTTCTGGTTCCGCGGATGGGCTGCAGGTGATCGCGAAGTCTCCGAACGCGCCGGGCGTTCCCTGGTCGGCGCGTGCGGTAGTGCATCCCACTCCTCTCTACCGCATCGAGGGTGAACCCGGCCGGCGCGGGGACGGCATTTACGACTGCATGCATTCGGTCGGCGCGCATGAGGTGCTGATCGAAAATCCGCGCCACGACCGGCATTTGTGGAACTCAAGCGACGACGAAATCGCCCATTTTCTGCGCGTGGCGGCGGAGCGAATTCTCGACCTCAAGCGCGACCCGCGCGTCAAATACGTGAGCCTGTTCAAGGATTACGGTAAGAACGCGGGACAGGAATTCAGTCATCCTACATCGCAGATTACCGCGACTATGTTTGTTCCGCGACGCGTGCTCTATGAACTCCGCGCTGGGCGCGAATACTTCGTCAGCAAAGAGCGCTGCGTGTTCTGCGACATTATTCAGCAGGAGGAGCGGCAGGCTCAGCGCGTGATTGAAGTACGCGGAGATTATCTAGCAGTAGGCCCTTATGCGCCCCGTGTTCCGTATGAGACCTGGATTCTGCCGCGCTATCACGACTCTTCGTTCGAGCGGGCGGGATTGAATCGGCCTGGGCTGCGCACGAACCTGGCCGCGCTTCTGCGGCGCACTTTACAACGCGTGCGTTCCGTGACTGAGGATTTTCATCTGGTGCTGCACACCTCGCCGAGCAGCCTGCATCCCTCGAAGAATCTGGGCTATTGGAAGACGATCGACGAAGACTATCACTGGCATATCGAGATTCTTCCTGTCATCGCCTCCAAGGCGCGGTCGTACACGTTTAAAGAGGTGTACTATTCGCCCGTCAGCTCCGAGACCGCGGTGAAACAATTGCGAGAAGCAAGAATCGATGGCTGAGACCAGATCAGTGGATGCCGAGAGCGCGTTCCAGAGTTGAAGCCGCGCGCCGAGATCGCTATGCTCTAACGAGCCGATTCTTCTGAAGGTGTTTTGATGCCCGGCGCTTCTTCGCGATTTATCTGCCGTTTTCTTACTGTTCTTGCGGTGGTCCTGGCGGCGATGCCTGCAGCGTCTGCTGCGCTTCAGGAAGACCCCGCCGAAGCTACAGGGACGGTCTGCTCAAATCTGGGTCGATATATTTTCGTCGGCGGTACCGCCGGTTTCGACGCGCTTCGTGACGGCAATCAGTTCCCAGAGCTTCTCAAAACCGGTCACGCAGGCTTGTACGAACACGGGAATGCGGTTGCTGCCGCGGAGAATCTCCCGAGCATCATCAAGAGCATCGAGCGCGTGTTCCGCGGGACCGGGCCGGGTCAAGCGGAACTGGGGCAAGTGGGCGCGGATTATTTCACGCTGCCGCCCAGCTACGGGTTCTACCAGGCACAGTACATTCAGAATGGCCTCCATCCCTCCGAGGCCAATGTGAATACCCCTTCTGACTCGGCTGCTCCGGGGCAATTAGCCGAGGACTTGAAGGTGTGGAGAGAATACGTGGATGCTGCACGGAGCGTGGGAATCGAATCTGTGGCGCCGGTCGTTGGGCCGAATGATCCGAGCGAGCCAAAACTGGGCGAGAACGTTTTTGCGACCAACTCGTTCTATGCGCTCGAGCGAGGAGAAGCGCTCTACGGCAAAGCGATCGCGTTTGACGTCCCTCCAAACTTCTTTCTGAACGGCGGCAGCGGGCCGGGCTATGAGAAATTTATTGTGCAGGCAATCCAGTGGGGAAATGCCCATGGGCTGCGAACTACAATGTTGCTTTCTCCGTACCCGTGGCCTGCGAATTCAGCGGGCAGACCCGCGACCTTTGATGAATTTACGGGCAACACGTTCACTCACGATACTCAGGTGTTTGTGAATCGGCTGCTGGAAGAACACGGGGTTCCATCAGAATGGGCCGTAGACAATTACGAAGATACCTATCCGCACGATGCGCCCGCCATGGTGCCGGAAACCTCCCGCAATACCACGACTGAGGTTGGACTTTGGCTGGCGAGGAACGCACCGGCCTTTGTGCATAGGGATGTGAATAGGAATGTGCGCAAGAAGGATGACAGAGACGATGACGTGGGCGTGATCTGTTTGCCTTCGTCGATCAGTGGGCAAACCCATGACCGCTAAAGTGACGGGACTGATTCCGCTCGCACCCGCTGCCGACCTGCAGCGCTCCGTCGATTTCTACAGGTTGCTCGGGATGCAAACGCGAGGCAGCCTGCGGAACGCGTCGGGCGAACTGCAATGGGTGCACTTGAGCTGCCAGCAGGCGGACCTGATGTTCTCTCTTTCGGCTAAGTCCGTCGTCGCTCGTCAGCAGGCCGTTTCGTTCTATCTCTACTCGCCCGATCTGATCACGTTGCGCGAGCACCTTATCGCGAATGGTGTAAAGGTCTCCGCGATCACTTATCCCGAATACATGCCCAAGGGTGAGATTTGCGTGGACGATCCGGATGGTTACTGCCTGCTCATTGGCCAGGCGGGATGAGAGCTCCTCACTCCCCCGGCTGCTACAATCCCTGCCGTCAGGAGACTTATCTCGTGAAGGTCTTGCTTTGCTGCGTAGTATTCGTTGCTGCCTGCCTCGCCCAGAGTGTCGCGCCGTCTGCCGGCAAGCAGAAAGTTCTATGGCAGAAACTCGAAGGCCAGATTGAGGACGTCGACCAGCATCTCGACGGCGTGATGGGCGTTGCCATCGAGGACCCCGCCACTGGAGATCATTTCTTTCTGCATGAGGACGAGGTCTTCGCTCAGGCGAGTTCCATCAAGATCACGGTTCTGGCGAATCTGTATCTGCAGGTTCAGCAGGGAAAGCTCAAGCTCACCGACCCCTACACGGTGCAGTCGTCTGATCTGGTCGCCGACAGCGACATTATGAACGGGCTCACTCCGGGCGTGACGCGGCTCACGCTGCGCGATCTGGCGACCATGATGGTTGCCGTCAGCGACAATTCCGCCGCTAATGTGCTCATTGACCGCGTCGGCATGTCGAACGTCAATGCCATGCTCGATTCGCTCGGACTGACTCATACTCGCCTTCGCCGCAAGATGATGGATCTCGCCGCCGCCAAGGAAGGCCGCGAAAACATTTCTACTCCACGCGAAATGATGACGCTGCTCGACGCCATCTACCGCGGCAATGTTCTGAACAAAGAGTCGACGGCCGATTTTTTCGCGATGCTCAGCACGAACAAAGACTCCTGGATTCCTCGCGACCTGCCCGCCGATCTGAAGGTCGCCAACAAGCCCGGCTCACTAGAAGCCGTACGCAACGACTCCGGCATCGTCTTCGTCGAAGGCCGGCCTTACGTGATCTGCGTGATGACGTCTTTTCTTCGCAACGAACGCGACGGCGAAGAAGCTATCAGCAAAGTTTCGTTGGCAGCCTGGCAGATGTTTGACCGGCTCAGCCGGGCCACCGAGTATGGACGAGTCGTCTCTCCCGGAAACGGCGTGCGTTGAGATAGCGGCAGCAGGAAAATCAACTTCAAGATCACGAACGAAGGCCACAGCGGCGGACAGGAGTGTCCGCCCCACATTTACTTTGCGCCCGCTCCATTCGCTTTGCCGGGCGCGTTCTGCTGGCGCAGGAATTGTTGTGCCGCCTTCGGTTCCATCGGTTGCGAGAAATAGTAGCCTTGCCCGTACTCGCAGCCGAGTTCCAGCAGGCGCTCCATCTGCCGGGCGGTTTCGATGCCTTGCGCGATGGCTTTTAAATTCATTTTGTGCGCCAGGGCGATGATCATCTCGACAATGTCGCCGGTGACGCGGTCGGTCTGCATTTCGCGCACCAGCGAGCGGTCAATTTTGAGTGACTCGACGGGGAACTGTCGCAGAGCGCGCAACGAGGTGGTTCCCGTGCCGAAATCATCGAGAATTACCCCGATTCCCAGATGCTTCAGGTGAGAGAGGACGGTGACGGTAAGCTTGGGATCGGCGGCGGCAACGGTCTCAGTGATTTCCAGTTGCAGTCGAGAAGGATCAATGCCCGTCTGCTGCAACGCGTCCTGAATGTCGTTCACCAGGCGCGCGTCGGCAAACTGCCGCGCCGAAATGTTGACCGTAATGTTCATGTTTTGCAAATTTGTGGCCTGCTTGGGGGAGTGGTTGGCCTCGGCATCGCGCAGTTGCCGGCAGGCCTGGAGAAGGAGCCAGTGCCCGATGGAAACGAGAATGCCCGTGTCCTCGGCTGCTTCGATGAAGCGATAGGGCGAAATCAATCCTTGCACAGGGTGATCCCAACGCAGCAGCGCTTCGAAACTGACGACGCGCCGTGTGTCGAGCTGCACTACCGGCTGGTAGTAGACGCGGAACTGATGCTCGGTCATCGCCGTCCGCAAATCGGCTTCAAGACGCAGCCGGCCCACCGCGCGCGTGTGCATAGCTTCATCGAAAACTTCGCAGCGCGATCCACCCAAAGCCTTCGCCCGGCGCATAGCCACGTCGGCATCTTTCAAGACATCCTCGGCACGCTCGTGCGCCGGAGTGCTCAAGGCAATGCCGACGCTCACCGAAACCCTCACTTCGCGGTTCTCGACCTGAAAAGGCTCGGCCACCGCGGTCTGAATGCTGCGGGCCACGCGCATCGCATCGCTGGGATCGCCCACGGCGTCGAGCAGTATGGTGAACTCATCTCCGCCCAGGCGGAACAATACAATTTCTGTTGCAGTTCCGGGATTGTCGCGGCGGGCGATGGTTTCGTCCTGTCGCAAAGTTTTGGCCAAGCGACGGCCGATCTCGATCAGAATAAGGTCGCCGGCGACTGCGCCGATAGTTTCGTTAAAAGCCTTGAAGTGGTCCAGGTTCGCCAGCAGCAAGGTGTAGAGCCGGCCCGTGTCGCGCCGAGACCGCACAAACGAACTTTGCAGGCGGTCCATAAACAGGCGACGGTTGGGCAGGCCGGTCAGCGGATCGTGAAATAAATTGTGTTCCAGTTGCAGTTCTGCGCGCTTGCGTTCGCTGATATCGCGATTCACGATCACCAGCTTGGTGACCGCGCCCTTGGCGTCGCGGACGGTGCTGGCCACTGACTCCAGTACATGCCAACTGCCGTCCTTGTGCTTGATTCGGTACTCCAACCTTTTCCCGACTCCCGTTTCACGCGCTTCCCGTGCGGCCTCAAGGACCTTGAAACGGTCTTCGACGTGAATCTGCTCGAACGCTGATGTCTCGCCGAGTTCTGCCGATGAGTAGCCGAGGATTCTCTTGTAGGCCGGACTGTTGTAGAGCCGCCGCCCTTTCACGTCGACCAGGGCGATCATGTCGGCGGCGTTCTCGGTCACGATCTGGAACAACTCTTCTTTTTTCTTCGACTCGCGATGGATCTGGTAAATCCGAACCTGCTGGTAGATCACCAGAATCGCCAGCGCGCCCAGCGGAACCCAGAACCATTGCCCCAGCATGCAGAAGTCTCCTGCGTGGATCTATCGGCAGCAAGTCGGGGGGAGTTGAATCAGAATTAAGCCTTTCCATTAACGACAAATGGCCGGTCAGCGTTGCATAATGTCCCGGTGGCCACGAACCAATCCGCATCGAATCAATCCGCTTCGAACCAGCCCATTCGCCGCCTGAAGACTTATACCGGCGCCCAAGGATACGTCTATCAGTACTATTACGTCGGCAAACGTGCTGCGCTGCCCGACGATCCCGAAGCGCCAGCCACTGAATTCATCTTCGACGTCACTTCTGACCGCAAGCTCACCTACGCTGTGAGCGTGTTTCTGCCTGACGCCGCGCGCGCGGCCTGGAGCAAGGCCCACGGCCGCCAGTTGAATGACGCCGAGCAGTACGCCGCAGTCAAGCTTCGGTTGTTCCGCGCCTTCGATGAGATCGAGAATGTAAAGGGGCACGGGCGACGCTTGAGCATTGACGCGGGTTTGCTCGGTGAAGTCCTTGCGAGCCTGGGCGTCGACTAGCGGCTGGCGAAGATCCCTTAGCCGGTTGATGGATTCATGGTCCCCGCATATAAATGAACGGGGGCCTTCTGCTTGAAAAAACTCAAATTCGCATTTCTGATTTCAACCGTGGCTGCGATTTTCTTGTGCGCGAACGCCGCCGTCTCTGAAACCCCGCGCTGGTCTGAACAGAAAGCCAATGACTGGTACGCGCAGCAGCCTTGGCTGGTCGGTAGCAACTACATTCCGAAGTCTGCGATCAATGAATTAGAGATGTGGCAGGAGGCCAGTTTCGATCCTGGCGAGATCGACAAAGAACTAGGCTGGGCCGAGGCCATGGGCATGAACACGATGCGGGTGTTTCTGCATGACCTGTTGTGGCAGCAGGACGCGCCGGGCTTTCGCAAGCGGATTGACAAGTTTCTCGGGATTGCCTCGCGCCATCACATCCGCCCGCTGTTCGTGCTGTTCGATTCGTGCTGGGACCCCGCGCCACAACTTGGTCCGCAGCACGCGCCCATTCCTGGCGTGCACAACTCTGGCTGGGTGCAGAGCCCGGGGGCGAAGGCGTTGGCTGATCCGAGCCAATATCCGCGACTGAAAGAGTACGTGCAGGGGGTCGTGGGAGCATTCGCCAAAGATGACCGGATTCTTGGCTGGGACGTGTGGAACGAGCCTGGTTCCGATCAGACGGGCAACTACCCGAAGACGGAGTTGAACAACAAAGATAAAATCGCGCGCGTCGCCGCGCTTTTGCCGCAAGCCTTTGGGTGGGCTCGCGAGGTAAATCCTACGCAGCCGCTGACCAGCGGAGTCTACGAAGTCGATACCGCTGCGGACGAGAATGCTCTCGAAGAGATTGAACGCATTCAGGTGCGCGAGTCCGACATTATTACGTTTCACAACTACAGCTGGCCGGAGGACTTCAAGAGCGAAATTGCATGGCTGCGAAGGTTTCATCGTCCCGTAATCTGCACGGAGTACATGGCGCGGTCAGTCGGCAGCATCTTCGATACGATCCTGCCCATCGCGAAGCAGGAGCGCGTGGGCGCCATCAACTGGGGATTCGTTGCCGGCAAAACGCAGACGTATTATCCGTGGGAATCCTGGCAGCATCCCTACATTCACGATCAGCCGCCAGTGTGGTTTCATGAAGTGCTGCGGTCTGACGGCAGTCCTTACCGGCAAGCGGAAGTCGACTTGATCCGGAAACTAACGGAGAAACAGTAACGGCAGGATTCGCCCCAACCGGATGCCCATGCTCATTATCTTCGCCGGACTTCCCGGGGTGGGAAAGACCACGATCGCGCGCGAGTTAGCGCGTCAGATCGGCGCTGTGTACGTACGCATCGATTCAATCGAAGAGGCGTTGCGCGATTCTGAATCCGAGTCCCGGCGCCTCGACGACGCCGGTTATCGCGTCGCTTACGCTCTAGCCGAAGATAATCTCCGGCTCGGCCGCACTGTGATTGCCGATTCGGTCAATCCCCTTTCAGTCACGCGAGAGGCCTGGGTTGACGTTGCCAAAGGGGCGGGCGTCGACGCCCTCGAAATCGAAGTCCAATGCTCTGACCTGAACGAACATCGACACCGGGTAGAGGCACGCGCCAGGGACATGCCCGGCTTGTAGCCGCCCACCTGGGAGGACGTGGTTTCTCGCGAATATCACACCTGGGATCGTGAGCACCTGATCATCGACACCGCCACAACCATCGTCGAAAAGTGTGTCAGCATGATCCGAGAAGTGTTACCCAAACGATAGTCGTGAGGGCCAACTTCGGGAGAAAGTCGTCTGTGATCCTAATCACAGCCTCGAATGCCGCGCTTTGTTGGCCTTGCCCTCGCGTCAGTGGAAAACAGTTCTCGTACCCGAGGATTGAGGTCGGAGCCATGTGATTTGCGGTAAACTCAAGGCGTTCCGGAACTCATAAGGCCTATGTCTCTGCTTTGGCTACGTTTCGCACTGGCGTGCTACTTCATCGGATTGGTCTATGCCTTTGTGGCGCTCACGCGCACCAGTGACCTGTTCAGCCGCATCGCCCTGCACGCTGCCAGCCTGGGGATGGTCTTCCACTTCGTCTCTCTGACGGAGCTGTTCCTCTCCGGCCAGGTTGTCTGGGCGTCGGTTCATAACGGCGAATCGCTGCTGGCGTTTTTGTCGATGACTTTCTTCATGGTCGTCTATGCCATTTACCAAACCACGTCCCCCGGCGTCGTCGTTTTTCCCATCGTGTTCTTCCTGACCTTCGTCGCGGCAGTCGGCGAGCAACCGGTGCTGCTGACTCAGTACGTATCGCATAAGGGATGGCTCGTCGCCCATATTATCCTGATCTTTACCGGCTACGCAGCGCTGGTGCTCAGTTTCGGGGCCAGCCTGCTGTATCTGCTGCAGGAGCGGCGCCTGAAGGCCAAGAAATCCACGAGCTTGATTTCGTTTCTGCCTGCGCTCGAAGTCATTGACCAGATCGGCTATCGCACGCTGCTGCTGGGCTTTCCTTTTATGACGCTGGGACTGATCACGGGCTCGATCGTAGCGCTGACCACCTACGGCCGGGTCGATTTTCTGGATCCTAAGATTCTGCTCTCTCTGCTGATGTGGGCCGTCTACATGGTGATGGTCTTCACACGCTGGAACTCGGGATGGCGCGGACGTCGCGCCGCCTTCCTCGCGACCTTCGCCTTTGTGGCCGCACTGGCCGCATGGGCCGCTAACTATTTTTCCGCGATCCACAGGTTCGCCGCCTCATGAGGACGACGCTCGCATTATGAGAGTCCAGCTCATCGGCGTGAATCACAAGAGTGCGCCAGTCGAAGTGCGCGAGCGTCTGGCGATTCCTGAGTCTCGCCTGCCCGACACCTGCCGCGATCTCACAGCGTATCCCGGCATCGAAGAGGGCATGGTCATCTCCACCTGCAATCGCGTGGAGATTGTGGCCCATACGACGAACGGTTCTGCCGACTTGCGCGGATTTCTGCACGATCATTTTCATCTGACTGCTGACGAACTCGACGCGCACCTCTACGAGTTCCGCGAGAAAGACGCGGTACGCCACCTGTTCCGCGTAGCTTCATCCCTCGATTCGATGGTCGTTGGAGAAGCCCAGATTCTCGGCCAAGTCAAAGAAGCCTACGCCACCGCCCGCGCCGTCGGCGCTGTTCGTGGACAACTCGACCAACTCTTCAGCCGCGCTTTCGCCGTTGCTAAGCGCGTACGCACCGAGACTGCCGTCGGATCCTCGTCCGTCTCAATCGCCTCCGTCGCAGTCGAACTCGCCCAGAAAATCTTTGGGACGCTGGAAGGGAAGACAGTTTTCATCGTCGGCGCCGGAAAAATGAGCGAGCTCGCCGCCCGCCACCTGATGGCTCATGGTTGCGCGGCGATCTTCGTTGCCAATCGCACTTACGAACGCGCCATCGGCCTGGCGCAGAGGTTTAATGGCCAGGCCATCAAGTTCGACGACCTGTATAACACCTGCGACCGTGCCGACATCGTCATCACTTCGACGGGCTCGCCCCGCGCGATTTTTCGCCGTGAACACGGCGAGCAGTTCCTCTCCCGACGCAAGAACCGGCCCATGTTCTTCATCGACATCGCCGTGCCTCGCGACGTTTCGGCAGATATGGCGAAGCTCGACGGCATCTTCACCTACGACATCGACGACCTGCAGCAGGCGGTAACGAGTCACGTGGCCGACCGCCGCAAGGAGGCCGAACTCGCCGAGGCCATCATCACCAGCGAAGTCGAGCGATTCGAAGCGAAGCTGCACACGCTCGACGTTGTACCTACAATTGTGTCGTTACAGGATCATCTGGAAACGATTCGGCAGACGGAGATCGAGCGGGTTCGTGGCCGCATGGGTCAACTGACTCCCGAGCAAGAAATCGCGATCGAGGCGCTGACTCGCGGCATCATCAACAAAGTCATGCATACGCCGATCACCACCCTGAAGACCGCAGCCAAAGAATCGGAAGCTACGACGATAGTCGACGTCGTGCGGCGGCTGTTCAATCTGCACGAAAGAGAAACGCGTGCTCCGGACAGTAAGAAAGAAGTGGGGACGCGCCAATAATGCCCCCGCTTCGCATCGGCTCCCGCGGTTCGCAACTCGCGCTCTGGCAGGCCAACCACATTTCCGCGCTCCTGCGCGCTCGCGGCCATGAAGTTGAAATTGAAATCATCCACACCACCGGCGACAAAATCACCGACGTCGCCCTGGCCATGGTCGGCACCAAGGGCATGTTTACGAAAGAAATTGAAGAAGCCCTTGCCGCCGGACGCGTCGACTTGGCGGTCCATTCGTTGAAGGACTTGCCCACCGAACTTCCTCCGGGGTTTGAAATCGCAGCAATCACGAAACGAGAAGACCCGCGTGACGCTTTCTGTTCGCGCGACTACGCGGGCTTTCAGGAGTTCCCCCAGGGCGCACGGGTTGGCACGTCCAGCCTGCGGCGACAGGCACAGCTGAAAGCCGTTCGGCGCGATCTCGACATTCATCCGCTGCGGGGCAACGTCGACACCCGCTTGCGCAAACTCGAGCAGGGAGAATATGACGCTATCATTCTGGCCGCGGCTGGGCTGAAGCGTTTGGGCAAGACTGAACTGATCAAGCAAATAATTCCCGCCGAAATTATGTGCCCGGCCGCCGGCCAGGGTGCGCTCGGCATCGAGATTCGTTTGGGTGACGCGACGGTACAGGAACAGCTCGCATTCCTGAACGATCCCGCCGCCCGCGCCGCCACAACCTGCGAACGTGCCCTGCTCAACAGTCTCGGTGGAGGCTGCCAGGTCCCTATCGGGGCATTCGCGGAAATGCGCGACGGCAAGCTGCATCTGGAATCGATTGTCGCCGACCCTGACGGATCGAAACTGCTCCGCGATTCGCGCGACGGCAAAATTGAAGACGCGGAAAAACTTGGCAACGCAGCCGGCGCGGCCCTGCTGGCTCGCGGCGGTGACCAGATCCTCGAAGCCGTCTACGGCCGCGGCCTCGCCGTACCTCCGCAGCTGTGATCGGCTACCATTGGCGGGCATCAAGCAGCTAAGATTGACCGAGTCAGATAGCCCCACCGCGAAGCGGCGACAGAATACGGCGCGCGGCGCAAGCCGTCGGACGAGCTAGATAAGAACCAATCCCCGAAAGGACCGAAGAAAATATTCGTGTACATCCCTGAACATTTCCGCGTGCATGACCACGCGGACGCTATCGCGTTTATGCGGGCGAATCCGTTTGCGATTCTGATTTCGTCTGCGCGGGCCCCGGCCGCGCCCGGCGTAGCTAATGACGAAGGCCCGTACGCCACACATTTGCCGCTGCACGTAGAAGCCACAGCCGAGCTCGTCATCCGCGGACACGTCGCCAAAGCCAATCCGCACTGGCGCTATCTGGAACAAAATCCTCAATGCCTGACTATCTTTCATGGACCACACGCCTACGTGTCGGCGTCGAACTATGTGACTCGCGAAAACGTTCCCACCTGGAGTTACGGCGCGGTGCATGTTTATGGCAGTGCTCGCACCTTTGCATCGCCCGAGGAGTTGCAAGGTGTGCTCCACCAACTGATCGGCACTTTCGAGCCTGCGTATGCCGAACAGTGGGCCAGCCTCGGCGAAAGCTACCGCGAGCGCATGCTAAGCCACATCGTCGGCATTGAAATCGCGGTCACGAAAATCGAAGCTAAATTCAAGCTCAGCCAGAATCGCACGAGAGACGAGCAAGCCAACGTGATCGCCTCGCTGGCGAAGGCCGAGGATACGGCAGTTTCGGGCGTATCGCGTCTGATGCGGGAGCAAGGCCTGGGAGTGAAGAAAGAAGGCGAATGAGCGTGCGGGGCGGGTCATTCTTGCCCGCCAACTTTAAACATGAGCAAGAAACCTACTCCTGTAAAGGGCCAGCCTCTGAAGGGAATGCGCATTCTGGTTGGCCGCGCCCGGCATCAGGCCGGAGTTCTCTCCGCCGAGTTGCGCCGATTGGGCGCGACCGTGGTCGAGATACCATTCATCGAGATTCGCAAGCCCCGTTCCTTTCGTCCGCTCGACACGGCGTTGACGAATCTCGCTGGCTACGACTGGCTCATCTTGACCAGCGTAAATGGCGTCGAGGCTATGTGGGAACGCATGAAGAAACGGCGTTTGTCCAACTCCGTTTTGAGCCATCTGCACATCGCCGCCATCGGACCGGCCACCAGGAAAGCCATCGAACAGCGCGGCAGTGCGGTCGACGTCGTTCCTAAACAATATGTTGCCGAATCGGTGGTCCGCAGCCTGAAGAACAGGGTAAAAGGGAAGCGAGTCCTGCTGGTGCGCGCCAAGCTTGCTCGTGACGTGATCCCAGAGGAACTGCGCAGGGCGGGAGCGCGTGTCGACGTCGTCGAGGCCTATGAAACGGTAGTGCCACAGGGTTCGCGAGGCAGGCTGCAGGCTACGCTGAAGCATGCTGGCAAGCGGCCGCATGTGGTCACCTTCACCAGTTCCTCGACGGTGCGAAACTTCGTGGAATTGCTGGGGGGGAAGAGGGCGCGCGATCGGGCTCTCGCCGGAATCCGAATGGCGTCGATTGGCCCGGTCACTTCGGCGACGCTCCGCGAGTTCGCATTTTCGGTAGATATTTCGGCGAAGGAATTCACAATTCCAGGGCTGGTTCAAGCCATCGTCGCTTACGGCGGTTAGCTCATACGTACAATCTCGTACATATTCGATAAGAGCACCAATCGGTACTTACACAATCGCACTTATGCTGAGAAATATCTACTCCGTCAACGAGCAACTGCAATCCGCTGGAACGACATGCGCGAGCAGAAAATCCGCCACGCGCTGGTAGGCGTCAATCTGATTTTCGACTCGTGCGAAACCGTGGCCTTCGTTTTCGTAAATCTTCGAGTCGACTGTGCCGCCGCGCTTCTTGATCGCGGCGACCACTTGCTGCGTTTCTGATTTTGGGCAGCGCGGATCGTGGCCTCCGGCCAGCAGCAGCAGCGGCGCCTTGATCTGATCGATGAAGTTCATGGGCGAGCGATCTTCATATAGCGCCTTGTTCTTGACGACATCCCCCATGGTTGCCAGATCCGATTGCTGCAGCACCGGATCTTCATTCTCGATTTCGGTAAACCAGTTCACGAAGGGCACAATGGGCACGCCTGCCGCCCAAATGTCGGGAGCCTTCGTGACCGCCATCATGCTCAGGTAGCCGCCGTAGCTTCCTCCCATTACCGCAACCTTTTTCGGATCGAGATGCCCGGTTTGCTTGATCCAGTCGACGCCGGCCAGCACGTCCTGTAAATCGCCGCCGCCCATATCGAACAGATTGGCCTGCTGAAATTCCTTGCCGTATCCGGTTGACCCGCGGTAGTTGGGTGCGAGTACCATGTAGCCTTGATTCGCCGCATACTGGATAAATCGGTTGAACGAATTCATCGTCTGCGCAGTCGGTCCACCGTGGATGTAGACGAGCGCGGCATTCTGACCATTGCGCGCCATGTTGAAGGGTACGTAGAGAAATGCGGAGATTGTCCACTTGCCATCGCGGCTGGGATAGTGCACGAGATAGGGCTCAACCATGTCCTCGGAACGCAGGCCTGCGACCATAGAGTGCGTAATCTGCGTCGACTTTTGCGCGGCCAAGTCGTACACCCAAAGATCACCGGGCGCGGTAGGTCCGTTGTGGTTGTACATCAAACGCGTGCCGTCTTTGCTGAAGGCCGAAGGCCCGCCTGCCGGCTCGTTCACCCCTTTCGGGATGGGCAGTGCAGTCGACTTGCCGGTGGCTAAATCGTAGAGAAAGATATCCTCGTTGCCATCGACGTTGGCGTTGAAGGTGATGTGCTTGCCGTCGGGCGAGAACTCGCCGCCGCGAAGTTCCCATTTATCTTTCGTGAGCCAAGAGATCTTCTTGTTTGTAGGTTCCAGCACACCAACGTTCTCATACCCATTGGACGCGTTCGAAGTGATCAAAATGCGCTTGCTGTCGGACGAAATGTCGTTGGCGAAATAGAGTTGCTCCCCGTCGTGTAGTGTGAGCGGCGTGCTTTTACCCGTCGCGACGGCGGCGACGAAAATATTCGAATCCGTTCCTTTGGCCTGCTCCTGCGTGTAGACGATATAAGCCCCGTCTTTCGACCAGATTGGATTGACATTGCTTTTGTCTTGCGGCGTTCCCGTGGTGAGGTGCTTCACCTCACGTAGCACCGTGTCGTAGATGTCGATCTCATACGCCGCCGATGTTTTCGGCTTCACTTCATACGCCAGATAGCGGCCGTCGGGCGACCATGTCGGACTCAGTTCCGCGATCTCGCGCGTCTGCGTAAGATTCACCACTTTACCGGTCTTCGGCGAAACCAGAAAAATGTCCCATTGTTCGTCGCCATCATAGTCCGATTGGTAGGCGATCCATTTGCCGTCAGGCGACCATGCTGGCGCTGTCTGCCGCTGGTCGCTCACCGTCAACTGCACCGGCCATCCACCCTCGGCGGAGACGAGCCACAAATTATTTCGTCCGCTCATATTGGAGATGAAGGCGATGCTCCTGCCATCGGGCGACCACGTGGCGCGGCCCACCTGGCGCGTCATCCAGAGTTTCTCGATGGTCAGGCTGCGGGGCTCGACCTGAGCGCTGGGCTTCGAGGAAATCTGCTTCGGATCGGTAACCGCTTGCGGCGCGGGCAAAGTCTGGGCGACGCTTTCAACAACGACAGTGCTCATAAGGATGACGATAGCAAAAGGGATGAGAGTGCGCATGAGAGGATAAGGCCTCGAGCGAGGTGAAGAAAAAGTTTATCAGAGCGCGAGGGTGAACTTGGCGGACGGAAACTACATAGGTTCCTTCGCTTCGCTCAGGATGACACGCCCCAGGCGGCAAGGACACACGTGATCAAACTTTCGCGTTCTTGTGCATATCCACCGTGCTCCAGGTTTTGTCTGCGGCGTGGCACAGGTTTTCCAGCGTACAATCGGCACATTTCGGCTTGCGGGCGATGCATAGTTTGCGGCCATGCCAGATGATCTGGTGCGAGAACAGAATCCACTTTTCGCGGGGGATGATTTTCATTAAATCCTGCTCGATCTTCTGCGGATCATTTTGCGTCGTGAGTTCGAGCCGGCGCGAGATGCGGTGTACGTGCGTGTCGACGACGAGGCCCTCGGCCTTCTTGAACCATGATCCCAGCACGACATTCGCGGTCTTGCGTGCGACCCCGGGAAGGGTCAGCAAGTTGTCCATGTCGTCGGGGACCTGGCCGCCGAAGTCGGCGACGATTTTTTTCGCCGCGCCCACTACCGACTTGGACTTGTTGCGAAAGAATCCGGTGGAGCGCACATCGGGCTCGAGCTGTTCGGGAGTGAGCGCGGCAAACGCTTGAACCGTCGGATATTTGCGGAACAGTTCGGGTGTGACCCGGTTCACGTTAGCGTCGGTCGATTGCGCCGAGAGGATGGTCGCCACTAGCAACTCCCACGCGCTCGAATGCGTCAGGGCGCAGGTGACCTCGGGATAGAGCTGGTCGAGGCGGCGCAGGATTTCGGAGACGCGTTCAGGGGCGAGTGGATCGTAACCCTTGATCTTGGCGGAGGAGACATTACTCGCAGCCAGCTTCTTGCGCCCCTTCGGGGCTGCTTCCGAGGCTTTGCCTCTCCCCGGGCGGGCAACGGTGCCCGCCCCCGCACGAGCATTTTTAGTGCCGGTGACGGCCTTAGCGGTCAACGACGTCCGGCCTACACGAACCCTATCCTGGCGGCCGGAACGAGCGGGCTGACGGGGAACCACACCACGAGACATGAGCGACTCCTTTGGGGCCAATAATCTTAACAGAGCCAGCCAACCGCAGACCGTAGGGTGGCCATCAGTAACCACGCTGGCAATTGACGCCTCTCGCGTGCCCCGGTAGTCTGGAGTCACTTCAGTCAAGAGCCAGGAACCATGGCGGTCAGTTCCATTCAACTCGGGCAAGTGTGGCGCAGCGAAGCCGACGGCCAGGACTACCTGGTCACCAAGGTTTATAACGAAGTGTTTTCGCAGTTCGCCATCCTGCGCCCCGCCGGGATTACGGCTCCCGATGCCCCCACCGTGCGGGTAAAGGTCAGCAAAGGCGCGCAGGGCGCCAGTTTACCCGGCTACGCGTTTACCCAGGAAGAGTCGTTCTAAACGCGCACTCACCGCGGCATTTCTGCCGCAAATTTCCGTTACACTGGAAGACAGTGGCCAGTGATCAGTGATGAGTGGTTAATGTTCATGGCACCGATTTGGACGCGGCGCGGTTTTACTGCCCACCAGCCACTAATCACTGACCACTGTTGTTCTTATGACCGAAAAACTCCTCGCTATTCTGTTTGTCTTCATCAGCAAGGTCATCGCAGTGACCGGCTACGCCGGAATCGCGCTGCTTATGGCGATTGAGTCGGCCTGCATTCCACTGCCTTCCGAATTGATCATGCCGTTTGCCGGATACCTCGTCTTCCAGGGTACCTTCAAGCTGCTGTGGGTGGCGACAGTAGGGGCTCTGGGCTGCAACCTGGGATCGCTGGTCGCCTATGAGATTGGATGCTACGGTGGACGTCCGCTGGTCGAGCGTTATGGCCGCTGGATTCTGATGGGGCGCCGCGAGCTCGATTGGGCCGACCGCTTCTTCGCGCGCTGGGGATATCTTGCCGTGTTCATTGGCCGGTTGCTGCCCGTGATCCGTACATTCATTGCGCTGCCTGCCGGAATCGCGCGCATGCCTCGCGGGCGTTTTCACCTCTATACTTTTCTCGGGTCGTGGCCCTGGTGCCTCGCCCTGGCCTGGTTCGGTATGAACCTGGGTGAGAACTGGCGCGAACTCGGGAAATATTTTCACAAGTTCGACGCTGTGATCGGCGTGATGCTGCTGGCGGGAGTAGTGTATTTTGTGTGGAGTCATTGGCAGAATAGAATCAGTTCTCAGCCGTCTGCGATCAGCCGGCAGTAGATCCTCCAGCCTATGGTTAGGAACGCTGCATCGGCTTTGCCAGCTGCGAGGCGACGATTCGCCATTTCTCATCGCGCTTCATCACAACATCCATATACACATAGCGAACTGGGAAGCGCTTTCCTTCCTGCTCGACCTCATCGTCTTCTGACCCGTGAACGATAGCCAGGTCGTCGCGTAAGAGATAAATGCGGCGCCCGGTCGAGACCATCGACACGTATCGAATCTTTCCCGAACTGAGAGTCGTAATCACATCCGCCCTGGTCGAAGCCTTGCCGGATTCGTCGTATTGAACATAGTCATCGGCAAAGATGCGCGACAGTTCCGCAACGTCGCGGGCGATCAGGGCGCGGTCGCCGTCTTCGAAGAGCTGCGTGATGAGTTGTTCGTCGTTCAAATCCATCTCCTGGTATCGCTGTGAAAATTCCCTGGCGGGGCGGAGCGTGTGCTTGCGCGGTTGGGATTCTTCGACTGTGTAGCCGTTCGCTTCGCGATCTGCGACTTCGCTCAGAATGACAAGCCGTTTGTCTATTGATGCTAACCCGGCCTTGGGTGTACAAGCAAAAGCACCCTGTCCGAGGAGGAACCACGTGATTTTGAAGCGCCTCATGCTCGCCGCCCTCTTATCCATCGCTATCGCCATGCCGTTTGCCTCATACGCCCAGTCTGCTCCTGACCGGCCCTTCGTGGTGGAGTACTACTACAAAACCAAGTGGGGACACGCCGACGAATTTCTGAAGCTATTCAGGAAGAACCACTATCCTGTGCTGAAAAAAGAAGCCGAGATGGGGCGCATCACCAAGGTCTGGGTGGATCAGCCGCGCTATCACACCACCGAAGATGGCCGCTGGGATTTCCGCGTGACCATCGTATTCAAGAACGCCGCCGTCGCCAACGAACCGTTCGACGAGGTCGGCTTGCTGAAGCAGATGTACCCGGACCAGGATACGTTCCAGCGCGAAGAGCAGCGGCGTTTCGAAATCCTCGACGCCCACTGGGATCTGCCCGTGAAACCGATGGATCTCGACGCGAAACCCTAGAACCGCTAACCACAGAGGACACTGAGGAACACATAGAGAGACTAACCTCAGTCTCTTTCCTCATTCTTTCCCCATGTCCTCTGCGGTCAAAGCTTTCGGGCCGAGTTCACGTTGAGAATCGCGGGCGCTCGTCCCGGGTCGATGAGCGACATCGCGATGTAACGCTGCCCGCTGCGTTGAACGGGACGCTACGCCACCGAATCGCTATGTTTCGCCGAAAATTGCACCGCCGCTGGTTTGCCCATTGTCCGCTAGTCAGTTCGCAGCGCCTGCATGGGATCGATTGACGCTGCGCGGCGGGCGGGCAGGTACGACGCCAACACGGCGGTGAAAAAGAGGATCACGGCTACGGAGATAATCACGGAGAGATCCATCGTTGAAACGCCATACAATGTGGTGCTCATCGCGCGGCCTACCAATGCCGAGCCGGCGAAGCCAATCGCGAGGCCGATTGCGGAGAGGACGGACGCTTCTTTCAAGATAAGCCAGATTACGCGATGCTTGCCGGAGCCCAGCGCGAGGCGCAGCCCGATCTCTTGCGTGCGTTGGGAAACTGCATAAGCCATGAGGCCGTAGATGCCGACTGCGGCGAGGAGCAGAGCCACCGCCGCGAAGCAAGCGAACAAGACCATGGTATAGCGGTCCTCGGCGAGGGATTCGTACCTCACTTCTTCCATGGTGCGGATGCGTGCCAGCGCGATCTGCGGGTCGACCGAGTGAACGGCGGCGGCGATGGTGCGGGTCATCGCGGCGGGGTCTTCGGCACTGCGGACTCCGATGGTCACGCTCGGTGCTAGAGACTGCGTGAAGGGAACGTTGATCTCGGGATTGTCGTCGCGGAAATCTCCATATCTGACGTTATGGATAATGCCGACGATCTGCCATTCGACCGGGGGACCCAGTCGCGGCTGTCCGGGAATGATCTCATCGATTGAGAGGCGCTGCTGGAAAGGATCCAGGCCTTTCAGATATCGCTTGGCGAATTCCTCGTTCACAATCGCGACCCGCACGCTCGATGCCGTGTCTTGCTCGTTAAACGCGCGGCCTTTGAGTAGCTGGATACCGAAGGTTTTGAAGTAGTCGGGCGACACCGATTGAAAACCTGCGCCGGGACGCTGCGATGGATCGGTGAACGTGGGACCGCCGACCAGAGTGAAGCTCATACCGTCGCTATGAAAGCGGAGCGGCATGCCTGTGACGGTGGCGACAGAAGATACTCCTGGCACGGAACGGACAGCGCTCAACATCTGCTGATAGTAAGTATCCATCTGGTCAGGACTCTCGAAGCGTCCCGATGGCTGTTCCAGGCGAAACGTGAGGACGTGATCGGTGCGTACCCCGAGATCGACGCGGGTGAGATTCCAGAAGCTATGAATGGCAAGCCCGGCACCGGCCAGCAACGACAACGCCAGTCCGAATTCACCGATGATGAGACCGCGGCGCAGCCTGTGACTGCCCGAGCCTGTGCCGGTGCGTCCGCCATCTTTCAGCGATTCTGCGGGGTCGACGCGCGAGGCGTACCAGGCGGGCGCGCAGCCGAACAGAACACCGGCGAGGGTGGTGGCAGCTACGGCCACTACCAGGACGTGAAGATCGAGTTGAAAACTCGCTTCGGAAGGCAGGATGCCGTCGGGAACAATGCTGAGAATTGCGCGGAGTAGTCCCATGCCCAATGCGATTCCGAGTCCGCCTCCAATCACGGCAAGGACGAGGCTTTCGGTGAGGAACTGAGCGAAGATCTGTCGGCGATTTGCGCCTACGGAACTGCGAATTGCGATTTCTCTTTGCCGCGCTGCGCCCTTGGCTAACAGCAGGTTAGCAATGTTGACGCAGGCAATGACTAGTACGAATCCCACTGCCCCCAGAAGAAGCCACAGGTTTTGAATGCGTTCGCGCGGAAGAAAATCATTTTGCAGGGGCTCGACTGAGGCTCCCCAGCCTTTGTTGGATTTGGGATAGGCGGCTGCGATGTGATTTGCGACTGCATCCATGTCGGCTTGGGCCTGTTTGAGGGTGACGCCGGATTTCAATCGGCCCATGGTCAGCAACCAGTGGTAGTCGTGATTGATCTGCTCCGGGCGGAAGGCCAGCGGGGCCGCGAGTTCAAAGTTGAAACGGTCTCCGACGCCCGGCGACAAGACTCCCACCACGGTGTAGGGTTCGCCATTGATGCGCATCGGCTGCCCGAGAATGTTGCGGTTCGCGCCTAACCGTCTCCATAATCGATTCGTTAAGACGACCTCGTGGTCTCTGCCAGGTACGCCTTCTTCGGCAAGAAGATCGCGGCCCATGAGGAATGGGATGCCTTGCATGTTGAACCAGCCGGGCGTGGCACGCATGCCTTCGATCTGCTCGGGCTGCTCCTGCGTCGCCAGATTAAAACTGCCTCCGGTAAAGGCTGCGAGCTGCTGAAAAGATGTGCTCTGCGCCTGCCAATCGAGAAAGTCGCCCGCCGACATAGGGTTTCTTCCCCCGCCGACCTTTGACCAGACCATCACCAGCTGATCTGGCTGCGGATACGGCAAGGGGGCCAGCAAGACGGCGTAGACCACGGTATAGATAGCGGTGGTAGCGCCAATTCCCAGCATGAGGGTGACGATAACGGCTGCGGTCAAGCCGGGATTCTTGAGCAACATGCGCAAACTGTAGCGAAGATTCCTGGTCAGATTTCGCATTTTCTACCTCGAACGAGAAAGCGAGGCGTGACCAACGCATTCCTGTTGAGGAAGAGGCCGCCACGCGTATTCGGCTCACACCTACATTCTCATTGCCAATTGAGTCTGCGACGGGGCGTACTGAAAAGATTGGTGTTAGGAAGCAGGCTACGGTCTGATTCCAAAAGGCCGCTGTCCGGAAGCGTAGTCTTGTGTCCGGAGTTGAACAGTTCAAACGCCCTCGCCTGGCTGGCTCGCGAGCACTGGTGCGAGATAACATTTGTTTGACAGACCTATTGGGAGTCGGCCCCCGGTCCCACAGCGACGACAAAATACGTGGCCGGAGTGGTGCCGACATTCTTGATGCCGTGCTCGTCGTTGGAATGAACAAATCCTACCGAGCCCGGACCCATCACATGACTTGTGCCGTTGATCGTGAGCTGTACCGTACCTTCGCGAATGAGCCACATTTCACTGTGGACGTGATGATGTGGGGGGTGGGGCATTCCGCCTGCGGGCAATGTCGTTTCGTGCACCTCCAAGGACTCGGATGTGGCCAGCTTGCCTTTTAGAACCGCGCGGAACTCCGCACCGTTTGCACTTTTCATGGGGAGGTCGCTGAAGGGATACGCGGCCGAGGGGAGGGAATTGTCATGGTTTGCAGGCTCGTTTGCAGGCTGCTTCGCCGGTGACGAAACCTGGTTCGCCAAAGCTTTTAATTCAACCGCGCTCGCAACAAGTCCGGAGAGCACAAGAAGCGCTTCTCGTCGAGTGGTCGGCATCCGGGTCCTCCTCAGAAAACAAGTTTGTGGTGGGCCTGCAGGATAGCAGAGGATTGTTTGCCGCAGAAACCCGGAGGGGGGACTATGAGTGCTATGGGGATGTTACGCCAATTGACCCTTCGCATGGTGTCTATTATCAGCATGACTGTTTACCGGAATCGAGTCGTGAAGGCTGTGCTTCGGCTCGTCGGTTTAGGGTTGTTCACAGTCGCCTTGCTGTTTAGTGTGGGCCTTTGGTACTCAACTGCGCACGGCTACATGAGTTGGTGGTTTAGTGCGAGCAGCCAAGTAGCAGTCGACGGAGTTCGGAGCGGCTTTTTGCCACATCAACCGGGACCGCTCGGGGGTGATGATAACTCGAATCGATGTACGTCCGAGCCAGTCGTATTTGGTCGGGCTGTCTGGCAAGAAATCTTTGACTCACTGCGGCGACTGGCAAGCACCACGACTTCCGGCGTTTCCAATCGGCGACGTGAACCCACCCTGTGCGTTTTTCAGCAGCGGCACGGATTTGCCGGCAGCGGATAATGCTGTGTTATCCACTCTGACAGCTCGTCCGGGGTTCGTGGAATTTCAAACTCAGCACGGCAAGCGGGTGACGGCCTCGTGGTGAAAGGGTCAACTGTCGAAAGCAGGCGTTAGCACTCATTGACGTTCGGAAGAGCGAACCTCCGTTAACCTATAACCTCCGCAAACCCCGCCGCCGGATTAGCGCGTTACTACCAAGCCATCTTCACCGTAGTAGTCGGCGTTTGGGGATGCGAGCGGGAAGCCGGGCAACGGAGTCAGGGTGCCATTCGACTGATTGACTGAGAATCCTAGAATCGCTCCTGGGGACGCTCCACATTCTCCGTCTCCTGTCGTATTGCCGATGGCGTAGACGAACTTGCCGGAGGGATCGGCGCGAATGATGTCGCCGCACTGTTGGCCGGTCCTCTCGGCTACGTCTTTGGGCGTGAGGGTCGCGATATCTCCTCCTGGAAGTTCACTGGGGAAAGTCTCGTACAGGTACCACCACCGGTTCAACGGATCGACGGCGATAGCTTCGAGGTCGACCGGCTGATAGCTGGCGGGCTGAGGATCGATTACCGGAGAGCCTGACGCGTTGGTGAGCTTGCCGTTGGTGGAATTGACGTTGTAGACGGTAATCACTCCGTCGCATAACTCGGGCACGACCAGATGGTGGCCATTCTGGGCGAACGCGAGACCTTCCGCTCCTGGGCTACATTCGCTCTGCTGGTCGACCAGGGGAAAAGGCTGGCCGGATACAGGAGCCAATGATCCGTTACTTTTGTCCACGGCATAGGCCTCCGTATAGGAGGCGTTGATGGTCGAGACGTACAGGAAACTACCGGCCGGATCGATCACGGCTGCGGTTGGATCGTATTGCGATGCGAAGGGCGAACCTGGAACCGGGCTCAGCGACCCGTTACTTTCCACCTTGAATGCGTAAATGTAATTTGGCGCAGCGTTCAGAGTCGTGGTTACGTACACGTAGTCTCCGGATGGATGCACCACGACCGCAGTGGGGTAACCCGTCAGCGACCCAGGAACGCCGGGCACGGCCTGCAGACCGCCGTCGTCGCGATTGATGAAGTAAGCAGAGAGCTCTTCGGATCCAGTGTTGGCGACGTAGAGCCGAAAGCCACCCTGGTCCGACGCTATTTGTGCGGGGTGAGAAGCGGTGACCAACGAGCCCTGCGACGTTGGGGTGAGAGCGCCGGTCGAAGCGTCCACCAGATACTCATAGATTTTATTGTCGTTGAAGTCGGAGGAATACACGAATCGAGGTGCGGGCAATGCATTTCCTGACACCGTGATGTTGACGGGAGTTTTGCCGACGCCGCCGCAGTTATCCCATGCCTGCACCACCGTGTTATAAGAACCCGCAGCCACGTTGAGGTTCACATCCAGATGACTGGAGTCAGTCGTGTAAGGGCCGTCGCCCGGGGCCGTGTAAATGCGCATGGCTGCGATGCCTGCGGCACAATCCGGGCTGCTCGCGGAGGCGGTGAAGTTTACTGGAGATTTGTCTTGCGAGCCATTGGCAGGCGATGTAACGGTAACGACTGGCGTGGTGGCGAAGGCAGTCAGGCTTAGAGTGATCGAGCTTAGAGTGAGTAATGCGGAAATAAACATAAGGCGAAGCAGGAGCCGCGGGCTGTTCATGAAAAGACCTCGCGACCCAGCGTTTGCTAGCTGGGACGTGGGGACAATATGCAATGCGGATTTCCGTCACACAATCAGGTCGATTCCTAAGAAATACTTCTTGCATTCCCTAGGGGCTAAGGAGGGGGGATCGGACGGGGTGCGTGATGTGCCTGTAGAGTTCAGAAGCTTGTGCAGACGAGGGTGTAGGGATCCTTCAGCTCCTCAGGATGACGGGCCGACAGTAGAGTTTTACTGGCACGACATGGTGAAGCGATCTACTGACGCGCCGTTCCAGCCTTGACCGTTCGGCAGGCGGGTGTAGAAGATGTAAAACTCTTTGTCGAGTACGTTGGGGTTATCGCCCATGCCGACGGGGACATCATAGACCGACGGCATGTCGGGGTCTTTGCGGAAATCGTAAAGCACGGTTGGAATGGACCAGTGAAATCCGTCGAGGGATTCGGCGTAGGCGATCAGAACGCCTTGATTGATGAACTCCTGATAACGTTTCAAATAGGTGTTGTAGACAACCTGCATGTTTCCACCGTAGCCGCCGTTGGGATTCAGATCCTGCGAATATCCGCCGAGGCCCTGGTCGAGATTCCATCCCTTGTAATACTTCTCGAAGGCGGCGGCGCGAGGATGCTCGCCGAAGGCATCGTTCAGCACGGACGAGATGGTCGCGCGGGCTACTGACAGAACGGTGATGGTGGGCGGAGTTCCCCAGTGCGTGGTGCCGTTGGCCAGCCAGTCGGAAAAATAGATATAGAAATATTTGTTGTCGGGGGAAATTACGAGGTTGGCGTCGCCGATGTCGAAACCGTCCATGTCGGTGCGGTAGGCCTGGTTGATGCGGATGATCTCGCCAAGGTCAGTCCAACTCATACCTTGATCGTTCGATGAGGCCAGGGCGAACACGGAGTCGAAGCTCTGGGTTTGGATGGTCGGGATCTCGGCATGGTAGACCATGAGCAAGTTGCCCGCGCCTGGCATGCCGGGCGGGACTTGGTATACGGGACCTCCGCCCATGTAATCGTAGGCGGAATAAAACGGGTTTACCGAGGGATCCGGATTTGGTTTGATGGTGACGTCGATGGGAGGCTCGGTGCCGAGAGGATTGTCGAGGGTGCCGACGGTGCGAGTGATGGAGCCGTATTTGTTGTTGCCGTAGTACTGACCTTCCCACATTTGGCGGGCATGATAACCGCCGTCGCTGCCGAAGAACATGTAGCCGCTATCTGTTTTGATTACGCCGAGTTGCGTGTCGGGCCAGGCGAAACCGTCGGTGGTGTCGGTTAAGGGAGGCTGGGCGATTTCGCCGGCGGCTTTCCGTTGGGCGGGAGTTACCAACTCTTTGTTGGCTTGAATTTTTGGATTGCAGATCGGGGTGACGGTTTGGGCTGGGGCCAGGGATGATAAGGCGACGATGCAGAGGATGAGGGTTGGGACGAGGGAATTGTGGCGGGTCGGCATGGGAATCCTCCGGTTGAAGTAAGAACACCGGGCGTGGGCGGATGTTGCGTGCATAAGTGGTGGCTGAACGCCTTGCGACAACACGGGTTCGGTTCTGAGTGTAGGGGTCCTTCGACTGCTTCGCTCAGGATGACACGCCAGAGACTGCCGGGATGACAGCGGGGAGAATTATTTTTCTCCTAGCTTTTCGAAGAAGCGACAGATGGTTTCGATGCCGCGGTGGAAGTTGGGGATGTGGAACTTTTCGTTGGGGGCGTGGAGATTGTCGTCGGGAAGGCCGAAGCCCATCATTACGCTGGGAATTTTCAGGACGTCCTGGAAGTCGGTGACGATAGGAATGGAGCCGCCGCTGCGGATGAAGACGGTTTCTTTTTTGAAGGTGTCGTGCAGGGCTTCGGTGGCGGCTTTGATGTAGGGGTTGTCGGTGCCGACGACGGCTGCGGGGCCTTTGCTGTGAACTTTGATCGTCGTCTCGATTCCTTTGGGCGTGAGTTTTTTTACGTACGCGGTGTATTTTTTCAGGATGTCGTCGGCGTTCTGGTTGGGGACGAGGCGCATGGAAACTTTTGCGGCGGCTTTGGCGGGGATTACGGTTTTGGCGCCGGCGGCGATGAAGCCTCCAGGCATGCCGTGGACTTCGAGCGTGGGGCGGGCCCAGGTGCGGTAGAGGACAGAATAGCCGGGTTCTCCGGTGAGGACTTTTGAGCCGACTTCGGTTTTGCGGTAATGCTCTTCGTTGAAGGGCAGGCGCTTCCAGGCTTTGAGTTCGTCTTTGGTGGGGGCCTTTACTTTTGCGTAGAAGCCGGGGATGAGGATTTTTCCTTTGATGTCTTTTAGTTTGCTGATGATTTCGATGAGGGCGAAGAACGGATTGGGGGCTGCGCCGCCGTAAACGCCGGAGTGCAGATCGGTCTTGGCGCCGCGGGCTTCGATTTCGGTGTAGACCAGGCCGCGCAGGCCGACGCACAAGGTGGGAAGATTCGGAGCGAAGAGTTCGGTGTCGCAGACGAGAGCGAAGTCGGCTTTCAGCTTGGCTTTTTGCTTGGGCAGGTAAGCGGAGATGGATTCGCCGCCGACTTCTTCTTCGCCTTCGAAAATTACTTTCACGTTGATGGGGAGTTGGCCGCCGCCACTTTGCATCAGGGATTCGAGGGCTTTCACTTCCATCCAGAGCTGGCCTTTGTCGTCGACGGCGCCGCGGGCGTAGACGTTGTTGTTGCGCTCGGTGGGCTCGAAGGGCGGAGTGAGCCACTCGTCGAGGGGCTCGGCGGGCTGGACGTCGTAGTGGGCGTAACAGAGGACGGTGGGCTTGCCGGCGGCATGCAGCCAGTCGGCGTAGATGAGGGGATGGCCCTTGGTGGGGATGATTTCGACGTTTTCCATGCCGATGGTACGCAGGTTGTTGGCGACGTAGTCGGCGGCTTTCTGGATGTCGGGCTTGTGTTCTTCGAGGGTGCTGACGCTGGGGATGCGGAGGAGATCTTTGAGTTCGTTCAAGAAACGCTGCTGATTATTGCGGGCGAAATCTACGGCGGACGAGGCCATGGGTCATCCTTTCGTGGGAGAGCTCAAGATTGCTGGAGCGTGGTGTATGGGAAACGAAACAGTATATCGCGAAGGGGATGGGGGCTGTCGGCGGGAATAGCTCCTCTGGGGTTGTGCTCTCGGGAGATCCTTCGCTTCGCCTGAAGAACGGCTCCGCTCAGGATGACGCCCAGCCGAATTACGAGTGGAATCTGGCGGGGGAGAATGCGGTCAGGTCGTGTTCTGGAGTCCGGCCTTCGATTACTGCGGTCATGACTTCGGCGGTGATAGGGGCCAGGAGGATGCCGTCGCGGAAGTGGCCGGTGGCGGCGTAGTAGCCGGGGATTGCGGTGGCGCCG
>Ga0210389_10000301_pt1 | contig 49892 bp, 42 predicted proteins | sample IncBWH28OmetaG_FD_160127 | JGI IMG/M metagenome (GOLD analysis project Ga0210389, IMG submission 160127) | Forest soil microbial communities from Barre Woods Harvard Forest LTER site, Petersham, Massachusetts, United States - Inc-BW-H-28-O ... | reverse complement strand
CTCTCGGCGAAGGTATCCATCTCATCAATCCGCTGAAAACCAACAACGAACTCTCCATCCAGACTCAGACCCTGAAGGAATCCGCCAGCGTGCCTTCCAGCGAAGGACTCATGATGAGTCTGGACACCTCGCTCATCTACCACCTCAATCCGGATCGTGCTTCCGAAGTGTTTCAGAAGATCGGCGCCGACTACGAAAATGTCGTGGTCGAACCCACGCTCCGCTCCGCCATCCGCGAAGCTACGGCGTCGCACACTGCCAACGCTCTCTACACCGGCGAACGCGAAATGGTAGGCAAGCAGATTTACGATCAAGTCACTGCCCAGCTCAATCAGCGCGGCTTGACCGTTGAGAACGTGCTCTTGCGCGACATCCAATTGCCCGCCACGCTGAAAGCCGCTATCGAAGCCAAGCAGCAGGCCGAGCAGGAATCCCTGGCAATGAATTTCCGGCTGCAAAAAGAAACTCAGGAAGCTCAGCGCAAACGCATCGAAGCCGCCGGCGTCCGCGACTTCCAGCAGATCGTCGCCCAAGGTATCACTCCATCTTTGCTGGAATGGAAGGGTATCGAGGCCACCGAAAACCTGGCAAAGAGTCCCAACTCCAAAGTGGTCGTGATCGGAAATAACAAGAACGGTCTGCCCCTGATTTTGGGACAATAGTTGGGACAATAGACTGTTGAGATCCTTGTGTGGGGACAGCCGCCCTCCGCTGTCTGCCCCAAGGCGACTACTCGCTGCTAACATGACATCGTGCTCCCGCTTCTGGAACTCAGAAATCTAACCATCCAATTCCCCGCTTCGACGCGAGCGGCCACGACCGGCGTATCCGTGGGCAACCCGCCCGTTCAAGGTTTTCCCGCCGTCCGCGATCTTAATTTCTCTGTCGCTCCCGGCGAAGTTCTCGGCCTCGTGGGAGAATCCGGCTCTGGCAAATCCATCACTTCCCTCGCCATCATGCGACTCCTTCCGCCGCAGGCCCAGGTTTCCGGCGAAATCCTTTTCACCGAGAATGGCTCCTCGCGCAATCTCGCCACGCTTCCCGACGACTCCATGCGTCAACTCCGCGGCTCACGCATCGCGATAATCTTTCAGGAGCCCATGACCGCTCTCAATCCCGTTATGCGCGTCGGCGACCAGATCGCCGAAGCCGTGCTGGCTCACGGCGCCCGCTCAAAAAGCGAGGCGCAGAAACTTGCCGTCCAGGCCATGAATGACGTCGCCATCCCCGAGCCTGACCGCCGCGCCCGCGACTATCCGCATCAACTCTCCGGCGGAATGCGCCAGCGCATCATGATCGCAATGGCCATCGTGAATCGTCCTCAGTTGCTCATTGCCGACGAACCTACGACGGCCCTCGACGTAACCATCCAGGCGCAGATACTGGATCTGCTCGCCGACCTGCGGTCCAGGTTCGGACTGGCCATGCTCTTCATCTCGCACGACCTCGCGGTCGTCTCGCAGATTGCCGCCCGCGTTGCCGTCATGTATGCCGGAAGCATTGTGGAACTCGCGAGCAAACAAGAAATCTTTCACGCGCCCGCGCATCCCTACACCCGCGGCCTTCTGCAAGCCGTGCCCAACCTGAAGACCGAACGCGACCGTCCCTTGGGAACCATCGAAGGAACAGTCCCGCCGCCGCATGCCATGCCTTCGGGTTGCACGTTCGAGCCGCGTTGCGGATTCCGCATCCCGGAATGTGTCCGCGCTTTCCCTCCCCTTGCGCAGGTTGCCGCGGAACATTGGGCGCGCTGCCCTGTCGTCAATTCGAAATAGTGACGGGAAAGACGGACACTCGTGTATCCTCTTTCGTCGCACTCGTCTATAATCGCCATCCGTCTGGTGTCTATTGCGCATACTGCTGCTTAGTGACATTCATGCCAACCTCGAAGCCCTGGAAGCCTGCCTCGCCGGGGCGCCAGCCTTCGACCTCGTAGCCAACCTCGGCGACGTCGTAGGTTACGGTGCCTCGCCCAACGAAGTTATCGATCGCTCCCGCGGCCTGGGCAAAATCTTTGTCCGCGGCAATCACGACAAAGCCGCCACCGGCCTGCTCGAACTGGATGACTTCAATCCCCTCGCCGCCGCCGCTGCCATCTGGACCCGCGACCAACTCACTCCAGAACACTTTGATTGGTTGCATGCTCTGCCGCAAGGCCCGCTTCCTTTGGAAGACGTCCCGCAAGTGCAACTGGTTCACGGCTCACCCGGCGATGAGGATGCCTACGTGGTTTCGATCGGCGATGCCCTGGTACCCCTCATCACCCTAACCACCCCAATCACATTCTTCGGCCACACCCATCTGCAAGGTGGATTCTTCGCCAACGGCTCCAGCGCCGATGGCTTCCGTCCCGAATACCGCACGGTGGGTCAGGCTGAGTCCGTGTCCTTGCAGCTGAAATCTTCAACGCGTTACCTGCTCAATCCCGGCTCGGTCGGTCAACCCCGCGATGGAGACTGGCGCGCCGCCTTCGCCTTGTTCGACACGGAAGCCCAAGTCGTCCACTTCCATCGCACTCCCTACAACCTGAAGGCCGCGCAGGATCGAATCTTCGCCGCAAACCTACCCGCCCGCTTAGCGACGCGCCTAGCCGCCGGCCGTTAGATTTCGTCTATCATCCAAGCGCAATCGAAAGATTCCTCGTATCTCCGCGTTACTCGCGCCTGCGCAAGGCGCTTCCAGCCTGACTGAGATCTTGTCCCTCCCTCGAACACCTGTCATATCAACCCTCGTTGTAAACTCGTCTGCATGCCATACCCTCGCAGCAAATCTCTCTTTCCCCGCGAAAATGCCTCCCGGGAAAATCCTCCCGAACACTACCTGATCGCCCACAGCGATGGCGGCGCGCGCGGCAATCCCGGACCCGCTGGGTACGGCGTCGTCATCCAGGATCAGTCCGGGAAAAAAGTTGCACAGCTCAGCGAGTACCTGGGTCACCAGACCAACAATTTCGCCGAGTATCAAGGCCTGATCGCGGCTCTCGAATACGCTCTCCAGCACGGCCCCAAAGCCCTGAAACTCATCAGCGACTCCGAATTGCTGGTCCGCCAGATCAAAGGCATTTATAAAGTCAAGAATGCAACTCTGCAGGACCTCCACGGCCGCGCCAAAGAATTGATCTCACAACTGGGATGGTTCTCCATCGGCCACGCCCTCCGCGAACACAACACCGAAGCCGACCGCCTCGCCAACCAGGCAATGGACAAAGGCATGGGAAGAATTGCACCGCGGGCTACGGCGACCGGTGAATCAGTTTCAGATAAAGACCGTGTGGTTGCGAGAGAGGCGCCCGTGCCTTCCTCTCGCGAATTGAATCATGCCCCACAGGAACTGGAAGGCATAATCCGCAACGGCGTAGTAGAACTGCTGGGCGGCCAGCTACCTGAAGGCACCCGAGTCCAGGTCCGCGCCAGGCGTTGAGTGCAACCGTGCTTGATCTTTCATCTGGCTTTCTTTCTTGTTTCTCCGAACGGGTTCAGACTGAGAGAGCCCAGATCTCGATCGGCATACTCTGTTAAAACCCAAATCTCCTCGGACTGGCCGTATCCGCGGGAGTAGGCTCCATTCGAGACAGCATAGGTCTTTAGTTCGCTCCAGTTCCATCGACTGCAAACCGCCGGCCGGCGGCAGCAACAAAGAAGCTTGTACTCCTCCGAACTGTCCGTCACAAAAGAGACTAGGTATGAGCCATTTCGATACGGACTAAATCCGATTAAATACCGCGTGCCACATTCTGGACATTCCACGCAATGACGAAGACGGTCAGCCATTCGGACTCCAACCAATGACGAAGCCTCGTTCCACCGGCAACCACCCAACATAGATCGACTCATTCCGCAACGTTGGACGTTTCTGGACCTCGCTACTTTTCAGCGGACGTTTACGGACTTCGTTCGTGGCCCGATTTGCCTTTCACTTTGCCCGGAATTCCCACGCTGTTCGCGACTCGGGATTGTGGTCCGAAAACGTCCACCCTCTGCCTGCGGAACCACTATGATGAGGTCGAGTTCGAGAATATGATCCTCGATTGGCAAGTCTGTTCGCGAGCACGGCTGTCGCGCGATCCGCGCTTCGACGGCAAGTTTTTTATCGGCGTCGTGGGCAGTGTCGCACGCCCCTTTCGAGGTGTTTATTGTCGATCGATTTGTCCTGCGCCAACGGCGAAAGAAAAAAATGTCCTTTATTTTCCGACTGCGGCAGCCGCCGCGGAAGCGGGCTTTCGCCCCTGCCTGCGATGCCGTCCCGAATGCTCGCCTGGAACTCCAGCCTGGCTGGGAACCTCCAACACGGTCTCGCGCGCTTTGCGGCTGATTGGAGAGAGTGGCCTGGAAGATGGCGGAGTGGAGGTTCTAGCGGCACGCCTGGGTGTCGGCGCGCGTCACCTCCGCCGTTTGTTTCTCAAACATCTCGGCGCAACCCCCACCGCTGTGGCTCACACCCGGCGCCTGCACTTTGCCAAGAAGCTGATCGATGAGACGCGCTTGCCTATGGCTCAAATTGCCCTAGCCGCCGGCTTCGGGTGTGTCCGGCGATTTAATGCGGGCATTCGCAAGGTCTACCATCGAACTCCGACCCAGATTCGCCGGCTCGCGCGGCACACTCAAGGCCTGCCGGAGAATCAATACCTGTTCCGCCTTCGCTTCCGCCCGCCGTACGATTGGGGGAGCATGTTGTCGTTCCTCGCGCCGCGTGCAATCCCAGGCGTCGAAGTCGTAGACAGCAGTTGTTATCGTCGTTCCATTTCTCTGCACGACAATCACGGCTATTTTGAGGTTTCCCTCGATGAAGCGAACAACGCGCTCGCCGCCAGAGTACAGTTCGGCGATCCTCGTTCGCTATTCTTCATCACTGAGCGTATCCGTTCCATGTTTGATCTGAATGCAGACTGGTCTGCCATCGTGCAGACTCTGAAGGCCGATCCGATATTGGCTTTAGGACTTGAGTCTGAACCGGGGTTGCGCGTGCCAGGTTGCTGGAATGGCTTCGAGCTTGCTGTTCGGGCGATTCTCGGCCAGCAGGTTAGCGTCAAAGGCGCCACCACCCTCGCGGGCCGCCTGGTAAGCACTTTCGGGCAGCCCTTTTCCATGGCCGGAGGCATCACTCACATTTTTCCTCAACCCCAAGCTCTTGCCCATGCAAACGTTGCCAGCATTGGCCTCCCTGCTGCACGAGCCGAAACCATCCGCGCTCTGGCGCGCGCAGTTTGCGATGGGCGCATCAGCTTTGACGCTGTCGAGGATTCCGGCGACTTCCTCGCCCGGCTGTGCGAAATTCCTGGCATCGGAAATTGGACCGCCCAATACGTTGCCATGCGCGCTTTGGGAGAGCCCGACGCTTTTCCCTCCGGAGACCTCGGCCTCCTGCGCGCATTGCGTCTGACGAGTGCGCACGACCTTGAACGGCGCGCCCAAGCCTGGCGGCCTTGGCGTGCTTACGCCGCCATCCGCCTTTGGAATATCGCGAGCCGATCTGGGACTTCAGACCTGCCGAAAAGTGAACCATCCTCCCCGATTGACTTTGCAATGGTCGCTACGTCGACTTGATCATTTTAACGATGCGTATTTCCCATCGCACCCCCCAGATCGCTCAGGAAAAACAGCATCCCCAGGATCACGGCTCCCAGCAAGGCGCACACGGCGATAATCGCCGTCTGCTTCGAACTTCGGCCTCCCTCTGCCATGGCGCTCCCCTTTGGGGCGGAATATGGCACAACCGAATCCGTTACGCAAGCCAAATACTCATATTGGGAATCCGAAATCCTTGAATCAGTGTGAGATTGGGTTCGCCGTATTGCTTCCGTCCCCTCCCGGCTCATATACTCTGAACGTTTGCCCACCGGTTCCGGGAAGTCGTCCCGGCGTTGGCCGGCATTTGATCCGCAATAATTTTCGGAGCGTTTATGACCACGATGACTGCCCCACCGCACGTCGATAAAGAAAGCAATCCATGGGAGTCGCAGCGGGCGCGTTTCGACCTTGCTGCCCAGAAGCTCAATCTCGACGACGGCCTGTGGCGCGTTCTCCGTTATCCAAACCGGGAACTCACCGTCTACATCCCCGTACAGATGGACGACGGCCATCTCGAGGTTTTCACCGGATTTCGTGTCCAACACTCGATTGCCCGCGGCCCAGGTAAAGGCGGCATCCGCTATGCTCCCGATGTCACCCTCGATGAAGTCCGCGCCCTTGCCAGCTGGATGACCTGGAAGTGCGCTGTGGTCAATATCCCATTCGGTGGTGCTAAGGGTGGTGTAATTTGCGATCCGCACAAAATGTCCATGGGCGAGATCGAGCGCATGACGCGGCGCTACACCTCCGAACTCATCGAATTTATCGGCCCGGAGAAAGACGTTCCCGATCCCGACGTCAACACCAACGAACAAATCATGGCGTGGATGATGGATACCTACTCCATGCACATGCGGCAGACGGTCACCGCATGCGTCACCGGGAAACCCATCAACATTGGCGGCTCTCGCGGACGCCGCGAGGCTACCGGCCGTGGCGTCATGGTGGTATGTGACGAGGCCATCAAGAAGCTTGGTCTCTCCCGTGAGAGCAGCCGCGTGATCGTGCAAGGCTTCGGCAACGTCGGCTCCAACGCCGCACAGCTTATGCATCAGGCCGGATACAAAGTTGTGGGCATCGCCGAAGTCGGCGGCGGACTCTACAACAAGAACGGTATCGACTTGAATAAGCTGGTCGAATTCCGTCAGAAGAACGGAACCGTGCACGGCTTCCCCGAAGCGGAAAAATACGATCCCGCCGAGCTGCTTACCACCGACTGCGAAATCCTCATCCCTGCCGCCACTGAAAATGTCATCACCTCGCGCAACGTCGATCGCGTAAAGTGCCGCATTCTGGCTGAAGGTGCCAACGGTCCCACTACGTCGGCCGCTGATGATGTCCTGACCGACAAAGGCGTCTTCGTGATCCCTGACATTCTGGCCAACGCCGGGGGCGTGACTACTTCCTACTTCGAGTGGGTGCAGGACCGCCAGGGATATTTCTGGAAAGAGTCCGTGGTCAACGAGCAACTGGAAGAAATCATGGTTTCCTCCTTCGGCGACGTCGTCCGCTACGCCGAAGCTCACCACGTCAACAATCGCATCGCCGCTTACATGCTGGCGATTGATCGCGTGGCATATACGATTCGGCAGCGCGGCATCTACGCGTAAGGCAGTTGCCAGTACCCAGTTGCCAGTGAAACCCGAACGCTTCGCGCATAACAGGAAGCCTTCGAGAATTGTGGAGAAAGATTTATGAGGATACGCACCAGGAGATTATTCGCGCGGATATTGCCTTTACTGCTTGCTTGCCTGATGTTGCCAACCGTTACCCCAGTGATCTCCAGCGCGGCCGCCCTGCCACAAGCCTCTGCCGCCGACAAGCTCGACATCAACACGGCCACGAAGGACCAACTCAAAGCTCTGTCCGGCATCGGCGACGCCTACTCCCAGAAAATCATCGACGGCCGGCCTTATCGCACCAAGCTCGATCTCGTGCACCGCAAGATTATTCCCCAGTCTACCTACGACAAGATCAAGGATCAGATCATCGCCAAGCAGCCGAAAACGAATACGATGGCACCGCAACCGAAGTAGTGAGTTCTTCGCGCTCTCTCATTGTTCGTCTCGTCATTCCTCCCCCAGAGCGTTGCCGAGCAGCGGTTGACCTCCCAAGGAAGCATAGAATCCCCAAATCGCCAGGCTAAGAGGAAGCAGCAGCGCAATCATGGCGCGGCCGGCATACCACTGGCTCATCGCGAGCGGCGGCGAGGTAGTTAGGGTTATCAAGATATATAGGAAACTAGCGGCTGCCACGAGGCCGACTCTGATTTGAATGCCGAGGAACGCGACCACGAACAGGATGGTCAGAGCAAGAAAGTCCAGCCGCGTGCCCTGAAGATTGAACACGAACAGCGTGAGTGCGGTTGCCGCTACAGCAAGCCATCGCCGGCGCAAAACGCCGGTCAGGATGGTCAAGATGGCGAAATAGAGAAGAGCGTCAAAGCAGGCGCCAAATGACAGGAGGCTGCTGCGGGCGAAAGCGGGCAGCAGTCCCAGGCCGAAGTAGCGATCAACGGCGGACGTCCCGGAGGAACCTGCACGCATGCCAACTCCCAGGAAGATGGCGGCGACAGCAGAGCCCGCGACAAGCCCCACGAGAACATCGCGTCCAACCAGCGGATCGCGAATCCGCCCGCCGAGCAGGCGTTGCCACGAAACCATCTGTTTCGGCCAGCTTCGCCGGCCGTAGGGCTCCACGGCCATGTATCCCAGCCACGCGAGCAGCCCAAAAAGCAGAGGAACCGCCAGCAAAATGAATTGCACGGAGAGATATTCCGCGTCGGGGACGTAGTGATAAGTAAAGAAACCGTAGATGCAGTTGGCCACTACCGCAAGGCCCGCCAGACGCAATGCTCCCTTCGTGTCACCACGGCCACAAAGAACATTCCGGCGCGCAACGTACCCGGCAATAACCAGGTAGGCAACCATCAGCAACGGCCACAGCATTGTATAAACGTCGGAAGTAGCGGGCATATGCCAGTCAGTGGCCGGATCCCCCCGCCATGGCCGGTCCCAGGGAGCGATAAGCTGGAAGTACACGGGTACACCATGGTAAGCCGCAGCCGCGACGTGAACGAGCAGGTCGGGACGTTCCGCGCGATGCCCCTCCCAATCCGCCCGACTGTCGAAGGCATCGGGGGGCGCCCATTTGGGATTGGCGCGAACAAATCGAGACTGGTCGAGTCCTGCTTCGGCAAACAGCAAGTTCCAATCCGGATCACGGCCCGATCCCCCGGTTTCAACCTGGGGCGGGATGCCGCGCAGGAACAGCAGATTCCCCTGCATGTCGAGCTTGATCACGACCATGCCCGACGTCTCATAGGATGGATTTGATTCTGTTACGAATGGCGGTCCATCTGGGCTTTGGGCGCCTGGCTTCATCCATCGCGGGCTCTGGCGATACCAGAAGTTCACGGGCGATGGCCATGCCTGGCCGACCGGCGGAAGCTTCCCATCCTTGCCGGCGCTGTCATGCGCGGCATAGCGCAAATAATCTTTATCCGAGGCGACCCAGAACGCGCGGTCCACCGCCTTCGAATAACCCAGTTTCTGCGAAAGCTCCTGGGCTCGGTCCGCAAGCACTTCCGGGGATTTGTTCATGAGCGCGAGGCCCCAGTCCAGAATTCGCGGCGCCAGCACCATCGATGAACCAAGAATCAGAATGAGTGCGCCTGCCAGGCACGCCCACGCCACCGGCGGGCGAAGGGAACCCTCCGGACCGGCGGCCGCCACCACTTCCGGCGCAGGCGTTTCTCCCGCCGCCAACGCTGCCGCCAGGGGATCGCCACCGGGCAGGGCCGCCGCTACGCTCAACGCCGAGCGTGGCCGCTGCGCTGCATCGCGATCCAGGCAGCGCAGGATTGCCCGCTCTACCGCGGGGTCGAAATTCTTCACCACGCTGGAAGGCGGGGTAGGATTCGTTTCCGTTTGCTTCCGATAAAACTCAGCCAGGCTGGAGGCGTCAAACGCCTTCTTGCCGGTGAACAGTTCGTACAGAACCAGGCCGAGCCCATACAAGTCGCTCTGCACAGAAGGTACAGCGCCATCGAGCAATTCCGGCGCAAGGTATCCCGGCGTGCCCGCGGGCCCAGATTTGCTGTCCGCGTCCCCCGCGGCGATGGCTAGTCCGAAATCGGTGATGCGAGCGTGGCCCCTGCCGTCGATCATCACATTCGAGGGTTTCAGGTCCCGATGCAGCACGCCGCTACCATGAGCAGCGGCCAGGCCTGCGCACGGCTGCTGCGCAATCTCCACCGCTTTGTCGTCGGGCAAGCGGCCGATGCGGCGTAGCAGTGACGAAAGATCCTCGCCATCCACAAACTCCATCGAGAGGAAAAGTCGCCCCTCGCTCTCCCCAACGTCATACACTCGACAGACGTTCGGATGCGAAACCTGCCGCGCCATGCGCACTTCGGCGTAAAACTGTTCGCGCCAGCTATGGTTCTTTCCGTGCTGGATGGGCAGAAACTTCAGCGCAACCTTCTGCCCTAGTTTGAGATCGTCGGCCGCATAGACTTCGCCCATACCGCCGCGCCCCAGCAACGACATCACACGGTAGCGGTCCGCCACCATACTGCCCGGAGCGAATCCGCGCGCCGGCGACGGCTGCCGCGAGGAGGACGCCAATCCTGCATTGCCATCCGGCGGCATCTCCGATGAAATCGACATCGTTGGAGAAGCATTGAGCGCAGCGCCGCACCCTTTGCAGATTTCGATCGGTTCGGGATTCTGCGTTCCGCAAATTTGGCAACGAATCACGGTCGCTCTCTTGGCAAAACGGGACACTTGGTCCGACCGATTCTGCGCCTCAGAACCGTTGTGTGTAAAGCATTCGGTCTGGAATGATTGCGTTCCCTCGCACCGTGGAGCATAATCGAATTGAGTTCCGGTGCCCTTCCGGAAACCTCCCGAGCTGCGGTGAACCTGCCGAATTCCATTACGCTGATTCGCATCTGCAGTATCCCTCTGCTGATCTGGATTTTATCCAGCGCCCGTTTCAGCAGCGACCACGGCGCCAAGGAATTGCTGGCCTCTGCCATCTTCATCGCGGCTTCCATGACCGACGGCATCGACGGATACCTGGCTCGCAAGCGCGGTCAGATCACCACTATGGGGATTCTGCTCGATCCCATGGCCGATAAACTTCTCATCGCCGCCGCTTTCGTCACCCTGGTGCAGTTCAATCCGGACCTGGTTCCGGCCTGGATCGCGGTCATCATCATTGGCCGCGAATTTCTGGTCAGCGGCCTGCGCTCTATCGCGGCCTCAGGAGGTTTCACCATCGAGGCCAGCGAACTTGGCAAGTTCAAGATGGTAGTGCAGATCGTCTCCGTGGTCGCAGTTATTCTCGACCATCGATGGAAGGAGTGGCCGGTGTATGGCCACTTTATCTTCCCCGTGCACTGGATCGCATATGTCGCTATCTGGTTCGTGGTCTGTGTTTCCCTGATTTCCGCGATTGATTATTTCGCAGCGTTCTGGTCGAAGATTGACCGCCGCGTCTCCAAACGCCGCCGCCGCGCCTTCATTCTTAGCCGGCGCCGCAAGCCGCAGCCGGCCCCTGATGCCGATGTCGCTCCCACCGCATAATTCGTCGTCTGCGGTTAGTTCCGCGGAAGTTTCCCGCCAGGAGTTTTCTTCGACAGAGAGAGACCTCCTGTTACGACTGGCGCACGATTCTATTTCCTCTGCGCTGCAGCGCCGCGAGCTTTCTCTGGATCCTCCCACTCCGCACCTCGCCGAGCACCGCGGTGCTTTCACTTCGCTCTATCTGCGTGGCGAGTTGCGTGGCTGTGTAGGCTATGCCCTGCCCGCTTCGTCGGTCTATCGTGCCGTGGCGGAAACCGCCCGTGCTGCAGCCTTCGACGACAACCGCTTCTCGCCGGTCACTGAAGACCAAGCTCCGCATCTCGAAATCGAGCTAAGCATCCTCTCGCCCCCGCAACCTATTCTCGCTGAAGCCGTCGAGGTCGGACGCCACGGTCTCCTCATCAACCAGCACGGCCGCCGTGGGCTTCTGCTGCCCCAAGTCGCCGTCGAGCATCAATGGGACCGCATAACTTTCCTCGAGCAAACCTGCCGCAAAGCCGGACTCCCTCCCGACGCCTGGCGGAAAGGTGCGTCCATCCAGGCTTTCAGCGCCGAAATTTTCGGCGACAAATCCTGGCCAAGCAGTAATGTTTCATCGGAGTGAAATCCGTTTACCCTGATTGACTTCCACCAGATTTGGCGAAATAATTCCTCCCTCCCTCCCTCCCTCCCTCCCTCCCTCCCTCCCCGCAAGTGATCACCTCACGGAAGGACTTCGCCATGATTTCAAGTAAGTCGAACCCGAGAACTCCGAAAAATCGAATGACACTCCAGCTCAACTCAAAACTCAACTCCAGATTAGTCGCTTATGCCACTGCTGCGAGCGCTACGGGTGTAGCCTTAGTCGCGCTGCCTCCCTCCGCCACTGCCGAAGTCGTTTATACCCCGGCCAACGTGAGCATCGGTTCGCCTTTCTCACTCGATCTGAACCACGACGGCATCGCTGATTTCACATTGCTGCACTGCCGCTGCTTTAGCGCAAGTGGTCACTCCCTTTCATTTCGCGCTCAACTGGATGTTCCCGGCAACGGAATCGTTAACGAAGCTCTTTCTGCGGGAGTGTTGATCGGTCAGGGCCAGCCTTTCATCACTGAGAGTACAGCTTACGGCGGCCCGATTCTGGCGCGCGGTTTCGTTTATGGAACGATGTCCAGATTTTCGGGGATCTTCGCTAATGCAGTGGACAAATTCCTCGGCCTAAAGTTCGTCATCAACGGGCAAATCCACTACGGATGGGCGCGTCTGACAGTGCCGAACTTATTTGTGCTTCCCTCCCTAGTAACCGGCTATGCCTACGAGACGCTTCCAAATCATCCCATTCGGGCCGGCCAGAGATCTGAGACCGCCACGGCGGTCGCTCCGCCGATTTTGTCCGCACCCACATCCACACCGCTAAGCTTAGGCTTGCTGGCTAGCGGTGCCGATGGGCTGTCCCTCTGGCGCCGCGAGCAAACAAGCGACGCTAAGCCCTGACCAAGCAGTTTAAAAACGGACCATCCTTATTTACCGAGGCCGGAAATCCGGCCTAGGTCTTTGCTTCGTCGTTAGATCCCACTGGCTTAGATTGCTGAATTTTATTTGGCAGGAAGGCGACCCGACGAATTATTATTGCCCCGAAGCGGAGCGTCGCGAAGCGGGTTCCGCTCGCCCCGATAGTACCTCTCCAGCGGTTACTCCAGCGTCCTCAAACCGGGGTCTGATCCCTCAAGTGTGCGCGCATCCTGCCGATGAAACGCTAGGGCCGCAAATCGCCTCGGAGGTCGAATGCTTCTGTTCTTCGTAACTCCCTCACATCGTCGCTCATTTTCATTGCTGGTCCTAACAATCTTCTTAACCTTGCTTTCCCAGGACATACCCGCCCGCGCCCAGCCTCCCGCCGATCCTCCGAATCCGCTCTTCGCCCAACCGCAAGATCGCGTCACGACGTTTATTGACGACGAGCAGCGCGTATCTCTGCGCGGCAATCGCCATCCCCTGGCCATTCCGCAGAATGATACCGGCGCTGTCTCACCGGGCTATCGCATGGAGCGCATGCTGCTCACCCTGCTGCCCGACGCCACGCAGCAAGAAGCCCTCATCCAGCTGCTCGACGCTCAGCATAATCCCGAGTCGCCTGACTTTCATGAATGGCTGACGCCGGACCAATATGGCGAACGCTTTGGCGTTTCCGCTGCCGACGTGGCGCAGGTCACGGGATGGTTGCAATCGCATGGCATGAAAGTGGAAGAGGTTACGGTTGGCCGTAGGTCCATTATCTTCAGTGGCACCGCGAAACAGGTGGCGGACGCCTTCCATGCTCAGATTCATACCTACAGGATTGGCTCCGAGGTTCATCACGCCAACGCCAGCGATCCTGAAATCCCCGTAGCGTTCGCCGGAGTAGTCGGAGGAGTTGTTTCCCTGCACGATTTTCGCAGTTCACCCATGCACAACGGAGCCCGCATCCCGACCCCGGACTTTACCAGCGGAAGCTCGTACTATCTTGCCCCAGCGGATTTCGCCACCATCTACGATCTCACCTCGCTCTACCAGCAATCGATCAATGGCGCCGGACAATCGATCGCCATCGTGGCTCGCTCCAACATCGAGGTCGCCGATGTCCGTGAGTTCCGCACATCGTTCGGCCTGCCCCCAAACGATCCGCAGATCATCCTCAACGGACCCGACCCCGGAATTTTCAGCTCTGGCGAAGAGACCGAAGCTGATCTCGATGTGGAATGGTCCGGCGCGGTTGCGCGCAATGCTGCTATCAAGCTTGTGGTATCGAAATCCACCAATTCCAGTGATGGCGTCTACCTCTCCGCGCAGTACATCGTTAGCCACAACTTGGCGCCGGTGATGAGCATGAGCTTCGGCCTGTGCGAGGCCGCGCTCGGTTCCTCGGGAAATACCTTCATCAACAGCCTGTGGCAACAAGCGGCGGCGCAAGGCATCACCGTGTTTGTGTCTTCAGGAGATGACGGGGCCGCCGGCTGCGATTCCGCATCCGCCTCACGAGCCACGCACGGTCGAGCGGTCAACGGTCTCTGCTCCACCCCATACAGCGTGTGTGTCGGTGGCACCGAGTTTAATGACGCCTTGAATCCATCACTCTACTGGTCGCCGTCGAATGCTTCCGGTACGCAATCATCGGCAGTAAGTTACATCCCGGAAGTCGCATGGAACGAAAGCAGCGCCGGCGGCTTGTGGGCGACGGGCGGGGGCATGAGCACGGTCTACGCCAAGCCTTCGTGGCAGATGGGAACGGGAGTTCCGGCCGACGGCAAGCGGGATGTTCCCGACGTTTCCCTGACCAGCGCCGGCCATGACGGGTATCTCATCTACCAGAACGCGGGCCTTCATGTGGTCGGTGGAACTTCGGCCGCGGCGCCGTCATTCGCCGGGGCGATGGCGCTCGTCGTACAGAACGCGGGAGTCCGGCAGGGCAACGCCAATACCGTGTTTTATTCTCTGGCCAGCAAGCAGCGGGCGGGAGGAGCGTCCGTCTTTCACGACATCACCAGGGGCAGCAACAGCGTTCCCGGACAAACCGGTTCCAACGCCACCACCGGGTACGATCAAGCTACCGGCCTCGGCTCCATCGATGCGCTAGCCCTGGTCAGCCACTGGCGCGACGGCACCGCCACGCCCGCATTCCACGCCACGCCTTCTGCGAATTCGCTCTCCGTCACTGCTGGATCGAACAACACTGTCACATTCACAACCACGGTGAGTGGAGGCTTTAATGCCGCCATCGCCTTTTCCGTGGCCGGGTTGCCCGCCGGAATCTCGGCCACTTTCACGCCCGCAAATCTGGGCGAGCCCGGTTCAGGCACCAGCGTTCTAAAACTGAGCGCGACCAGCAGCGCCAGGGCCGGTACCTATTCCATTATCGTGTCCGTGGCTGGCGGAAACACGAAGCAACAAATACCGCTAACCGTCACCCGCAACAGCGCACTCATCCGTCGCTGAGTGGAAGTTGAACACTCGGCCTTGCAGGGACTTATTAAGCAATGACGGGAGCCTGCATCGCTGAGACCACAGCTTCCAGATGAGCCAGCGTTTCCTCAACCGTCAGAGAGTACATCTCACGGCCCAAACCTTCCCCGGCCGCGAGCGCGGCTTGCAGATAGTGACCGGCAATCTCTACCGCCAGAGAATCTGTGATGGCCTTGCCGGTGCGCTTCTTATACTCCACCCAGGCGGGGTGAGGAAGGGCGACCCACACCGGTTTTCCATCGACCAGAAACTTGATGTCGACGGCATCGGCATGCCGCGTGGCGATGGCGACGATCAGCGCCTGATACACGCAGTGAACCTGCTTCTTCGTCCAACGGTCGGTTGCCGTGAAATCTCCAAACATAGGAAAACTATAGCGGACGTAGACGGCTCGGGCAAATCCGATGCGGCGAAAGGGCGACTACCCCCCGGCAATCGCTCCCAGCACAATCAACGGTTCCGATCCCGACGCGACCGAGTCGGGCAAGGGCGCATCCGGAGCCTCGTGGGATAAATCTTCCTCACAAGCAAAGAAGCGTAAGAACGGCCGGCGCTGTTGCGTCACCTGGTCGCGAATCGTGCCGCGCAACATCGGATAACGAAGCTCCATCGCGTCCAGCACGGATTGCTGCGTGGCCACACCTTCGATCTCGATTTGTACCTCGCTGCCCACGCCCGCCAGCGTTCGCAAATGTTGCGGCAAGATGACTCGGATTACGTTGCGAGCCATTGATATCCTCCCATGCGGCTATACGGCTCAGTCTATCTGACGGCTTCTTCAGTAAACCTTCCGGCGAAATTTTCCCGGTTACAGCAAACCCTCTAGGCTTATCAGCAATCATACCGATACCAGCGGCTTCAGGATTCCGGCATGTTAATCGCTTGGCATTGCCGAAGTTCGATTTTAAAGAAATCATTGAGGTTTAAGTGCGCGATATTCGTCATCATCATCGAAGAAGTCTCCGTTTGACGCTAGCTATCCCGTGCTCCCCGAACCCCACATCTCCGGAGAAACAATGGCTACCGCCAGTCATGAAGAGAATGCGCAATTAGAAATGCAGACTGATCCGCGTGTCAGCACCGGTTGCGCCGGCTTGGACAACATCTTAAGTGGTGGCTTCCCTCGCGGCCGCCTGTATCTCATCGAAGGTGACCCCGGGGCGGGGAAGACCACACTGGCTCTGCAATTTACCCTGGATGGCGTGAGCAAAGGCGAACGCGCTCTTTACATCACGCTCTCTGAATCGCGCGCCGATCTCAGCCACGCCGCGCAGTCCCATGGTCGCTCCCTCGAAAATATAGAGATCGTCGAACTGCTGCCCAATGAAGGCGACCTGCTTCCCGAACAGCAGTACACGGTTTTTCATCCTGCCGAAGTGGAACTGAACGACCGCATGCAGCGCATCGTGAAAGAGATTCAACGGGTGCGCCCGGACCGGCTGGTCATCGACGCCCTCAGCGAACTCCGTATGCTGGCGAAAGATCCCCTGCGCTACCGGCGCCAGATATTGTCGTTGAAAGATTTCATGGCCAGTCAGGAATGCACGGTAATTTTGCTGGATGACCGCAGCTCCCGCGATCCCGATCTTCAGCTGCATAGCATCGTGCACGGTGTCATCAGCATGGACAAAGTTCCGCGAGAATACGGAAAGACCCGCCGGCAGATCGAAATTGTAAAGCTGCGCGGAACCTCCTACCGTGAGGGATTCCATGATTATGCGATCGTCACCGGAGGTGTAGTCGTGTTTCCACGCCTGGTCGCTGCGGATTCTCGTTCTGATCAGCAGCCGGAGGCAGTCTCCAGCGGCATCCCCGAGCTCGACGCGCTCACTGGAGGCGGTCTCGATCGCGGCACCAGCACCTTGTTAATTGGTCCCGCAGGTTGCGGCAAGACGAGCATTGCGGTTCAGTGGGCAGTAACCAGTGCGAAGCGAGGAGAATCCAGTGCCATATTCTCCTTCGAGGAAGCTCCGGCCACAATGATCACTCGCGCCGCCGGGCTCGGTATTGATCTTCGCCCCCACCTGGCGAGCGGCAAGATCGTTATCAAGCGAGTCGATCCTGCGGAAATGTCTCCCGGAGAGCTGGTCGCGAGTCTTCAGCAGCATGTCGAGAACAAGAATGTCCGCATGGTGGTGCTCGATAGCCTGAACGGATATCTGCAATCGATGCCTGGCGAACAATTCCTCGCCGTTCATCTCCATGAACTGCTGGCGTATCTGGGCAATCTCGGTGTGCTCACGCTCATGGTTCTGGCACAGGCTGGCACCATCGGTTGGCCGTTGCAAAGCGCCGTCGACGTCAGCTATCTCGCGGACAATATTTTGCTACTTCGTTATTTCGAAAATAAGGGCGAAGTTTGCCAGGCTATCTCCACCATTAAGCGGCGCAGCGGCAGTCACGAACACGCAATCCGAGAACTCAAACTGGGACCAGACCGGATTCGCATCGGACGCCCCCTGCAGGATTTTCAGGGGGTGCTAACTGGAACCCCGACGTTTCTTGGCGGCACCAGTGAAACCTAGAAAGAGATGCAAGAAAAAGTGACCGCAACCTCCCTCCACGACGATTGCCGGGTACTGGTACTGGCGCCCTTTGGCAAGGACGCCGTGCTGGTGCGCGAGGTGCTGGAGCGTTCTGGAATTTCTGTCGGAGTTGTCGGCGACGTCGCCGCAATTGCCCGCTGTGTAGGCGGTGGTGCGGGAGCCGCTATCGTCGCCGAGGAATCGCTCGGTGATGAAGGCATCGAGTTGTTAGGCCGCAGTGTCAGCGCCCAGCCGGCATGGTCTGACTTTCCAATTATCGTCCTCACTGGAGGCGGCGCCACCACTCCTTATACGGAAATGATGGTCCGCTCGCGAACTCCCATGGGAAACCTCAATTTGATCGAGCGCCCGCTTCGCCCTGCGACTCTGATCAGCAGCGTCCGCACCGCGATTCGCTCCCGGCTCCGGCAATATGAGATTCGCAATTATCTCGAAGAACGCGAACAAGTCGAAGAAGAATTACGCCGCGCCCATGATGAACTGGAATCACTGGTGGAAAAGCGAACCATGGCCTTGCGCAAACTCTCCGCCAGGCTGATGCGCGTGCAGGACGAAGAGCGCCGGCGCATTGCCCGCGAATTACACGATGGCCTGGGCCAGTGGCTGGCCGCGGCTCAGATCAATGTCGACATGGTGCTGCTCCGCGAGGGCGGCCGATCGTCTCCCATGCTGCAGGAAACCCGCAAACTCATCGACCATGCTGTCTCTAGCATTCGCACCATGTCCTATCTGCTGCATCCGCCACTGCTCGATGAGGCCGGTTTCGAAGCGGCAGCCCACTGGTTTATCGACGGCTTTGCCCGCCGTACCGCCATGGCGATCAACACGAATTTTTCTCATCCCGACGACTCGCCAGTGGGGCTTTCAAAAACTCCTCGCATGCCTGAAGTTGTCGAACTTGCTCTGTTCCGCGCTCTGCAGGAAGGTCTTACCAACGCGCATCGCCACTCCGCGAGCCCGAATGTGGAAGTTAAATTCCAGCGCCTTCCGGATCGCGCCATTCTCGAAGTCCGGGATTTTGGCCGCGGAGTTCCGCAAGCCGTCATGGACCGCTTTCACCGCACCGGCACTGGATCGGGCGTAGGCCTCGCCGGAATCCGCGAACGCGTCAAGGAACTTGGCGGCGATTTGACAATTGACTCTTCTAACCACGGTACGACTCTCAGATCCGTAGTACCGCTCTCGCAGGAGGTGGGCCGGATTGAGCCGGCGGTAGTCCCAGAAGCTAAAGACCTTTCTCCTTCGAAACCGCAATCCGACCATCTCGCAACCAACGTGAATCGCGCGTCGTGAGTTCGAACATCACTCCATCATCACGGAGCTTGATCACGGCAGCGTCTGCACCTCCACCGACAGCACCGCCGGAAGATCCCTCACAATCGGAGCCCAGCTATCCCCGGCGTCGGCCGAGCAATAGACCTGACCGCCGCTGGTGCCGAAATAGACACCGCACTTGTCCAGCGAATCCACAGCCATGGCGTCGCGTAGAACGTTCACGTAGCAGTTGCTCTGCGGCAAACCTTTCGTCAAAGCCTCCCAATCGTTTCCGCCCGCGCGGCTGCGGAATACGCGCAACTTTCCATCCGGAACAAAATGCTCGGAGTCGCTCTTGATCGGCAGAACGTAAATCGTCTCCGGCTCGTGGGCATGCACGTCAATCACGAAACCAAAATCGGTCGGCAGGTTCCCGCTGATCTTCTGCCAGGAATCCCCCGCGTCATCGCTGCGCATCACGTCCCAATGCTTTTGCATAAAAAGCACGCCAGGTCGCGACGGGTTCATCGCAATGTGATGAACGCAGTGCCCGACCTCCGCCGTTGGGTTTGGGATGTACTTGGAGTACAACCCGCGATTGATCGGTTTCCAAGTCTTGCCTGCATCATCGGTGCGAAATGCCCCCGCGGCAGAAATCGCGATATAGATACGCTCGGGATTACTCGGGTCGAGGATGATGGTATGCAGGCACATACCACCCGCTCCGGGTTGCCACTTGGGCCCCGTACCGTGCCCGCGCAATCCTGAAAGCTCCTTCCAGTTCTCTCCGCCGTCGGTCGAGCGAAAAATGGCGGCATCTTCCACGCCCGCATAAACCGTCTCGGGATCTTCCAGCGACGGCTCCAGATGCCACACTCGCTTGAATTCCCACGGATGCTGCGTCCCGTCGTACCACTGATGCGTGGTCAACGGTTTACCGCCCTCATCCGACGTGTCGTAAACGAACCTGTTGCTCGCCGCCTTCGGCGGACCCGGGACGGGAGCGGTGCCCGGCGGCGTGCCCGGCTGATGCCACGTCTTGCCGCCGTCATCCGAGCGCTGAATGATCTGGCCAAACCATCCGCTGGATTGCGACGCGTACAGCCGGTTTGGGTCCGCGGGAGAACCCTTCACGTGATACATTTCCCAGCCCGCAAAATGCGGGCCGCTGACGTCCCATTTTTCGCGCTTGCCATCCGACGTCAGGACAAACGCACCTTTACGTGTACCTACCAGAACTCTTACGCTGCTCATGGTCTCCTCTCGAGGTATGTTGCTTTTTTCAGATTCGCCTGATAGCTCAGTAGAACATCGACTAGGATTCGAAATCAAAAACAGCCCTTGAAGTCTCCGGATCGAAGGGAACGGAGCAGTGCCCATGCACGATCTGCCATCTGCCCTTACTTCGCTGATAGCACATACTATTCCGCAACCAACCTTCCTTGTCGTTGGTTCCTGTTGCTTGTGACTCGATCGCGCTTGGAGATGCGCGCGGCAGTGCTAATCTGCGTCAGAGGTCCCGTCCGACCAGTGACCGACCGGAATCAGGAACACGGTCAGTCGATCCTGCGAGTACCCGAATGTTAGAACCGGGGAACCTGGCAGATCTGCGCCCCAGGTTACAGCATCCGTTTGCGGAACGAAAAACATTAGGTGGGGATGCCAGTGCCCGGCGCTATCGCCTAAGTATGCCTGCTTTGACATCATGTAGCACATCGCGCCAGACTCGACCGCCGGCAATTCCTTCTTATCAAATGCGTTTTTGAGACCCTCGGACATTTGAGCTTTCGATCGTCCAGCCAAAACCAATTCAGTTTTCTTGAGAGTGATTGGAATGACGGTTCGTGCGGCCGGGGGGTTGAAGCAGATCGCACCCCGTAACTTGGGATTCCAAAAATCGGGTTCATCGATTCCGGCGGTCCATGATCGTTCCACCATACACACGAAACCGTTCTTGCCCTTGACTGCGGTTTCGTAACCCTGCCGTCCGAGGACCATGACCTCGGCATCCCGTGAGATGGACTCCGGAGCTGCGCTCCGCGCCAGCGCTATCTCGGCGTTGCGATCCGCCATCAAATACTGCTCAGGAGGGGCCATGCTCGGATACGGTGTTTTTGCGTCCTGCGCTTGTGCGGGCAGCTTTGCGATCAGCCCAGCCAGCGTAAAGATTCCCACTGCGGTTGTCCTGACGATCTTTCGCTTCATTGCTGTCTCCCGTTACCCTAGAGGTCCGGGCTGCCCAGACCCGAGATGATTGTAAGCGTTGCCTATTCCAGATTTATGAGCTTCCCGTTCACGAAGAACAGTATTCAGATTTAACTTGTTAAATGCAAGTGATATTTTTACAATGTAGCAGGATGAGGCAGAAGAGAGATCCAAAGCGGCGGTCGGGTTGCCCACTCAATGCTTCGGTGGAAATGCTGGGCGACCGCTGGTCACTGCTGATCATTCGCGACATGATGTTGGGCGGTGCGCATACCTACAAAACATTTCTGCAGTGTTATGAAGGTATAGCAACCAACGTCCTGGCCGATCGTCTACGCAAGCTGGTTGATTACGGAATCATCACCACCAAACCGGATCCGTCCGATGGGCGCAAGGTGACTTATCTGCTGACCACGAAGGGAATTGATCTGGCGCCAGTGCTTACGGAGATGGTGCTGTGGGCTGCCGCGCACGAGAACACTGGCAATCAAGCGCTCGTCCGCAAGATGCGCGAGGATAAAGAAAAATTTCTAGCGGGCGTGCGGCAGCGCTGGACTGACCGTCTTTGAGGCTGCCGTTAGAGGCCTGAACCGCTCATCGGGTAACATGAGTGAGTGCCGACTCGCATTCCTGAACAAACAAGAATTGATGTTCTGTGTGCCCAGCATCTGAACAAATTCCCCTGGCTCATTCACGGATTTTCGACTCGCATCGGCGGATCCTCGCGCATCTATGGAAATAATGCGCTCAACTTGGGTTTCACCAAAGACGACTCCAAAACCGCCGTCGAGCGGAACCGTATGCTTTTCTTGCATGAACTCGCCGCTAAAGGCGAGCCGAGTCAAGCCTCGGACGTTTGGCCCCTGGTGACGCTCCGCCAGGTTCACTCCGACATCATTCGCTTCGTCGACTCACCTCCACAATCGCCGCTTGTCGGAGATGGGCTGATCACCGCTACCCCGGGTTTAGCATTGGCTATTCAAACTGCCGATTGCTTACCCATAATTCTGGTCGACCCGAAGCGGCATGCCGTAGGCGTGTTTCACGCCGGCTGGCGGGGGACCGTTAAACGAATCGTGGAAAAGGGCGTGGGTGAAATGCGCCGCATTTTTGGTACACGCGCGAAAGATCTCAAAGCTGCGATTGGTCCCAGCATTCACGGTTGCTGTTATGAAGTGGGCCAGGAGGTTCGAGACCAGTTCGAGTCCCAGTTCGCCTGCGCAGCGAAGCTGTTCCGTGAAGTCGAAGAATCCGATCCCGTGCGCGAAAAATATCCCATGTTATTTCTCACGGCGCGTGCCCCCGGCCACAGTGAGTTGCCGAAGAGGATTTTTCTCGATCTGGTGGAAGCCAATCGCCGACAACTATTGGCCGTTGGGGTCCCGGCAAAAAGCATCGAAGCCTCGCCCTTATGCACCAACTGTCGAACCGACTTGCTGTTCTCCTACCGCGCTGAGAAGGGAAAAACAGGTCGCATGATGGGTGTGGCGGGGGTACGAGCGTGAACGAAAGTTAGAAGTCAGAATGCAGAAGGATGTAAAAACGAACTTCGCTTTTGCGCGCTGCATTTCAACTTCTGACTGCCGCATTTTCTACATCGTGGGCGGGGCGGGGGCTGCCGCAGGCGCCGCCGGGTCGCTAATCCCCTCGTTCACCAAGTCTTTTAACTCCTTGCTGGGCTTGAAGAAAGGGATCTTCTTGGCGGGTACCTCCACTTTTTCCCCGGTCTTTGGATTGCGTCCGAGGCGAGGCTTACGCTGGCGGGTGCGGAAGCTGCCAAAACCTCGTATCTCGATCTTGTCGCCCGCACGCAAAGAACGCACTACGCTGTCAAAGATCGTTTCCACAATTACTTCGCTGTCTTTGCGCGTAAGTTCCGCTAAACGCGAGACTTCATCGATCAAGTCGGCTTTCGTCATATTGGCTCTTCGCTCCTGGCCCACACGGATAGGAATCGCCAAACCCTGGCGAAGACCTCGGTGTCATGCAGGCAACCTCCATAACCTTCTCAAATTTCAGGGCTTGTATGCAAGTCGCGGACTTGGGGCGGGCCGACCCGAGAAGCCCCGACGTCGCTCTTGTCGAGCAAGACGTTTTACTTCCACAAATAGTAGAAGCCGACATGCTGTTCCAGCATTTTCTCTGTGTTCGGCAGATACTGCGAAACGTCGCCCACTAATAAATCCAAGAGCGTCTTGCGATCTTTTTCCGGATGCACCAGTGTCGGCTCGCCCGAGATACCAACAGATTTGGCCGTGTCTTTCACCACCGCCTCAAAGTCGCCGATGTTGTCTATCAGTTTCATGCCGAGCGCTTGTTCGCCGGTCCAAACTTTCCCGTTCGCAATCGATTTCACATCGTCGAACTTCATGCCGCGGCCATCGGCCACCGCCTGCACGAACTGCCCGAACATGTTGTCGATCAGCGACTGCATGTATGCCTGTTCCGCCGGAGTGAGGTCCCGCGCCGGATTTCCTGTGTCCTTAAACTCACCGGTCTTCAGAACGATATTTTTCAGCTTCGCCCATTTCAGCAAATCGCCATAATTTACCCATTCCGCGATCACACCGATCGATCCCACAATACTCCCGTTGTCTGCATAAATTTTGTTCGAGCCCGAAGCAATGTAGTAAGCTCCGCTTGCTCCCACGGTTTCAATCGACACCACAATTTTTTTCTTTTTCTCGTCACGAATTCTCTTCACTTCGCGGTAGATCTCCTCCGACGCCGCCACTCCGCCCCCGGGAGAATTGACGTGCAGGATGATGGCCTTGATGGAAGAGTCCTCGGCAAACTTCTTGAGTTCGCTGACAACCGGCTGCGGCGAGAGAATCACGCCGTCAAGGTCTACCACGCCGATGCGGTCGCCAAAGCCTCCGAAAGAAGCCTCATTACTGCCCGCATGCAGCGTAAGATAAACCAGCGAAAATACGGCCAGCACAAAGAGGAAGAATGCTCCTCCGCCAATCAATATCCAGAGTAGGGTGCGGGAACGTGGTTCAGGCATGAGGAAAGTTTAGCACCGGCGCTAGGGAGTGACCACTTTCAGCGCCCCACGCTCGACGCTAACTTCGGCTGGAGTACGGCAGGCATACTCGCCGTCGGCGTAGATTTCACGTGGCATCTCGGTTTCCACACAAAGGCTCGCCGCCTGGAAATAGTCCACGTCGCGGATACGAAGGTGACACCCAAAATAGACAGTGGGAAACATGCACGCCAGTTTGAAGGGATCGATCCCGCCAATCACACAAATATCGAGTAGCCCGTCATCCATTTGCGCGCGGGGAGCGATCTTCATGCCGCCGCCGTAAGTCGAGCTATTGGCAAAAGCCGCCAGGATAGTGGGTCGCTCGCCGCGCGTGTTCCACAGGCCAGCATTATCCGCAGTCGTGATCTTCATTGGAAACGGAGCGAAGCGAAGAATTGTCGGAGCCAGAGTCAACGCATAACCGCCGTGTCCTCGCAGCCAGCGCGGCAGAGTGTTCGCGCGGCGGGCCACTTCGGCATCGAGCCCCACGCCGGCCACGCTGCAGAAGTATCGCGAAAGCTCATGTGGCGCGGACCTGCCCTGAGGGCCAGGCGAAGGGGCTTCGACCGCGTCCTGGTTCAGCAGTGGAGTAATGACTCCCAGATCGATGGTTCGCACATTGCCTTGTGCGGCGCAGAACCGCTGCCAAGCCTTTAGCGAATCGCGCACACGGCGCAGCCCGAGCGCGCGGGCAAAATCGTTTCCACTCCCGGCCGGAACAATGAGCACCGGCACTCTGAGTTTCACCAACTGGCTCAGGTGCCGATGAATGGTGCCATCGCCGCCGAACAGCAGAATGACATCGGCTTGATCGGCGCCGGAGGGCAAGCCGACGCGCCAGTCGATTTTTTCGTTATCGGCTCCGTCAGTCTGAAAGGGGTTGAGAGTCTTCGCAGAACATCCCAGCCCGAGGATAGCGGCGGCGCGCATGTGCGCGGTTGAGAGTAGCAGAATTGCCGCAGACCTGGACAACTCATCTGTCAGAATCGGAGACTATCCTGACCTTCTTCATCCTGCGGCCAACGCGCAGCACCGTGTCCTCGTTGAGCCTTATATTCACGACTACAACGTGCACGCCCTCTCCCGCAATGCTGACGGCTCCGCCTTTTATCTTTGCGGCAGCCTCCGTGTTGGAAGTTGCCAGACCGGCTCGACGAATTAGCTTGTCAACGCGGACCGGACGCGAATCCTCCACCAACTCGCCGATGGGCTGGACCCCGCTGGCAGCGCCCATGCCTTCAGATATTACATCTGCACATTGAATTTCGACCGCCTCTAACTCCTCCGGTACCTCATCCTTCTGAAACTGCTTCGCCCAATTCTCGGCCGCCGTCGCGCCATATTCGTGCTGGTGAAAGTCATTCACTATGGTTTGTGCCAGCTGTTTCTTCGCCTCCATGGGGTGCCACCGACCGTCGGCCACCTCCTGCTTCATTTTCCCAATCGCCTCCATGCTCGCATCCGTGAGCAGTTCGTAGTACCTCCACATCATTTCGTCGGAGATGCTCATAATCTTGCCGTACATTTCCAGCGCCGGCTCGTTAATCCCAATCGCATTTCCCAGCGACTTCGACATTTTCTGGACGCCGTCCAGGCCTTCGAGAATCGGTGTGGTCACGACGACCTGAGACTCTTGCCCGTAGGACCGCTGCAACTCGCGGCCAACTAGCAGATTAAACTTCTGGTCCGTGCCACCGAGTTCCACGTCCGCCTCAAGCGCCACCGAGTCGTATCCCTGCACCAGCGGATAAAGCAATTCATGCACCGAAATCGGCTTCTCATCCTTGAATCGTTTGTGAAAGTCCTCGCGCTCCAGGAGTTGCGAGACCGTGTACTTCGCCATCAATCGAACGAAGTCATCGGCGGTAAACGCTCCCATCCATCGCCGGTTAAAGTCAATTACCGTTTTCTGCGGATCGAGAATCTTGAAGACCTGCGTCTTATAGGTCTCAGCGTTCTGTTCAATCTGCTCGCGAGTCAACGGCGGCCGGGTGATCGAGCGCCCTGTCGGATCGCCGATCATGCCAGTGAAATCGCCGATCAGGAAAATCGCGGTGTGGCCGAGATCCTGAAAATGTTTGAGCTTGCGCAGAACCACCGTGTGCCCCAGGTGCAAATCGGGAGCGGTCGGGTCCATCCCGAGCTTCACGCGTAGCGGTTTGCCTGTGGCGCGCGACTTCTCCAGCTTGGCGCGCAGGTCAGACTCACGAATGATTTCCGCGGAGCCCTTCTTCAGATAAGTCAGTTGCTCGTCGACGGGTGCGAAGTTGGACATGCACGTCGATTATAGCGGCTGTCTTCTTGTGGTTTTGAGTCGGCGGCCTACGATCAGGTAATTGCCTCCGAGCACGATGTTGACGGCCTCCGTATACGCGACGTGCTCCTGCTCCAGAATGCGCAGTGCTAGCGTATGCTCGTCATCCGTATCGAGCACCGGGACCGCTTTCTGCACGATGATGGGACCATGATCCAGTTCCTCATCGACAAAATGCACAGTGCATCCGGAAACTCTTACTCCATAAGCGAAGGCCTGCTCTTGTGCCTCAAGTCCGGGAAATGCGGGCAGCAACGACGGATGAATGTTGAGAATCCGACGTGGAAACTGCTGCACGAACCACGGCGAAAGCAGACGCATATATCCCGCGAGGCAGACGAGGTCTACGTTGTGCTGCTTGAGCGCGGCTACGACTTCGCGGTCATGTTGTTCGCGAGCCCTGCCCTTCGATGGAACTACGAGGACATTCAGCCCGCGCCGGCGCGCGGTTTCAATCCCGGGCGCGTCCGCTTTGTTGGAAATGACGACCGCGATTTGAGCATCGGCAATGCGGCCCGCATCAATACCGTCGGCGATGGCGACGAAATTCGAGCCGCGTCCGGAGAGAAGGATGCCGAGATTATGCATGGAGTCAGCGTAACTCAGCTATAAATTACCTTACGCTCGCCCTTGACGATGCGGCCGACGGTGTATGCCTTTTCTCCCACGCGATCAAGCACGCTCTGGGCCTTCTTGAATTTCGCCAGGGGAACCACCATGAGCATGCCCAGGCCCATATTGAATGTGCGCAGCATCTCTTCCTGAGGAACATTTCCCAGTTGTTGCAGGTGCTCGAACAAGGGCAGCACAGGCCAGGAGCCAAGTTCAATCAACGCCGCTGTGCCGCGGGGCAGAACTCGCGGCAGATTTTCCGTGATCCCGCCCCCCGTAATGTGCGCCAGCGCGGAAACGCACTGCCCATCGATCAACTTCCTCAGTGCCGGCCAGTAGCTCCTGTGCGTCCGCATCAGCTCGTTGCCCACTTTATTCTTGATCTCGTTCACGTAATCGTCGGGCGAGTAGTGTGCGACCTCGAACAGCAATTTGCGAGCCAGCGAATATCCGTTCGTATGCAGGCCGTTCGAGGCCAGCCCGAGAACCACGTCGCCGATCTGCACATCCTTGCCGGTAATAATGCGGTCGAGTTCAACCACCCCGACGATAAAGCCCGCCAGATCGTATTCTCCTTCGGGATAAAACCCGGGCATTTCGGCAGTCTCTCCCCCGATCAGCGCGCAGCCATTGTGCTTGCACGCGTCCGCAATTCCCTCCACCACTTGTTCCGCGATCGTGGGATCCAGGGTTCCCGCAGCCAGGTAGTCCATAAAAAACAGCGGCGCCGCCCCCTGCACCGCAATATCGTTGACGCAGTGGTTCACCAGGTCTGCTCCCACGGTTGAGTGCAGACCCATTTCGAAAGCTATCTTTAACTTCGTCCCCACTCCATCCACGCTGGAGACCAGCACCGGATCAAGATACTTCGTCTTGTCCACCGCGAACAGCCCGCCAAAGCCGCCGATTTCGCTTAGCACTCCCCGCGTAAAGGTCTTGTGCGCCAGATACTTGATGCGCTGCTTGGTTCGGTTGGCGCGGTCGATGTTCACCCCCGCGTCGGCGTAGGTGATGGGCGTTCCTGCGGGCGTGGGTTTCTTGGCCACGGGTTCCTGCGGTACCTCTTTTTCTTCTCTGTCTCAGTGCTTCAGTTGTGGGGAGACGCTGGATTGCTCGTGAAGCCTTAGCTTCTAAGGCCGCTCATTGTAACACGTTCGAAGAGAGTGTCCCTCAGAGAGGTCGCGCACTGTGAGGCCGAAAATTCTGCCTACACTCTAACCTTATTCCGCGGACGCGCACGCCCGCTCGTCGCTGCCTGGCTCACCTAGTGAGCGATAAAGTCTGAGAAGAAGTATGCCAAAGTGCCGAAAAGAGCTAACCCAGAGATGCCGTAAGCGGTGAGAACCCACGCTCCGCGGCCTTCATGGTGCCTGCCAAGGGCGGACTGCTGGGACGATGAAGACTCCTGCGAAACCGAAGGGGAGACTGCTGGGGCCCGATCTTCCATGCCAGAAAACCTCCGAACGGAAGGATCGTGGCGCAATTACATTATGCGTCACGCCTGTCCGGCGACGTGGCCGGACAAGACTATCTGGCCAGAATTCTACTACGGTTTTGTGACCCGCGAACAAGGAAATGTGATTCCGGTTACAACCCCTCTAACGGAAGAAGATGCAGGAAAAGGGAGATTGGCCTGAAATCCAGATGACCCCACTGCCACGCCACCCTTGGGATTTGCTCGCCAAGGCTTTACTATTCATAAATGCGTAGTATTGTTCTGCCGCTTCTTCTTGTCTGCACCCTTGCAGCTCCTTTCAATGTTTCAGCACAATCGGATCAGGCTCCCGCGAATTCTACCGTCCCCGCGAAGGCGAAAGAGGGCGCGAAGGCCCCAGATTCGCGCGCTTCGGGCACCTCGCCCTCCAAGCCGGAGGAATCCAAACGTGATTACTCCCAGGAAGCGTTTGTCATCGAGCAATACCGTTCGATCTATCATTTTGAAAACGACGGCACCGGCCGCAAGGAAACCATCGCCCGTATCCGCGTGCAGAGTGAGGCCGGAGTTCAGCAGTGGGGCCAGATTCAAGTCGGCTATAACTCTGCCAACGAGCGAGTCGAAATGGACTATGTCCGCGTCATCAAGGCGGACGGCAGCGTGGTCAAGGCCGGTGAAGATGCTGTCCAGGACTTGAGCGCCCCGCTGGAGCAGCAAGCCCCGGTTTATACCGACTACCGCCAGAAGCATATTACCGTCCCCGGACTCCGTCCCGGCGAAGTGCTCGAATACCACATCGTCACCGTGATTCACACGCCGCTGGCTCCGGGAGAGTTCTGGGCCGATTACGAATTCGACAAGAGCAACATCACCCTCGATGAGGAAGTCGATGTAAATGTTCCAACCGACCGTCCGCTCAAATTGAAAAACAAACCGGGCATGGACCCGAAGATTTCCGAAGAGCGCGGTCGCCGCCTCTACCACTGGACCAGCTCCCACCTGGAGCGCGAAGACGATCAGAAAAACAAAGACAAAGACGACAAGGACGGGGATAAGAACAAAAAGAAAAAGAAGAGAAATCCCGACGACGAGCGTCCCGACATCCAGCTAACCACCTTCGTCAGTTGGGAACAGATTGGGCTTTGGTATGCGGGCCTGGAGAAGGACCGCCGCGCCCCCTCGCCCGAGGTTCGCGCCAAAGCCAGGGAACTCACCAAGGGTCTCGACAGCGATTTGGACAAAGTCCAGGCGCTCTACGACTTCGTCGCGAAAAACTTCCGCTACGTCAGCCTGTCGCTCGGAGTGGGCCGCTACCAGCCCCACGCTTCCGGCGACGTTCTCCACGATCAGTACGGTGACTGCAAAGATAAGCACACCTTGCTCGCATCTCTGCTCGAAGCCGAAGGGATGCACGCCTCTTCGGTGCTAATCAACTCCAGCCGTAAGCTCGATCCCGACGTGCCTTCGCCCTCCCAGTTCGATCACGTCATCACCATGCTGCCGATGACGACGCCGCACGAAGAAGTCTGGATGGATACCACCAGCGAAGTCGCTCCGTTCCGCCTGCTGGCCTACAGTCTTCGCAAGAAGCAGGCGCTCGTGATTCCCGCTTCCGGCACGCCGCATCTGGAGGAGACGCCTGCCGACACACCCATGCCCGATAGCGAGATTTCCGAAGTCGATGGGAAAATTAATCAGATAGGAAAACTCGAGGCCCACGTCCATTACACATTTCGCGGGGATGAAGAACTGCTGCTGCGCTCGATCTTCCGCCGCGTTCCCGAGGCGCAATGGCAGCGCGTAGTCGAGAATGTCAACGCCGGAATGGGCGGCGACATTACAAACTTGAAGATCAGCGATCCCGCCGCCACTCGCGAGCCTTTCACCATGTCTTATGACGTCGCCCGTCCCAACTTCCTCGACTGGTCAAAGAAAAAATCAGACCTGACGTTGCCGCTCTGCCAGTTCAACCTTCCGGACATTCGCAGCAGTGATGACGATAGCGATGCTGACGCCGAGCCGCTCAAGCTGGGCCCCAAAGCTGAGTACACCTACAAGATCAAGCTCGAACTTCCCGCCAAATACAGTGCCCGCGCCCCATTACCATTCTCATTGAAGCGGGACTACGCGGAATATCAAGCCACTTACAAGCTGGAAGGAAGCGCGTTTGCGGCCAGCCGCACGCTTATCCTGCGTGAAGACGAGATCCCCGCTCCCCGCGCCGAGGATTATGAAGCCTTTCGCCGCGCCGTCAGTTCTGACCTGGGTCAGTTTCTTTCCGTCGAAAATACAGTTGCGGGCGCGCCCACCGCTCCCGCCGACATGAAGGCCGACGACCTCGTGGAGAGCGGTCGTGCCGCCATCGCCAGCAACAACCTGACCATGGCGGTGGAACTCCTCAAGCGCGCCACGGAAGTCGATGCAAAAAATAAATACGCCTGGTATGCCCTCGCCCTCGCCTACATGGGCCTGCGCCAGAATGACGACGCCATCGCCGCACTCAAGAAGCAAATCGAAATCAATCCCTACGACCAATACGCCTACAACGCTCTCGGACGTGCCTACGGGCAGGAGCGCAAGTACGACGATGCCGTCATCGCCTACAACAAACAGATCGAGATTAATCCCCTCGACAAGTTCGCCCACGCCGGACTGGGCGCTATGTATTCCGAGTGGCACAAGTATGACTTGGCCGCCTCCGAGCTGGAGAAAGCCGCATCTCTCACTCCTGATAATCCGGAATTGCAAGTCAGTCTCGGTGATGCCTATCTCAACCTCGGTCAGGACGACAAGGCCCTTACCACCTTCGACCACGCCGTCGAGCTTTCCGCCACCCCGCTGGTCTGGAACAATATCGCCTACCAGCTTTCGCTGAAGAGATCTCATCTCGACCGCGCCCAGCAGTACGCGGAATCCGCCGTATCCGCGACCACTGCCGCCCTGCGCAACCTGTCGCTCGACCGGCTCACTCCTCAGGAACTGCAACTCGTGCCCTCGCTTGTGGCCTATTGGGACACGCTGGGCTGGGTTTATTTCAGTGAAGGCAATCTAGACAAAGCCGAGAAATATGTCTCCGCCGCCTGGGGACTCGGCCACCATGGAGAGGTCGGCGACCATCTCGGACAGATTTATGAAAAGCGCGGCAACAAGGATTTGGCCCTGCGCACCTACGCCCTTTCCCTGAACGCGATGCGCCCTGACCCCGAAACTCGGGGCCGTCTCGCATCTCTAAGTGGAGGAGACGCCAAGGCCGACGCCACCGTCGCGAAATACAAAGAAGACCTGCAGCGCGCCCGAACCATCGACCTCGGCAAAGTCGCGAAAGAAGACGCCACCGCCGACTTCTTCGTGCTCCTGAGCCGCGGAAAAGGTTCAGCCGCAACCGTGGAAGGTGTGAATTTCGCCAGCGGCGACGAAAAGCTCAAACGCTTCACCGACGCCCTCCGCACCGCCGAATACCGTGTCACTTTCCCCGACGACACCCCGGTAAAAATCCTCCGCCGCGGAACCCTCTCCTGCTCCACAGCCACAGGCACTTGCTCGTTCGTGCTGATGCTGCCGGATGATGTGCGGACGGTGGACTAGGGCCCCTGCTCTGAGAGATGCACCGCCAGGTTCCGGCAGCCTGACCCCCTACTGCTTCTCGTGGAGACTCTCCAGGAAGGCCCAGAACTCTTTGTTGCTACGATAAGGCAGGAACGAATCGTCTGTCCTTGGGTCCGGCATGCTTTCGCCGGGTACAACGTTTGCCTTCCGGTCGAACGCCCTTTGCAGATTGCTTCGTGCGTCAGTTAGGTTTTGCTCCTCAGCGTCCGCGCACGCAAGATTGTAGTAGTACATCGGATAGTCGGGATCTTCGGCGACGGCTCGCTGGAAGATAGCGCGAGCTTTAGATACGTCTCCGGACATCCCGTACGACATTCCCGCTTGGTCGGTTACTACTCGTCGCATGGTTTTCGCGCTGGGGCTGGGATTTTCGTTCACTTTAGCCAGCGCCATTTCAAACACCGGACCCGCCGCCTTATACATGCGCGCCTTGTAGAGGATCTGCGCATAGAGCAACACGTCGTTGAATTTCGGGACGTAGCTCTGGTCGAGCTGGTAATTAGCGAAAATTCTTTTGAGATCGGCATCTTCAGCGCTGATAGGTGAATCGCTGTAGAACTCCAGATCACCGCAGGTGTCAGCGGTTGCCACGAAGCCGCGCACCATGTAGACCGTCTTACCGCCGCGACCTCGCGTGGTGTAGGTTACAACAGAAACCGGCAAAGAGCCGGGCTGGACATTGTCCATCGTTCCCGCGATCTTCAATGCTGGATTGCGCTTTTTCTCCGGTTCGAGAGCACCGTCACGGCATTTTGCGCTGGTCAGTGGTGCTTGCCCGGTCACCACGAACAAGAAGCCGAGAAAAGTGAGACGACCGGATTCGTTCCTTCCGCGAATTCCGATCTCGCTGCGGTTCGGTTTGGCAGAAGATTCAATGATTTCGAATCCCTCCGCAGGCCAATGCAGTTGTCCGCGGTGATCAGGCAATGCAAGCCTGAAGTCGGCAGTTCCGGTCTGTGCCTGTAAGAAACTGACGGCAGCTAGCAACGCGAGAAACGCTCCAATCCTGCACATGGCGGGAAGTTTACCTTGCCTTGGAGAGATCCGGAAGGCTATTGTTTCTTGAAAACTGTGCAGCTCAGTCGTCTCGACCCGATTGCGATCGGGCCTCTAGGTCTTACGCTGCTGCTTGCGCCACTCCGTTGCCTGCTCGTAAGCACTCGCCAGCCTCAGCACCAGATCCTCCCGCCACTGCGGACCCGCGATCTGCAGCCCGATAGGCAGCCCGCCTTTCGTAAAGCCGCAAGGCACCGAGATGGCCGGCAGCCCCCAGACATTAAACGGCCGCGTATTGCACAACAAAGTAAGTTCGGCCGGACGCAGCGCCGACGGATCTCTCTTCAACTCAGCGATCGTAGGTGCCGGAATGGGCGTCGTCGGTGTGACCAGCAAATCCACTTCGGCAAAGAAATCGTGGGCTTGGCGCCGCTCTCGATCCAGGTCGAAGCGACGCTGAATATATTCCGCCACCGTAAAATTCGCGCCGGAGCGGATCCGCCGCAAAGTTTCCGGCTGGTACAGCTCCGGCGTCTGTGCAACATTTTCTGCGTGATAAGCGTAAGACTCGGCGGCCTGCACGGCACGGTCGGAAGGTACTTCGATCTGCACGTCGCGAACTTCAGCAACCAACGTCCCAATCACGGCCAGCGCACGATCAACTGCCGCGCTGACCTCTGCGTCAAGATCATCATAAAAATGCCCCCGCGGAACTCCGATGCGAAGACTCCTCGCGCCCTCGGGCCCAGAGGAAAAAGCGGAAACATAGTCAGCCACAGGAACATGAGCGCTGTAAGTATCGAGCGAATCGTATCCCGCAATCGCCTGCAGCACCACGGCCGCATCGCCGACACTCGCGGCCAACGGACCGACATGGTCGAGCGACCACGAAAGCGGAATCACTCCACGCGCCGAAACCCGTCCATAAGTCGGCTTGAGACCCACGCATCCGCACAACGCGGCGGGTTCACGAATGGAGCCGGCAGTATCGGTTCCAATCGCCGCATAACAAAGCCCTGCGGCAACGGCCACCGCCGACCCTCCGGAGGATCCTCCAGCAATGTGCGCCGGATTGCACGGATTGTGAACGTCGCCGAAAAAACTGACCAGCGAGCTTCCGCCATAAGCAAATTCGTGCAGATTATTCTTTCCCAGAATCACCGCGCCAACCCGCCTCAGCCGTCGTACAACTTCAGCATCCTCAGCCGGCATTCGCTTCTGATAAAGCGCGCTGCCCGCCGTGGTGCGTGCTCCCGCCGTATCAATCAGATCTTTTAAGGCAATCGGAATCCCGTGCAGCGGCCCGCGCCAATCCCCGCGAGCGATTTCATTTTCCGCACCCCGCGCTTCCGCCAGCGCCGATTCTGCGGTCACCGTAATAAATGCATTCAGCGTGGGATTGAGTTTTTCGATGCGATCCAGGCAAGCACGCGTCAGTTCCAGCGGAGATACTTCCTTGCGCCTTAGTCGAGGTGCAAGCTCAATGATGGTTTCCAGAGTATGCATGAGCGCTAGCGGCCTTCATTGTAGTGCACGATGTAATGGTGCCCTGTGTAATGCACCATCGGATGGATCCGGCTCGATAGAAAAAGCAACCACTCGTCTGGGCCTATAATCAAATTCGCTGTTGCGCAGCAGGAGGCAGATCATGGCCGAAATGACGACCGTTCCCGTGGAAACACCAGTCGCGACTCACGGCTTCTTTGTTGATGGCCGTTGGATGGAAGACGGCGACGTGGTCGAAGTCCGGTCGCCGTTCGATGGGAGCGTGGTGGGGCGAGTTACGCAGGCACGCCGTGAGCATGCCGAAGCTGCCATTACCGCCGCCGTAAAAGCTTTCGGTACCACGCGCCGCCTGCCTGCATTCGAGCGCCAGCGTGTGCTTCGGCGCGTCTCCCAGGCCATCGCCGAGCGCCGCGAAGAATTCTCCCGCACCATCGTGCAGGAGGCAGGCAAGCCCATCAAACTGGCGCGCAATGAAGTGGACCGTGCCGTCTTCATCTTCAATGTAGCCGCCGAAGAAGCCACGCGCATCTACGGCGAATATCTTCCCCTCGACTGGCAGGAGTTTACCGCCGGACGCTGGGGGATCGTGAAGCGTTTTCCTCTTGGCCCTATTGCCGGCATCACGCCTTTTAATTTTCCCCTGCATCTGGTCGCGCACAAAGTAGCGCCCGCCATTGCGGCAGGTTGCACCATCGTATTGAAACCTGCGCCACAAACTCCTCTATGCTCGCTCTTGTTGGCGGAATGCATTCAGCAGGCCGGATGGCCTGACGGCGGATTCAACGCCCTGCCGCTTTCGAACGATGACGCCAGCTTGCTCGTTACCGACGAGCGCATCAAGCTGATCAGCTTTACCGGAAGCGCGTCTGTAGGTTGGGACATCAAACGCCGCGCCGGAAAAAAGAAAGTCGCGCTTGAACTGGGCGGCAACGCCGGCGCCATCGTGCACAGCGACGCCGACCTTGTTTATGCCGCCGACCGCTGCGTCACCGGAGGCTTCGGCTTTGCCGGACAGACCTGCATTTCCGTGCAGCGTATTCTCGTGGAACAGTCCGTCTACGGAAAGTTCACCGACCTCCTTGTCGAAGGGGTTAAGAAACTGAAGACCGGCGATCCCATGGAGGAATCGACTGACGTTGGCCCCCTAATTCGCGAGACTGATGCGGTCCGCGTCACCAGTTGGGTCGAGGATGCGGTCCGGTCCGGGGCGCGCTTGCTCTGCGGCGGTGGTCGTGAGGGATCGATCGTCAATCCGACGGTGCTGACCAGTACTAAGCCTGACATGAAAGTCAATTGCCAGGAAATCTTTGGCCCCGTTGTGACCGTGGAACCGTACCAGAATTTTGATGAAGCGCTACGGCGCATCAATAATTCCAACTACGGCCTGCAAGCCGGATTATTTACCCGCGATGTAAAGTTGCTCTTCCAGGCTTATGACGAACTGGAGGTTGGCGCATTAATTGCCGGAGATATTCCGTCATTCCGCATCGATCAGATGCCTTACGGTGGGATCAAGGACTCCGGCCTGGGCCGTGAAGGCTTGCGTTACGCGATCGAGGAAATGACCGAGCCAAAGCTGTTGGTGATGAACCTCCGCTAGGAATTTACCAGTACTGCGTGCATTTATTTAAACGCAAATCTTTGCCCGGATCAGTTTGAGACATGATTCGCGAATTTCTTGCCGCAGAACGCGACAAGTGGGCCCGAAATATTTATAATTTTCAGTTCTCTTAGCTGACGCGAAAAAATTAGTATGCATTCTTTCGCGTCATTCGTAGCTTCTATAAATTGCAGTCTGCTGCGTCTCATTCGTATTTTATAAAGTTCGCAAGTAAGCATGCCGCAGATTTTTCATCGTAGTGCGAACACCCTGTCCCGGGCCACCATCTTTGGCGCGGTCTTCGTCATTGCCGCGCTCGGCTGGGTCGCCTACGAAGTGCAGGGCTCGCCTTACGTTACGTATGCCGGAGTACGCAAGCCGCAACCGGTACCCTTCAGCCACCAGCACCACGTCGCCGGACTCGGCATTGACTGCCGCTACTGCCACACGTCGGTGGAGACTTCGAGCTTCGCCGGCATTCCTCCCACCAAGACTTGCATGAATTGCCACTCGCAGATTTGGACCAATGCTGAGTTGTTGGAGCCAGTTCGCGCCAGCTACCGCTCCGGCCAGTCGCTGCAATGGACGCGAGTGAACCAGCTTCCTGACTTCGTTTTTTTCAATCACAGCATCCACGTAACGAAAGGTGTGGGATGCAATACCTGCCATGGGCCGGTGGATCAGATGCCGCTGATGTACCAGCAGGAGTCATTGCAGATGGAGTGGTGTTTAGGCTGCCATCGCGCGCCGCAAAACAATCTGCGTCCGCGCGATCAGGTTTTCAACATGCGTTATCAGCAGCCCACAAGCGCTCATCCGGTTGTGGTGGATGGCCAAAGTTACACGGATCAAGTCGACCTGGGGACGGCATTGGTGAAGAAATATAACGTCCGCAGCGTGAGTGACATTACCAGCTGCAACACGTGTCATAGGTGAGAATGTCGGTGGATTTTTGGGTGGCGCGGCCCTTTAGGCCTGCGATTGAGGCCGGGTTTGAAGGGCTTTAGCCCCTGAGCTACCTAGGCGGCTGAAGCCGCTGAATGGAGACGGTGCAGCCCACCGCGTAAGCCGTGGGTAGTAAGCAGCCCCGAAGGGGCGAAAGAATGGACGAGCAAAACAAAATGGCCAAGCGCGAAGACGTTTGCCCCGGCAAGAGAGGGCAACTCGACCTAGCCTCCGTGCGCGCCGAGATCGAAAACGCCGCGTCGAAGGGCAGCGGTCCGGAATATTGGCGCAGCCTCGAAGAACTCGCCGGCAGCCCGGCCTTTCAGGAGGCCCTACACCGCGAATTTCCCAAAGGGGCGTCCGAGTGGGTCGATTCCGTCTCCCGCCGTGGCTTCCTGAAAGTGATGGGAGCGTCCATGGCGCTGGCCGGCATGACCGGATGCGTGCGCCTGCCGCTCGAACCCATCGTGCCCTACGTGCGCCAGCCGGAAGAAGTGATTCCCGGACGGCCGATGTTTTACGCCACGGCGATGACGCTCGGCGGATACGCCAGCCCGATTCTGGTCGAAAGCCATCTCGGCCGTCCGACGAAAATCGAAGGCAACGACCGGCATCCCGCGTCGCTCGGCGGCACCGACATTTTTGCGCAGGCCCACATTCTCGGCCTGTACGATCCCGACCGCTCGCAGAGTGTGGTTTCGATGGGCGATCAGCGCTCGTGGCAGTCTTTCCTCACCGCGATTCGCGGCCCGCTCAGCGCGCAGAAGGCGCTGCAAGGCGCGGGGATTCGCATTCTTACGCCGACCATTTCTTCACCCACGCTTGCCGATCAGCTGCGCAACTTCCTGAAGATTTATCCGCAGGCCAAGTGGCACGTGTATGAGCCGGTTAATCGCGACAACGTGCTCGAAGGCGCGAAGCTGGCCTTCGGCCAGCCGGTCGAGACGCGCTACGATTTCGAAAAAGCCGACGTAATCGTCTCCCTCGACGCCGATTTTCTGTATGCGGGTTTTCCGGGAAATGTCCGCTACATCCGCGACTTCGCCAAACGCCGCAATCCCGACGGCAACATGAACCGGTTGTACGTGGTCGAGAGCACGCCGACGACGACGGGAGCGAAGGCGGATCATCGGATAGGAGTGAGGGCGGGTGATGTTCAGACCTTCGCCTACAATCTGCTTCACTCCGAGGTGCGTGGCGGTGTGGGGCTTGTCAGCAGTAGTCAGGCATTTGACACCGCTATTGGGCGCGATCTAGTGGAGTCCCACGGCTCCAGTCTGGTAATTGCGGGAGATCATCAGCCGCCAATCGTTCATGCTTCGGCACATGCGATGAATGCGGAGCTTGGCAATGTCGGCAATACCGTCTTCTACACCGACCCCGTTGACGCGAATGCAATCAACCAAAGCGAATCCATCAAGGAACTCGCCGCTGATATCCAAGCTGGCAAAGTAGATCTGCTCGTGATCCTCGGCGGCAACCCAGCCTACGATGCGCCAGCCGATCTCGGATTCGCGAACATTCTCAAGAATGGTAAGATTCCGCTGCGCGTTCATCTGGGTCTCTACCAAAACGAAACGGCAGAGCTTTGTCAGTGGCACATCAACCAGGCCCATGAACTCGAAGCTTGGGGCGACGCCCGCGCCTGCGACGGCACGGTGAGCATCATCCAGCCACTGATCGCTCCGCTGTATAACGGCAAGAGCGCGCTGGAGTTTGTGGCGCTTCTGTCCGGTCAAGCCGACACTACCGGTTACGATCTCGTGCGCGCTAATTGGCAGAAGCAGCACACTGGCGCAGACTTCGAACAGTTCTGGCGCAAGTCACTGCATGAGGGATGGGTTGAAGGCACGACGTTCGCATCCAAACCTGTAACGGCGAAGGCCGCGAATCTCGGCCCTCCCAAGCCATCCGATCCCAGCGCCATCGAGCTCAACATCCGCCGCGATCCCACCATCTACGACGGACAATTCTCCAACAACGGCTGGCTGCAGGAACTTCCCAAGCCGATGACCAAGCTCACATGGGACAACGCCATCCTCATCGGTCCCAAGATGGCGGAGCGGCTGCAGATCCAGACGAAAGACGTTGTCGAGCTTGAATTGAACGGGAAAAAAGTCACCGGCGCAGTGTGGATTCAGGCAGGCCATCCCGACAACTCGGCCACAATATTTCTCGGCTACGGCCGTCGCCGCGCGGGCCGCGTGGGAACGGCGCAGGGTTTCGACGCCTACGCCTTGCGCACAAGCGCCGCACCATGGATCGCTACGGGCCTGCAAATCCGCAAAACTGGAGCAACTTACAACCTGGCCTCCACCCAGGGCTACCAAAGCATGGACACGCCCGATGGCGGCCATCGTCCGCTGGTCCGCGAGACGACGCTTGAGGAATACCGCAAAGAGCCCGCCTTCGCCAAAGAAGAAGAGCCCGCGCCCGGACTCACGCTCTACAAGCCTTATCCTTACAAAGAAGAAGACTACGCCTGGGGCATGACGATCGATCTGAACTCCTGCGTGGGCTGCAACAACTGCATGCTGGCCTGCCAGTCGGAGAACAACATCGCTGTGGTCGGCCACGAGCAGACTCTGCTTGGCCGCCACATGCACTGGATTCGCGTCGACACCTACTACCAGGGCGACCGCGATAATCCAAAAGCATTCTTCCAGCCCGTACCGTGCATGCAATGTGAAAATGCGCCCTGCGAAGTGGTCTGCCCGGTGGGCGCTACTAACCATTCGAGCGAAGGCCTGAACGACATGGTCTACAACCGCTGCGTGGGCACGCGCTATTGCTCGAACAACTGTCCTTATAAGGTGCGACGCTTCAACTTTCTGCTCTTCACGGATTGGGAGACGCCGCAATATAAGATGATGCGCAATCCCGATGTCACCGTGCGCAGCCGCGGCGTCATGGAAAAGTGTACTTACTGCGTGCAACGCATCAACGAACACAAGATTGACGCCGAAACCGCATCGGTACGCGAAGGCAAACAGATCAGAGTCGGGGACGAGTTGCAGACGGCATGCCAGCAGTCGTGTCCGGCGGGCGCGATTATCTTCGGCAACCTCAACGACCCGAATAGCAAGGTTTCGAAATTGAAGGCGCAGTCGCGGAATTACAGCTTGCTGGGCGAATTGAATACGCGCCCGCGGACCACATACCTGGCTGAAATCAGTAACCCGAATCCGGAGTTGAAGTCGTGAAACCCTGAAACACAGAGGACACGGGGGATCACGGGGTAGTGCAACAGAGTTCTGGTTAGTTGGGTTCGGGAAGGGCACGGCTTTAGCCGTGCCGTTAGGAGCTGATCAAGATTGGGCTTCAGCCCCTGAGGGAAGCTAGCGAAAGCAATGGACGAGCAATACAAAATGACGGTCGACGCGGAGCGAGCGCCCGTAATCGAGCCGGGCTACACCTTCGGCACGGTCACCGAAAAGATCAGCGCCATCGTGCTGACCCGTCCCGCCTCGAACGGATGGTTCCTGGGCTTCGGCATCGCCTTCATGCTCACGATGATGATGCTCTACGCCATCGGTTTCCTGTTCCTGAAGGGCATCGGCATCTGGGGCGTGACCATCCCGATCGGCTGGGGCTTCGCCATCGTGAACTTCGTGTGGTGGATCGGAATCGGCCACGCTGGCACACTCATCTCCGCCATCCTTCTGCTGCTGCGCCAATCGTGGCGCAATTCCATCAACCGTTTTGCCGAAGCCATGACGCTGTTCGCCGTGTCCTGCGCTGGAATTTTCCCTGCCATTCACGTCGGGCGTCCGTGGCTCGCCTACTGGCTGTTCCCCATTCCCAACACCATGCGGGTGTGGCCGCAGTTTCGCAGTCCCCTCATGTGGGACGTTTTCGCCGTCTCCACCTACGCCACGATTTCGGCGCTGTTCTGGTTTATCGGGCTCGTTCCCGACATGGCCACACTGCGCGACCGCGCAACCCATCCCGCAGCCCGCTTGATTTACGGCGCACTTTCCATGGGCTGGCGCGGATCGGCGCGCCACTGGCATCGCTACGAAACTGCTTATCTTCTCCTGGCAGGATTAGCCACGCCTCTCGTGCTCTCGGTCCACACGGTCGTGAGTTTTGATTTTGCCGTCGGCATCGTCCCTGGTTGGCATACAACTATTTTCCCGCCCTACTTCGTCGCCGGAGCCATCTATTCTGGATTTGCGATGGTGCTGATGCTCGCCATTCCGATCCGCAAGATTTACAGCCTCGAAGATTTCATCACCGAGCGCCATCTGCAGAACTCCGCGAAAGTGATGCTCGCGACTGGCTTGATCGTCGCTTACGGCTATGGCATCGAAGCCTTCATGGGCTGGTACAGCGGCGACCGCTATGACGCGTTTACGCTGTGGAACCGCCTTCACGGGCCGTACGCCATCCCTTACTGGTCTCTGCTTATCTGCAACATCTTCATCCCGCAAGTGCTGTGGATTCGCAAGCTGCGCACCAGTCCCGTCGCGCTTTTTCTGGTTTCCGGTGTAATTCTGGTCGGCATGTGGCTGGAACGCTTCATCATTGTCGTGGTCAGCTTGCACCGCGATTTCCTGACCTCATCGTGGGGCATGTACTATCCCACGCGCTGGGATTGGATGACTTACATCGGCACCATCGGCATGTTCCTGGCGGCGATTTTCCTGTTCGTGCGCCTGCTGCCCATGATCTCGATTTTTGAAATGCGCACCCTCCTGCCGGAGTCCGAGGTCAAGGAATAATGAAGCGCGAGCGCATCTACGGCATTATGGCGGAATTCGATTCGGCTCAGACCCTGATCGATGCCGCCAAGCTTACCCACCAGGCCGGATATCAGAAAATCGATGCCTACAGCCCGTTCCCGATCGAAGGCTTGGCCGAAGAAATCGGATTTCATTACAACGAAGTACCTTTGGTGGTGCTGATCGGGGGGATCATCGGCGGCCTCACCGGCTACCTGATGCAGTACTGGATGTCTGCGGTCGACTACCCGCTCAACATCGGCGGCAAGCCTTATAATTCGTGGCCTGCCTTCATCGTGATCACGTTTGAGATGACGATTCTTTTCGCCGGCATCTCCGCGGTCTTCGGCATGCTTGCGCTGAACGGTCTGCCCATGCCCTACCATCCCGTTTTCAATGTGCCGCGGTTTGCGCTGGCCTCGAAAGATCGTTTTTTCCTCATCGTGTTTTCTTCCGATCCTAAATACGATCCGGCGAAAACCCGCGGATTTCTTGAAGGCCTGTCCCCGCGCTCGATCTCGGAGGTGCCGAGCTAGAATGCCGCTCCTTCGCCAACTGTCGGCTTCAGGATCCAGTGCTGGGTGCCCCATTCTTGCCCGTTCTTTGCGCAAGAGTTGGATTCCACGGACGCGTGACGCTCGTGATTTTCTGATGCTTGCTCTGCTGCTGGCATCAGTCGCTGTCCTCTCCGCCTGCCGCATCGACATGCAAGTGCAGCCACGGCAGAATCCGCTTTCCCGCAGCGACTTTTTCACCGACCAACGCTCCGAGCGTCCGCTTGTAGAAGGCACCGTCGCCCGTGGCCAGTTGCACGCGGATACTTATTTCTATACGGGCAAGACCGGCAACACTCCCGGCGACTACCTGCCGTTTCCTGTGACCAAAGAAGTTCTGCAGCGCGGACGCGAGCGCTTTAATATTTATTGCTCCCCCTGTCACTCGCCTCTCGGGGATGGCAATGGCTTCATCCCCTCGCGGGGTTTCGCCCGCAAACCGCCTTCTTTTCACATCGAGCGCCTGCAGAAAGTGCCTCTGGGATATTTCTACGACGTGATCACCAACGGCTTCGGGATTATGTCCGACTACTCTTCTCAGATTCGGCCGAGCGACCGCTGGGCAATCGTGGCCTATATTCGCGCTCTACAGTTGAGTCAAAACGCCACCACAGCGGACGTTCCCACCGGTCAAAATGTACCGTCGCAGGCGCCGAATTTTCGCGAACTTGGGTCCGGCGCGACTTTGCCGGTTATTGCGCCTCAGGCCAGTTCGAAATCCGAAGCCACGAAGCCCGAGGGCATGAAGGAAGAACAGAAATGAGCGCCGTGACCACCCCACATCTCGATCTGACGGCGCCGGAAGTGGTGAGAAAAATCTCGCAGCGCTCGCTCGTCATCGGCGGCGTCTTCGCAGTGATCGCGGTTTTGCTGGCTCTTAAGCAGCCCGACGAGTTCTATCGCGCCTACCTGCTCGGGTTCATGTGCTGGCTGGGCGTCGCCCTCGGTTCGATGGCGATTCTCATGATCCGGCACTTAACCGGAGGCGGTTGGGGCACGGTGATTCGCCGCATCCTGGGCGCGGCCATGCGCACGCTGCCGCTGCTTGCGGCGCTGTTCGCACCTTTGATTTTTGGGATTCGCAGTCTCTACATCTGGGCGCGGCCATTGGAGTTGGTCGAAGACAAGCATCTCCGCGAGCATCTCGAACAGATCACACAAACTTATCTGACGGTGAACGGCTTCGTCATTCGAGCCGTGTTCTACTTCTTGGTCTGGAATGTTCTCTCGTTCCTGCTCTCAAAATGGTCGAAGGAGACCGACAAACCCAGCGCACCGGATAACTCCGGCCGCTTCAAAGCCGTCAGCGGGCCTGGTCTCATCCTCTACGGCTTTACCATCTCCTTCGCTGCCATCGACTGGATCATGTCACTCGATCCCAGTTGGATTTCGACCATTTTCGGCCTGATCATTCTTATCGGCGAAGTGCTCTCGGCAATGTGCTTTGCGGTGGTGGTCGAGCGCATCCTTTTCAACTACAAGCCTATGTCGGAGATGCTGAAGCCCGACTTCGTACACGATCACGGCAAGTGGATGCTCGCTTTCATCATGGTGTGGGCTTACTTCAATTTCTCGCAGTGGCTCATCATCTGGGCTGGCAACCTGCCCGCGGAAATCACTTTTTATCTCAGACGGCTAAGTGGCGGCTGGGCCTCAATCGGCCTGATACTTGTGATCTTTCACTTCGTGATCCCATTCGCCATGCTGCTCTCCCGCCCTTTCAAGCGCAATATTCGCAAGTTGGTCTGGGTCGCTGTCCTGCTGATGCTGATGGGCTATCTCGACCTCTTCTGGATCATCGAACCGAATTTCTCGAAGACTCTGACAGTGACTCTGGCCGACGTCGTGGTTCCCATCGCCATCGGCGGAATCTGGCTCTGGTATTTTTTCCGTAACCTGGCTTCGTTGCCGCTGCTGCCGGCCTACGACCAGGATGCCCATGAAGTTCTGCAGCCGGCACATGAAACGCATGCGTAACGAGAAACGAGAGATGAGCGAAGAGATCAAACACGAGAACACCACGGGGCACGGAAGCTACGAGCATCAGGACCTGAAAGCGGCCGGGATTGTCTACTTCCTGCTGACACTGGGCGTAGTAACGGTGCTCTGCCTCTTCGTTCTCCGAGGTCTCTACTCTTTTCTTGACCGTCGCGAGAAAGCTGCGCAGCCTGCGGTAAATCCGCTGGTAACCAACGTCCCAGAAGATACGCGCCACATCGCTCCCGGATATCCGGAGAAGGTTTTCCCCAGCCCCAGACTGGAAGAGGATGAGCGCGGTCAACTGAACGGAATCCGCCTGAAAGAAGAGAAAACACTTTATACCTATGGCTGGGTGGATGAAAAAGCTGGAATGGTCCACATTCCCATAGAACGCGCCATGGATTTGCTGGTGCAGCGAGGCCTGCCAGTTCGCGCCCAGGGATCGAGTAACGACGACGGCAGTGAAGCTGAAACAAACCAGATGCCAGCGGATAAAGCGGGCGCCGTGAAGGGTACGAAAAAGTGAGCTGCAAGAAATACAATTCGGCCTCCGCAGCCCGCATTTTGTTGACGCTCGCACTGCTGTCAGCCTCGGCGGGCGCGCAGATGAATAACGGCGTTATGTCACCGCCGGCGAACACACGCCCTCCACGGCTGGAGAATGTCGGCATCGAGCAGCACCTCGACGCGCAGGTCCCCCCCGATCTACTCTTCCGCGACGACACTGGCAAGACCGTGAAACTAGGAGACTATTTCGGCCACAAGCCACTGATCCTCAACCTGGTTTATTACAACTGCACCATGCTCTGCGGAGAGGCTCTGGCCGGACTTTCCAGCGCGATGCGTTTAATCAAGTTCGACGTTGGCAACGAGTTCGACGTGATCACCGTGAGCTTCGATCCGCGTGAAACTCCGGAGATGGCGGCGGTCAAGAAGATCGACTACGTGAAGCGCTATGGCCGCGCCAACGCCGCTGCGGGCTGGCACTTTCTTACCGGGCAGCCGGACTCCATCGACGCGCTTACCAAAGCTGTCGGCTTCCAATATCAATACGACGCCAAGAGCAACCAGTACGCGCACGCAACCGCCATCATGGTGCTCACGCCGCAAGGGCGCATCTCGCGCTACTTCTACGGTGTGGATTTTCCACCCAAAGATTTGCGCATGGGACTTGTGGAAGCTTCTCAGGGAAAGATTGGCAACGCTGTCGACGCCGTGCTGCTTTATTGCTATCACTACAACCCTGAGACCGGAAAATATGGCGCGATGGTCGCGAACATTTTGCGGCTGGCCGCGGCCGCTACGATTCTCCTGCTCGGCGGTTTAATTTTCATCTTGTGGCGACTGGACCGCTCGGTGACCAGGAAACAGGCAACGAAGACACGGTATGCTCAATAATTTTCCATTATGGCCGCAGCAGGCCTCCACGATGGCGGGACACGTGGACGCGCTCTACATTTTCCTGCTCATCGTCACTGGAATGATGGCGCTGCTGGTCTTCGTTCTCGTCATCTTTTTTGCCGCCAGGTTCCGTCACCGCCCCGGTGTTCGCGCCGAACAGATTGAAGGTTCCACCGCGCTGGAAGTCACCTGGAGCGCGATTCCGTTCTTGATCTTCATGGTGATCTTCGGCTGGGGGGCCTTGGTTTATTTCCAGGAACGCACACCACCCGACGATGCAACCGAAGTCTACGTTGTGGCTAAGCAATGGATGTGGAAGCTGGAGCACGCCGAAGGCCAGCGCGAGATTAACGAACTGCACGTCCCCGTAGGCCGCGACGTGAAACTGATCATGACTTCGCAGGACGTGATCCACAGTTTTTATATTCCTGCCTTCCGCATCAAACAGGACGTTCTGCCGGGCCGCTACACCGTGGAATGGTTTCGCGCTACCAAGCCCGGCGTTTATCATTTGTTCTGCGCGGAATATTGCGGCACGCAGCACTCCGGCATGGTCGGGGACATCATCGTCCAGGAACCCGCTCAGTATGAGGCGTGGATCAACGGAGGCTCCGGCGGTCCGCTCTCGGCGACGGGTGAGAAAATTTTCTCCGAACTCGGTTGCGCCACCTGCCACCGCACTGATACGCAAGGACGCGGCCCTAATCTGCAGGGAGTTTTCGGCAAGCCGGTTCAACTCGAGGACGGCCGCACCGTCACCGCCGATGAAAATTATCTGCGCGAATGCATCCTCGATCCGGGAGCCAAACGCGTCAAGGGATTCCAGCCGATCATGCCCACGTTTCAAGGATTAGTCACTGAAGAACAGGTCAATGCACTGGTCGCGTACATCAAATCGATTTCGCCGGCCAAGCCGGAAGCCGTCCGGGCGCAGGCCCAACCGAACGCCCAACCTAAAGGAAGTCAGGTGCAATGAGTATGCCGAGCGCGATGACTCAACCCCCGATTCCTCAAGCGGCGGAGCGCGAGAATTATCTCAACAAAGAGTACGGAGCGTGGTCGTGGCTGTTCACGACCGACCATAAACGTATCGCGCTCCTCTATCTGATCTCGATCACGTTTTTCTTTTTTATCGGCGGATTTTTCGCGCTGCTCATTCGCCTCGAACTTCTCACGCCGGCGGGCGATCTCGTTCAGGCCGATACTTATAACAAACTTTTCACCATGCACGGCATGGTCATGGTGTTCTTTTTCCTGATTCCCTCGATTCCCGCGGTCCTTGGGAACTTTCTCGTGCCCCTGATGATCGGAGCCAAGGATCTGGCTTTTCCCAAGATCAATCTGTTCAGCTGGTATCTCTACATCATCGGCGGCGTCATGATGATGCACTGCATGCTGACTGGCGGCGTCGACACCGGTTGGACCTTCTATGCTCCGTTCAGCACCAACTTCACTAACACAAAAATCGTTGAAGCCGGACTGGCGATTTTCGTCGCGGGATTTTCTTCCATCCTTACTGGCCTGAACTTTGTAGTAACGATTCACCGCATGCGCGCTCCGGGGATGACATGGTCGCGCTTGCCGTTGTTCATCTGGGCACATTATGCCACCAGCATTATTCAGCTTTTAGGCACTCCGGTCATCGCCGTCACCATCGTGCTGGTGGCCGCCGAACGTGCCCTGCACCTTGGCATCTTCGATCCCAAACTTGGCGGAGATCCGGTGCTGTTCCAGCATTTGTTCTGGTTCTATTCCCACCCTGCCGTCTACATCATGATTCTCCCCGCGATGGGCGTGGTCACCGAAATCATTGCCTGCTTCTCCCGCAAGCGCATCTTCGGCTACAGCTTCGTCGCATTCTCATCCATCGCCATCGCGGTCTTCGGATTTCTTGTCTGGGCCCATCACATGTTCGTGGCCGGCATATCTGTTTATTCGGCTCTCGTGTTTTCTTTCTTGAGCTATGCCGTGGCATTGCCCTCTGCCATCAAAGTCTTCAACTGGACGGCCACTCTATATAAAGGCTCCATCCATTACGATGCGCCCATGCTTTACGCCTTTGGCTTCCTCGGACTCTTCACCATCGGCGGCCTCACCGGATTATTCTTGGCCGCCCTCGGCATCGACGTCCATGTCACCGATACTTACTTCGTCGTGGCCCACTTCCACTACATTATGGTCGGTGGTGCGGTGATGGGCTATCTCGGCGGAATGCATTTCTGGTGGCCCAAAATTTCCGGCAGACTTTATCCCGAAGGCTGGGCGCGTCTGGCGGCACTCATCGTTTTCATCGGCTTCAATCTGACCTTCTTCCCCCAGTTCCTGCTCGGCTACATGGGAATGCCGCGGCGCTACTACGATTACAGCCACATGCCGGAATTCCAGGTGCTCAATGTCTTATCGACCGCCGGCGCCACAGTCCTGGGCGTCGGATATTTGCTGCCGATGGTTTATTTCCTCTGGTCGATGCGCTACGGCAAGCCAGCATCGGACAATCCGTGGAATGCGGCTGGACTTGAATGGAAAACTACTTCTCCGCCGACCACTTTCAATTTTGACGAAGAGCCCGTCGTAACCTGGGAAGCCTACAACTACGAGGAGTTGGACGCGCCCCACAAAGAGGAGGTGCCGGTTGCACGATAACTCCACCGTCGCCGTGCATGACCCTGCACTGTTGCACCATTTTGCCGAGCCGCAGCAACAGCGCGATGCCGCCAGCCTGGGCATGTGGGTCTTCCTCGCCACTGAGGTCATGTTCTTTGGCGGCTTGTTCTGCGCGTATCTGGTCTACCGCCGATGGTATTTCGGAGACTTCGCGGCGGCCAGCAAATCCATCAACATGTGGTTGGGCGCAACGAACACCGCGGTACTGATCTGCAGCAGTTTGACGGTAGTCTTGGCCGTATGGGCTGCCCAAACAGCCCGTCGAACGTTATTGATCGGCAGCCTCGTGCTCACTATGCTTCTTGGATTCGCATTTCTGGGCATCAAGGGCATCGAGTACAGAGACAAATTTGTGGAGCATCACGTCCCCGGCGCTTCGTTCAGTTTCGAGCACGAAGAAATTCCCGGGCACCCAGGTCAATACGCAAACCCTCAGCACGCGCAAATATTTTTCTCTCTTTACTTCGTGATGACGGGTCTGCACGCTCTGCACATGATCATCGGCCTGGGAATTTTTCTATGGCTATTGATCATGGCATGGAAGGGACGCTTCACTCCTGAATGGCACACCCCGATCGAGATCGGCGGTCTCTACTGGCACTTCGTCGACATCGTCTGGATCTACCTGTTTCCGCTGCTCTACCTGATCGACCGTCACAAATGAGGCTCGCATGTCAGCACATTCCACATCATCGCCTTTGAAAATGTATTTCGCAGTCTTCGCCGCGTTGCTCGTCGGCACCGCTTTGACCGTCTTCGCAGCAAGGCTTGACTTAGGTCCGTTAAATGCTCCGGTAGCTTTGGGCATCGCTACGGTTAAGGCAACGTTGGTGGCTCTCTTTTTTATGCACGTCTGGCACGCCAGCGAAAAACTTACCAAGCTGGTCGTAATCTCCGCCCTGTTCTTCTTCCTACTATTGCTTGGACTCACCATGTCCGATTACGCGACCCGGCTCTGGAGCTAGATTCTCCTCAGCTCCGCGATCGTCCGACGAACGCACCCTCCGCCCTTTCAACCTGCGGAGCTAGCCTTCATCCCCTCTCTTTCGGCTTCAATCTGCGATATACTCGCGCGGACCGTTTAATTCACTGCCTGGCCTGAGGTGATTTATGGCGTTCTGCAATTCTTGCGGTACGAGTCTTGCCCCCGGAATCCGGTTCTGTAACAAATGCGGTGCTCCGATTCTCGCTTCATCCCCCTCTCCGAGTGTGCCAGCTCCCGGAACCCTCGCCGCGCCTGTTCTGGCAACGTCCGTTCCTCCGGCGGCCGCACAGGGCGGCGGCGCTCTTAAGGTCATCCTCATTGCGGTTGGCGTAATCGTGTTGTTGGGAATTCTCGGCATCGCCTCAGTCGGATTCTTCGCATGGCACGTGGCACACAATGCT
>Ga0210389_10000300_pt1 | contig 49941 bp, 48 predicted proteins | sample IncBWH28OmetaG_FD_160127 | JGI IMG/M metagenome (GOLD analysis project Ga0210389, IMG submission 160127) | Forest soil microbial communities from Barre Woods Harvard Forest LTER site, Petersham, Massachusetts, United States - Inc-BW-H-28-O ... | reverse complement strand
GCTGGCCGAAAATCTTCACGATGTGGCTGCGTATCCTGACGATCAGCCGATCGTGCGGCCCTTGGGCGATCCGATCAAGAAAGATAGCCACTTGGTGGTCTTGTACGGAAATCTTGCCCCCGAGGGTGCGGTTGCAAAGATTACAGGCAAGGAGGGCTTGATCTTTGAGGGCAGGGCGCGCGTCTTTAATTCCGAAGAGCAGTCGCTGCAGGGAATCTTGAGCGGCGCAGTGAAAGCCGGCGATGTCGTGATCATCCGGTACGAAGGTCCAATAGGCGGCCCCGGTATGCGTGAGATGCTAAGTCCCACCAGCGCCATCATGGGAAAAGGCTTGGGAAGAGAGGTTGCGCTCATTACGGACGGGCGATTCTCCGGCGGCAGTCATGGCTTCGTGGTCGGACATATTTCGCCGGAGGCGGCGCTTGGCGGTCCGTTGGCCCTGGTAAAGAGCGGGGATGCAATCACGATCGATGCGCAACGCCGTGAAATCACCCTGCACGTAGCGGCAGCGGAGCTCAAACGCCGCCGAAAATCTTGGAAGGCACCGAAACCCTATGCGCAGCGGGGTGCCTTGGCGAAGTATTCCCGGGAAGTCAGCAGCGCTTCATTGGGAGCGGTGACCGATCTGCCGAAAATGGCGGTAAAAGTCGTCAAGACCTCATAAAGTCTGACGCTGAGACGAGTCTTTCTAGACTTACATCGCGCTTGCAGTTCGGGCTGGATATGTGTCAGTCTTATTTACTTGCCGAAGGGAACTTGCTGGGAAGCTGCTGGGAAAACTAGCTGCAAGTTGACGGCGTGCGCGATGCGCAAGATCAAGAGTCAGGGGTAGGGCCGCATAGACTTATGTATTACGAACAACCTTCGCTATTCTCCGGCAAACGGGGCGCCGCCCTTATTGTCGTTATCCTCATACACGTGGTCATGGTGTATGGATTTTATACCGGGTTAGCCGGTCAGCTGGTTCAGAAGATTATTCCTCCCGTCGAAATCGCCCAGATCGAAAAACCCAAAGACGTCGACAAGCCGCCGCCGCCCCCGCCGAAGCTCGAAGAAATTAAGCCCTATGTTCCCCCGCCGGAGTTTGTCGACATCCAGGCCGCACCGCCGGAGACCAATGCAATTTCGGTGGTGACGCAGGTAAAGACACCGCCGCCGGCGCCCGTCGTGGCCGCACCGGTGCAGCACAATATCGTCGGTGCGAAGATGGATCCGAAGCATCCCTTCCACATCGGCGAAGAATACTACCCGGACGCCTCCAAGCGCGCCGGTGAAGAAGGGCGCTGCATCGTTCTGGCGCATGTCGCCGCCAACGGCAACATTCTCGACGCCGCAATACAGACCAGCTCGGGGTTTCCGCGCTTGGATGACGCCTGTTTGAAGGGTGTTAAAGGACAAAAGGCACTGCCCGGCATGGAAGATGGCAAGCCCGTCGAAGGCCACTTTGCGTTTGCGATCGTTTGGAAGTTAACCGGAAAGTAGCCGTCGAGAGATTAACGGCTCGAGTTCACACATCATTATTAATAAGCTTTTCTAAGTAGAGGGAATCGGTCAATGCAAGAGACAGTTGTTGAGAATCCATATGGCCTAGGTGCGCTGATTGCCAATGGCAATATCGTCAGCAGATCGATCCTCGCCGTGTTGCTGATTATGTCGCTGATGACGTGGTTCATCATGATCACCAAGTTCTTCGATCAACGCCGGCTGCGGCTTCAGGCTATCGAGGCCGAAAAGGAATTCTGGACGTCTACCACTCTCACCGATGCCATCAGCAAGCTGAAGGGCGGTTCCAATCCGTTCCGCGCGCTCGCCGAGACGGGCAAACAGGCGTACGAGTACCATGAGGTCAACAAGACGCGCCTCTCGGGAGCGATCGGCACGAGCGAATGGATCACCGAGTCGCTGCAGCGAACCGCGGATGCCATCATCAGCCGCTTGCAGACCGGCCTGCCGGTGCTGGCATCGGTCGGTGCGACGGCGCCTTTCGTCGGATTGCTGGGCACCGTGATCGGTATCTATAACGCGCTCATCGCCATCGGTGTATCCGGACAGGGTTCGATCGAAAAGGTGGCCGGCCCCGTCGGCGAAGCCTTGATCATGACCGCCATCGGTCTGGTCGTCGCGGTTCCCGCGGTGCTGGGATACAACGTGTTATTGCGTCGCAATAAGACGGTGCAAGAACGCGTCAGCCACTTCACGCACGAACTCCACGCTTACCTGATCTCGGGCGTCAAGATGGGCCTCGGGATGGATAAGCCGCCGCCGTCGGCAGGCGTGAAGCCGCCCGCTGCCGCGATTGCCCGCTAGGGATAGTCGACATGGCGTTGCACGTCGGAGGACCTGAGGAAGAAGGCCAGGCGATGTCGGACATCAACGTCACGCCCTTGGTGGACGTGATGTTGGTGCTGCTGATTATTTTCATCATCACCATCCGCGTCATCTTGCAGCAGGTGCCCGTGCAGCTGCCGAAGGCGACCAACCTGGTCACGCAGACGCGTCCGGAAAACATCACGATCGCCGTCGACAAGCAAGGTGCCATCTATTGGAACACCAAGCTGCTGTCGGGCCAGGATGAGTTGTTGACGCTGCTGCGCGGTATTGCGCGTCAAGAACCGCAGCCGGAAGTGCATATTCGCGGCGACTCGAATGTGCGTTATCAATTTGTGGGCCAGGTGCTGGTGGCGACTCAGAAGATCGGTATACGCAAGGTTGCGTTCATTACCGAACCCGACCGCCCCAGTTCACGGTAGGAGACTAGTACATGGCCATGAGTGTAGGCGGGAGCGGCGAAGGCCAATCCTATTCCGAAATCAATATGACGCCGCTCATCGACGTCATGCTGGTGCTGCTGATCATCTTCATCATCACGCTTCCCAATCAAACCCATGCGGTGAAGATCGACAACCCGCTGCCGCCGCCGCCCAACTATGTACCGCCGCCGCCGCCGGAAGTGATCGATTTGACGATCGACTTCGATGGCACGCTGCTGTGGAACAAGAGCCCGGTCGATCGCAAGACTCTGCAGGGGTACATTGAGTCCGAGGCGCAGAAAGACCCGCAGCCCGAAGTGCATATCACGGTCGATAAGTTCGCCAAATATGAAATTGTGGCCCAGACACTGGCTGATTTGCAGCACCGTGGCTTGAAGAAAATAGGATTCGTCAACAACGATTTCTTCTAAGAAGGTACCCCTGAGTGGTTTTGCGGCGCGTCACGCCCCCGGGCTGTACGCGCCGTTTGTTTGACCAACTTAAGATGCCCCGGCGCGTGCTGAATGCCGAGCCAACTACATTTGATATAGCGAGGTCTGCTAATGAGTCATTCGATCTTTGATATTCGCCGCCATCCGCTGGTTCTGTGCCTGTGCGCATGCATTGGTTTGGCGGCGGTCTCGCCGGCGGCATTTTCGGCCGATAAGCCCAAGCAGGAGATCAGCCGGGTCATCGCCAAGGAAATCACCGCGGCGCAGAAGGCGATGCAGGCCAACCAATGGGCCGAGGCACTGAAGAATTTGGAAGCCGCGGAGACCAAGAGCGGGCTTTCCACCTACGATAAAAAGACTGTCGCCGAATTCAAAGGCATCTGCTACGTCCGCTTGAACAATCTCAAGGGGGCGCAAACCGCCTATGAGCAAGCGCTGGCAACCGGCGGCTACACGGCGGACGAGTTGCCGAAAACGTATCGTCTATTGTTTCAATTGGCCGCAACCAACAAGCAAGATTCGAAGGCCATTGAATACGGCAAGCAGGCTGCCGATTCCGGCTCCGCCACCGACGAAGACCTGCTGATCATGTCGCAGCTCTACTACCAGCAGAAGGATTGCAAGAATTCGGGCGTGTGGGGCGACAAGGCCATTGCGGCTTTCAAGAAGGCCGGCCAACCGCCCAAGGAAGTGCTCTACCAGCTCAAATTGCAATGCGCCAGCGACGCCAACGATACGAACGCCATGAAAGCCGGGCTGTACGATCTGGTCCGGCTCACCAACAAGACAAACTATTGGAACAATCTGATACGCCTGGAGCGCCAGGATGAGCGCGACGATAACAACACCCGGATGATCTATCGGGTGATGTTCGACACCAATTCCATGAATGCGGATACCGATTACATCGAGATGGCGCAGTTGCTCGGCGACGCCGGTCTGCCGGGCGAGGCGCAAGCGGTTCTGGAGAAGGCGATGAGTTCGGGCGTCCTGAAAGACGAGCACAAGGAGCGCACCACGCGCCTCTTGAATGCCCTGAAGACACGCGCCGATGCCGACAAGAAGGGACTGCCGGCACTCGACGCCGAGGCCAGCAAGAATCCGGCCGGCCAGCTCGACGTGAAGCTCGGCGAAGTTTATTACGGCGCCGGCGACTATCAGAACGCGGCAACGGCCATCAACCGCGGCATCGGCAAGGGTCAAGTCAAGCAGCTGGACGAAGCCTATGTGTATCTCGGCCGCGCCCAAGCGGCGCTGAAGAACACGGCCGAGGCGAAGAAGGCGTTCGAAAAGCTCAAGACCGTTCCGAACGTCAGTCCGCGCGTGCTCAAGCTCTGGGAGCTGTATTCGGACAAACTAGGCTCTTAAAGTAGGATCAGGGGAAGCTGCCATGACGATCAAGGCCGGCGATAAAATGCCCGAGGGCGCGTTTACGCGCATGACCAAGGATGGGCCGCAAAAGATGACAACGGAGCAGCTATTCGCCGGTAAGACCGTGGTGTTGTTCTCCGTGCCGGGTGCGTTCACGCCCACCTGCGACGCCAAACATCTGCCGGGATTCGTGGAATTGGCCGATCAAATAAAGGCAAAGGGAGTTGACACCATAGCGTGTACGGCGGTGAACGATGTGTTCGTCATGAATGCCTGGGGCAAGCATGGCGGCGTGGGCGACAAAATACTCATGCTCGCCGACGGCAATGGTGCCTATGTGAAGGCATTGGGTCTGGAACTGGACGGCACCAAGTTCGGAATGGGCATGCGCGGCCAGCGCTTTGCCGTCATTGTCAAGAACGGGGTCGCCACGCATGTCAATGTCGAGGCGCCGGGCGAGTTCAAGGTCTCCGCTGCCGATTACGTTCTAAAGCAGCTCTAGTGCAGGGAGGGTGAGAAGACTCAAGGCACAAAGGCGACAGTGCCTTGAGTCTTCTCACGCTCCCTTGCGAGAGATAGGGCCGATCGATATCACATGCCGGCGCGAGGACTAGGAACCGAGCAGTTTTTCGAGCTCCGGCACGGCTTGAAAGAGATCGGCTACCAATCCAACGTCGGCGACCTCGAAAATCGGCGCCTCGCCATCCTTATTGATCGCGACGATGGTGCGCGCATCCTTGATACCCGTCAGGTGCTGAATGGCGCCGGAGATGCCTATCGCAATGTACATTTCCGGGGAAATGATCTTACCGGTCTGACCTACCTGCATCTCATTGGGTGCATAGCCGGCGTCAACGGCTGCACGCGAGGCCCCGACCGCGGCGCCCAGCTTGTCAGCCAAGCTGAACAGCAGCTTGAAGTTCTCGGCGCTGCCGAGCGCGCGGCCGCCGGACACCACCCGCCTGGCGGTCTGTAGATCCGGGCGGTCGGTCGAGCCCGATTTGGCTCCCACGTAGCGGGTGTGCGAGGGCAAAGTAACGTTCAGAGTCTTGGGCTCGATCGCGGCGCTTCCTCCGGTGGGCGCGGCTTGAAACGAAGCCACGCGCACGGTTGCAATGAGTTTGCGTGCAGACTCCGCTTCGATCGTCACTATGGCATTGCCCGCGTAGATCGGGCGGCGAAAGCGGTACGCGCTCTCGACTGCCATCAAGTCGCTGACTTGCGGGACCCCCAGCAGCGCCGCCAGGCGCGGCATCAAGTCCTTCCCGAAGCTCGTGGAAGGACCGAGGACATGTGAATAGTCGGCTGCCAGGGCGGCGAGTTGCGGCGCGAACACCGCGGCGAGCGGATGCAGATTCTCCGGCCGATCCACCCGCAACACCGATTTTACCCCGGCCAGCGCGGCGGCCTGTGCTGCGACGGCGGACGTATCCGCGCCCAACAGGGCGATGGTGATTTCCGCATCTGCAATGCCTTTGGCGCACGTCACGCATTTGGCGGTGGCGGGATTCAGTGACTTTCCGTCGTGTTCGCCGACGATGAGTATCTTGTGCATCAGAGCAGTCCTTTTTTCTTGAGAGCATCGACCAACTCGGGCACATCCTTGACCATGATGCCTTTTTGGCGCTGCGCCGGCGGCTCGGTTTTCACGCTCTTGAGCCAAATGCCCGGGGTGATTCCGAGGGCCTCGAACGAGGTGACATCCAAGGGCTTTTTCTTGGCTTTCATGATGTCCGGTAGCTTCACATAGCGGGGCTCGTTCAGCCGCAGATCCACCGTCACCACGGCGGGCAAATCGACCTCGATGGTCTCCAAACCCGCATCGACTTCGCGCGTTACCGTGGCCCTTCCGGCGGCGATTTCGATCTTCGAGGCATAGGTTGCCTGGGGCCGTTCCCAGATCGCCGCCAGCATCTGCCCGGTCTGGTTGGCGTCATCATCGATCGCTTGCTTGCCAAGCAGGATCAAATCCGGGTTTTCCTTTTTTGCCAAAGCAAGCAGGACATTTGCGGCAGTCAGCGGTTCCACCGCGGTGTCGGTTTGTACGAGGATCGCCCGGTCGGCGCCCATGGCCAGTGCCGTGCGTAATTGTTGCTGGGTATCGGCAACACCAATGCTCGCCGCAACAACTTCGATATTCGCACCGCGCTCCTTGATGCGCAGCGCCTCTTCGAGCGCAATCTCGTCAAACGGGTTCACGCTCATCTTGACGCCGTCGAGCATGACGCCGCTGCCGTCCGGCTTCACCCGGATGCGAACGTTGTAGTCAACGACGCGTTTGATACAGACCATGATCTTCTGCACGTAAGCTCCTTAAGCGGTTGCTCGAGGAACCGCCTGCGCACGGACCCCGGCTTGTTGTTCAACGAATATTGTGCTGATTTTAGCCGCGCACTGGCGCAACTTCGGCAGAAATCGCTCCAGCCCTGTCTTCAGAGGCAGCGCGGAAGCAATGAAGCGCACCGTCAAGGCAGCCAACATGCGGTCGTTCAGGGGTACCGGTACGCTGATCGTGTACTCATCAACCAGCCGGCGCGTACGCGTCGCGGTCGCGTGGCCGAGCGATTTGATTTCGGCCAGCACGCGCAGCAACTCGCCGCGATCGCGCGCCGGCCGGTCCTCTTCCTTATTGGAGCGTGCCAGAATTTCGATGAGCGTATCGCGCTGTGCGGGCGGACAGTTCGCCAGGTACACGCGGCCGCTCGCGCTCGCGAGCAGCGGCAATTGAAAGCCGGGCGAATAGCGTTCAATTGCCAGCGGGGTGCTGTGATCGGTCGACTCGCGCAACATCATTTTCGTGCCGGACAGAGTTGCAATGCTCACGGGCCAGACGATTTCGGCGCACAAACCGTAAATCAGGGGCTTGGCGATCTGGTTGACCCAGGCTTCATCATCGAATCCTCCGCTCAAGCCTCGCACCAGGATTGTCAGCCGATAGCGCTCGTCAGTGCTGTCTCGATACACGAAGCCCGAATTGCACAAGGTTTCCAATATTCGATAGACCGTGGTGCGCGGCAGTCGGATTTCATGAGCCACTTCTGAGACTGTCGCACCGTCATGCAAATTGAGAACAGTCAGCGCATCAAGACCGCGCATCAGCGCGCGGATGGGGCGAGTGGAATCCATGAAGCCTCGAGTGTTGGTGAACCCGATAGTCTAAGGAGCCATACTTCGCTTGTCCACCTTGCGGTCAGTCAGTAGACTTGAGCACAGATGACGCGCTACTTCTTCACGCGGCTTGCCGGCGCTGTTCCCACTCTGTTCATCATCATCACGCTTACATTTTTTTTGATGCGCGCCGCGCCTGGCGGTCCCTTTGATCAGGAGCAAGCATTGCCGCCGGAAATCGCGGCGAATCTCGAGAGCGCCTATGGCTTGGATCAACCGGTGTGGGTGCAGTATGGCCACTATCTTAAGTCGCTCCTGCATGGCGAATTCGGTCCTTCGTTCAAATACAAGGATTTTACGGTCACCGAACTGATCGGCCAGGGTTTCCCAATCACATTGCAGTTGGGGCTGATGGCAATGGCAGTGGCCTTGCTTGTGGGCGTACCGCTCGGAACGTTTGCCGCGCTCCATCACAATTCGGCTGCCGACTATGCCACGATGTCCATCGCGGTGGTGGGGATCGCGATTCCCTCATTTGTCGTGCTGCCATTCCTCGGGCTTCTTTTCGGGGTCTATCTACACTGGTTGCCGGTCGCCGGTTGGGAGCCGGGATCGATTCGACACCTGGTGCTGCCGGTGCTCGCTCTGGCGTTGCCGCCCCTGGCTTATGTTGCGCGCCTTACTCGCGGCAGCATGCTGGAGGTATTGCGTAGTCACTACATCCGCACGGCTTTTGCCAAAGGGTTGCCGTTGCGTACCGTGATCGTGCGTCACGCTCTGCGCCCCGCGCTGACTCCGGTGGCGAGCTACCTGGTTCCCGCAGTGGCTTCCATCCTGACCGGATCGCTCGTCGTCGAGACCATCGCGGGATTGCCGGGCATCGGCAGGTATCTGGTGCAGGGCGCCATCAATCGCGACTACACGCTGGTGCTCGGCATGGTGATCATTTACTCCACGCTGCTCATCGGCATGGGGCTCATCGTCGATTTGCTCTACGCCTGGCTTGATCCTCGCGTCAGGCTTGCCAAGTGACAGGAGGATTTGCCGGCGATGCGGTTCGGCGCCTGCGCGCAAATCCAGCGGCCGTTCTCGCCTTGGGCGTGATCTGCGCCGTCGTGGTCGCGACGCTGCTCGGTCCCTGGCTCAATCCCAACAATACTGAGACGCTCGATTGGCTGCACGTCGCCGCGCGCCCGGGCCTGCAGAGCGCGCACTGGTTCGGCACCGATCGGTTGGGCCGAGATCTATACGCCCGGACGCTCGCCGGCACCCGGGTCAGCATTGCCATTGGCGTGGTGGCGAGCATCCTCAGCATCTTGGTCGGTGTCAGCTACGGTGCCGTCGCCGGCTACGTCGGCGGGCGGACCGATCATGCGATGATGCGCATCATCGAAATCTTGAGCGGTCTGCCGCTGATCTTTTTCGTCATATTCTTGACCGTCATATTTGGGCGCAGCGAATCTTTATTGTTCATTTCAATCGGTGCGGTCGGCTGGCTGACCATGGCGCGAGTCGTGCGCGGCCAAACCTTGAGCATTCGTCAGCAAGACTACATCGCCGCGGCGATCGCCTCGGGTGCAAGTTCGGGCCGCATCATCGCAAAACACGTGGTCCCAAATGTCATCGGCCCGGTCGTCGTGTATGCCACACTGACCGTGCCGCAGATCATACTGTTCGAGAGTTTCCTGAGCTTTCTGGGCCTGGGCATACAAGAACCCGGCGCGAGCTTGGGCACGCTGATTTCCGAGGGTGTCGGCGAGATGGAGGCGGCGCCCTGGATGCTGTTGGTGCCCGGCAGTTTTTTGGCGGTGCTGCTGCTGTGCCTGAATATCTTTGGCGACGGGTTGCGCGACGCGCTCGACGTCAGGGAAGGATGAACATGGTTCCTACGCTGAGCATCGATGAGCTGAGTGTCAGCTTTGCGCATCGAAGCAGCACAGTGGAGGCGGTTGACCGCGTGTCGCTGCGTATCGCGCCTGCCGAATGCGTCGGCGTGGTCGGCGAATCCGGGTCCGGAAAGACGCAGCTTTTCCTGGCGGTCATGGGGCTGGCCGGCAAGGCCGACGTCAGCGGCAGCATCCGATTCGAGGGCAAGGAATTGCTGGGCGGCGCGGCGGCCGCGATCAATCGCGTCCGTGGTTCAAAGCTCACCATGATTTTTCAAGATCCGATGACCTCGCTGACGCCGCACTTGAGCATCGGCACGCAGCTCGCCGAGGTGCTGGTTTGCCACTCAGGGCGATCGTGGGTCGAAGCGCGCGCTCTTGCCGGCGAAATGCTTGAACGCGTGCGAATACCGGACCCGCGGCGCCGTCTGAGTCAGTACCCGCATGAACTGTCGGGCGGAATGCGCCAGCGCGTCATGCTGGCGATGAGCCTGCTGTGCGAACCGGCCTTGGTGATCGCCGATGAGCCCACCACGGCGCTCGATGTGACCATTCAGGCCCAGATCATCGAGCTGCTGCGTGCCATGCGTGTCGAGGCGGGCACGGCCCTCGCGCTCATCAGTCACGATCTGGCCGTGGTTGCGGGTCTTGCCGATCGGATTCTCGTAATGTATGCAGGAAGGATCGTCGAGAATGCGGTAGCCGGCGAGCTCTTCCGCCAACCGCGCCATCCCTACACCGCAGAATTGCTGAAGTGCGTACCAAGCTTGTCCGGGCCGCGCCCGCCGCGCTTGCCGACGCTCGCGGGACAGCCGCCGCAGCCCGGCGACGCACTTCAGGCTTGCCCCTTCGCGCCGCGCTGCCCGCGCGCGGCCGACCGTTGCCGTATCGAACGCCCCGCGCTGCTGGGCGGATCGACCAGCCAAGTTGCCTGCCATTTTCCGCTCGCATGAACCAGCCGTTGCTGCAGGTACGAGATTTGCGCGTGGGCTTTGGCAGGCAGGCGGTCTTGCGCGATGTCAGCTTCGAGCTGTTTTCCGGCGAGACCGTGGCGCTCGTCGGCGAATCAGGATCCGGAAAATCCACTTTGGCGCGCGCGATTTTGAGCCTGGTGCAGCCGACGCAGGGCAGTGTGGAGTTCATGGGTGTGGATTTGCTGAGAAGCCCGGGGCCGGTCCTGCGCGCACAGCGCCGCAATCTGCAAATCGTCTTCCAAGATCCGCTGGCGAGCCTCAATCCGCGGATGACCGTCGGAGATGCCATCGCCGAACCCTTGAAGATATTCGAGCCCCAATCGACCGCGGCCGAGCGCCGCCAGCGGGTTGCGGCGATGTTGGAACGGGTCGGCTTGAGCGCCGGTCTGGCAAGCCGGTATCCGCATGAATTCAGCGGCGGCCAGTGTCAGCGCATCGCCATCGCCCGCGCCATGGTGCTGCATCCGAAGCTCCTTATCTGCGATGAGGCGGTCAGCTCTCTCGACGTGTCCATCCAGGGGCAGATCATCAATCTGTTGCTGGATCTGCAGCGCGATGAGGGCATGACCATGCTGTTCATCAGCCACAACCTGGCGGTGGTAAGGCAGCTCAGCCATCGCGTCATGGTCATGTATTTGGGAAGGCTGGTTGAGATAGCGTCAAGCGATTCGCTGTTCATCGCACCGGTTCATCCCTATACCCGCGCGCTGCTGGCCGCCGTGCCGCAAATCCCCCCGGTTGCCGCCGCGGCGCCGCTCGTCGACGGATCTTTTTCGGCAGCTTCCATCGCCTCCGGATGCGCTTTCCGCGACCGTTGCCCGTATGCGCTGCCGCTGTGTGCATCGAGCGATCCGTCCCTGACCGAACTCGTAGGCGCACACTGGGTGGCCTGTCATCGTTCGCACGAGCCGCTCAATCCGTTATCCTAGCAGCCTGTCTGAGCACTCCCGAGGCTGCTAGCCATGACGCAACGAAAGCCGGTGCGGCCGAGCGACGGCCTCGCCAATGTGCGCTACGAGATTCGCGGCAAGCTGGCGCGGCGTGCCTTGGCGCTGGAACGCATGGGTTACGACATCGTGTCCTTGAACATCGGCAATCCGTTCGCCTTCGGATTCCGCACCCCCGAGACCATGCGTCTGGCCATGATTGAGAATCTGCGCAACAGCGAAGGCTATGTGCACCAGAAGGGCATCTTCCCGGCCCGCGAAGCAGTCGTCATGCAGCAACAGGAGCGCGGCGTACGCGGGGTTACCGCCGAAGAGGTATTCATCGGCAACGGCGTCAGCGAGCTAATAGATCTTGCGCTGCGCGCGCTGCTGAATCCCGGAGATGAGGTATTGGTGCCGAGCCCTGACTACCCCCTGTGGACCGCAGCCGTAAATTTGAATGCGGGCCGCGCGGTGCACTACCCGTGTCACGCCGCGGGAGCCTATATACCCGATGCCGAGGAAATGGAGGCCCTGATCACCAAACGCACGCGGGCCATTGTTGTCGTCAATCCGAACAATCCCACCGGGGCGGTCTACCCCAGAGAAGTCTTGACCTCGATCGCGCAGCTGGCGGAAAAACATCGCCTGGTGGTGTTATGCGACGAAATCTACGACCACATTCTCTACGATGATGCCGAGTTCGTGCCGATGGCGACTTTGGTGCACAACACGCTGTGCTGCACGATGAGTGGGCTGTCCAAGGTCTATCGCGCTTGCGGCTATCGCGTGGGTTGGGCGTCTTTTTCCGGCGACATCGAAAGTGCGAGCGAATACTTGAGCGGCCTCGAGCTGCTGTCATCGCTGCGACTTTGCAGCAATGTTCCGGGCCAATGGGCGGTGCAGACGGCGCTCGGCGGCTATCAGAGTATTCTGGAACTGACGCGTCCGGGCGGCAGGCTGTACGAATCGCGCCAGGCAATCCTCGACGGCGTCGCGCGCAGCAAGTACTTGAAATTGGCGCGGCCGATGGGTGCGTTGTACGCCTTCGTGCAGGTGCGCGGTGACGTGTTGCCGGATTTCGACGATCAAGCCTTTGCGCTCGACCTGCTGGAAAAGAAGCACGTGCTGGTCGCGCCGGGCGTGAGCTTCAATGTCGCGTATCGCAACGCCTTTCGTATCACCAATTTGCCGGAACCCAATGTTCTGGCGACGGTGTTCTCGCGCATCGAAGAACTGCTCGATGCCCAGGCCGCTGAAGGACCTTCGCTGCAGGTCGTCTCCTCCGCCGCCAAGGTCCAGCAGCACTGAGCGTGGAACGTGTTTCTCCCGCCTTGCTGGCGGCCGTCGCGGCCGGCCGGACTGTTCTCGCGCCAAATACAGAATTGGCCGCCGCGTTGTTCGACGCCGTCCAGCGCGTTCACCGCGATGCCGGCGATGCGGTCTGGCCAACCCCGCAGGTGCTCGACTTTTCCAGCTGGTTGCGCGCGCAGCACGCGCAGCGGCAGCTCGCAGATGTCATCGCCCCCCGCCTGTTAAGCGAGGTAGAAGAGCGCGAACTCTGGCGCAGCGTGATCGATGCCGCAGAGAGCGGTGGAGACTTTCTTGATCCTGCGGGTGCGGCGCGCGCGGCACGGCGCGCTCGACGCACGCTGTTCGAATACGCCATTCCCATCGAGGCTCTCGATGCTGCGCAATCCTCGGAGTGCGCGGCATTTCTGGAGTGGAATCGCGCATTCGAGCAGCGCTGCCGCGCGCTGGGCTGCGTCAGCGCGGATGGTCTGCTGGGCGGCTTGGGATCGCCGCGGGCTCGCATCGACTGGATCGAGAGTCCCCAGTGGCGGCCCGCGGCGCGCCGCTGGCTGGAGCAAAACGGGGGGAGCATGCTGCTGCCGCGGCAGCGGCCCGACGCCGATCTTTCGCTCGTTACTACGCCGTCGCCCGCGGCCGAGCTGGCCGCCATGGCGGATTGGGCGCGGGACAAATTGGCCGGGGAGGGATTTCGCGCCTGGATCTGCGTTCCGGATTTGAACCGGCGTCGCGCGGAGGTCGTCGACGCCTTCGATGCGGCATTGGCGCCGCGGCGATTTGCGCTGCGCGGCGATTCAGGCGCGGCCGCCTACGCGGTTGCAGGAGGCACGCCGCTCGCCGACTACGCGCCAGTGCGCTCGGCATTGGACTTACTGGCAGCCAACATCGGCAAGGTTACGTTCGTACAATTCAGCGCGCTGCTGCGCGCACCGGAACTACAGGAATCGGACTCAGAGGCCGGCCGCGCAGCGCGGTTGGACGTCGCGCTGCGTCGCAGTGCATCGAACGATACGGATCTTTCTGCCTGGCTGGAGTTGGCGGATCGCGTGGCGCGGAGCGAGCAAATAGCGCCGCCAGCGGCCGTGCAGCGACTGCGCGCGGCCCATCAGGTTCTGTCGGAAATGCAGGGCGCGCGGCTCTTCAGTGAGTGGGTGGCCGTGTGGCTGGGCGCGCTGCAGATCGGCCCCTGGGCCTTTCGCGGGCGATGGTCGAGCATCGAATACCAGGCAGCGGAAGCGTTCCGGGAGTTGCTCGCGAGCTTAGGTTCAGGCGATGCCGTGTTCGGAACACACTCGCGCGATTCAGCGCGGCGAATCCTCGCGCGAGCGGCTCGTGAAACGTCATTCCAGGCGCAGACCGGCGTTCCGGCTGTGTGGGTGAGCGGCCAACTCCTGGACCCCTGGTTGGATTATGGCGGCCTGTGGGTGAGTGGCTGCAACGATGAACAATGGCCGCCGCCCGTGGCTCCGGTGGCCTTGTTGCCCATCGGGGTGCAGCGGCGCTACGGAGTGATTCCAGCCGGTGCGGAATCACAGCTCGCGCTGGCGATCGATCTACAGAGCCGCTGGCAGCGGCGCGCGGGTCAGTGCGTGTTCAGCCTTTCCGATCCGGGGGAAGGCAGTTCAAACACGCCCAGTCCGTTGCTGCCGAAGATCGCACCGGCTGACTGGACCGCCACGCCCCAACCTCACTGGCGCAACATGTTGGAGAGGGCGCCTGGATTGGAATCGGTCTGGGACGAGCAGGCTCCGCCGCATGCCGGAAAGGAGCGCACGCGAGGCGTTGCCACCTTAAGAGCCCAATCGCGTTGCGCCTTTCGAGGGTTCGCGGAGACCCGGCTGAACGCGCAACCGCTGGAGCAACCGGTCCCGGGATTCAACGAACGGGAACGCGGCGAGCTGGTGCACCATGCCCTGCAGCATGTGTGGACGGCATTAGCCGACTCGAGCGCTCTGCAGACAGTGCAACCCGAGGCAGAGCGGCGGCTGATCGATGTTGCTGCCGCGCGCGCAATCGAGTCCGTATGCCGGCGTCGCGATCCGGGCCGGCGCTGGCGTCTGCGAGAGGCAGTGCGCCTGCGAAATTTGCTGGGAAAATGGCTGCAGCTCGAACGGGGCCGCGCACCCTTCACCGTCGAAGCTCTCGAGGAGAGCGATCAAACCGCGTATTTTGGGGGGCTCGAATTCCGCGTGCGCGTCGATCGCGTCGATCGATTGTCGGATGGCGCGCGCGTTCTCATTGACTATAAGACCGGCGCTGCCGATCCGGATTGGCGCGGCGAGCGGCCCGACAATCCACAGTTGCCGGTTTATGCGCTGCTGTCTCCGCGCGCGCTGGTCGCGGTCGCTTACGCCAAAGTGAATGCGGCGGAATCGGGCTTTGTGGCCGAATCCGAACGGCGCGATATTTTCCCGCGAACCCGCCGCAGTGAATTGGAGGGGATGGCGACTCTCGCCGAGCTCATACCGATTTGGTCGCGGCGCATCGAGCGGATTGCCGGCGAGTTCGCCGCCGGGCGCGCGGAGGTGGCACCGACCATCGAGGCATGCAAGAGCTGCAAACTTCAGGGCCTGTGCCGTGTACCCGCGGCGCTCGAAGAGGCGGATGAGTTCCGTGAGTGAGACCGCGCGACCCGCCGTCGACGCGTCCGCCCGCGAGCGTGCAATCGCCGCGGAAGGCTCAGTGTTGGTCCAAGCGCCGGCCGGCTCCGGCAAGACCACCTTGTTGGCGCAACGTTATTTGCGGCTGTTGGCATCCGTCGACTCGCCCGAACGTATTCTGGCGCTGACCTTTACCCGCCGTGCAGCTCAAGAAATGCGGCAACGAGTGCTCGGCGCACTCAAGGCCGCGCGGCTTGCTCAATGCCCACCGGGGATGAATCAACTCACGTGGCGCCTGGCGGCGGCGGCGAAACAGCGCATGGACTCGTTGAATTGCGACTTGCAATCGCAGCCTTCGAGACTGCGCATTGAAACCATCGATGCATTCAATTCCTGGCTCGCCAATCAATTGCCGATTGCCGCGGGAGCAGGCGCAGGCTTAAGCATCCAGACCGATGCCGCGCCCAGCTACCAAGAGGCGGCGCGCCGCGCGCTGGCGCACCAGGGCGGTGATCAATTCGGGCTCGCGGTCGATCGGGTGCTCGAGCTCGACGATCAACGCTGGCGCAAGCTGGTGAAGCTCATCGCTGAGATGCTGCCGAGCCGCGACCGCTGGTTGCCGTTGCTCGCGGGGCGCTTGCGGGCCGCCAGCGCGATAGACGAGGCGCAGCTGGCCAGCGTGCGTCGGCATTTTGACGAAGACCTGCGGCTGCTGGTCAACCGGGTCTTGCTGAGGGCGAGCGAAGTCTTGGGAAGGGAAGAAATTACGGCGCTGTCGTCGCTCATGCACGGCGCGGCACAGCGCCTCGAGGATCCGGCGTCGATGGCCGCGTGGCGTCAAGATGCAAGTCCCTTGCGTGCCAGCCCTGAAGATGCCGCGCGTTGGCGCGGCATGGCGGCACTGCTGCTGAGGGCGGACGGGCGCGGATTGCGCAAGATGCTCGACAGGAGACAGGGCTTTCCGCCCGGCTCCGCAGACAAAACGGCGATCTTGAGCCTCCTCGAGAAATTCGCTGAGGATTCGCGCATTCTGGATGTGCTGGTTGAGGTGTGCACGCTGCCGGATGCTTGCTACAGCGATGCCGCATGGGGGCGTGTCCGCGAAGTGGCGCAGGTGCTGGTGTTGGCGGCGGCTGAACTCGATGGAGTCTTTCGCGAGCAAGGCGCCGTTGATTTTCCAGCGGTGTCGATTGCAGCATTGCGCGCGCTCGGCAACTCGGACGCGCCAACGGATTTGAGCTTGCGTCTCGATTACCGGCTGCAGCACATTCTCGTCGACGAATTTCAAGACACATCCAGCGCACAATTGGAACTTGTGCGCCTCCTGACCGCCGGGTGGCAACAAGGCGATGGCCGCAGCGTATTTTGCGTCGGCGATCCGATGCAATCCATTTACGGTTTTCGCCAGGCGGAGGTCAGGGCGTTCCTGGAGCTCGCCGAGGAGGGCATCGGCGAGGTGCGCTTCGAAGTGCAGCGTCTGCGCAGCAACTTTCGTTCCGCGCCGCCGCTGGTGGACTGGACCAATCGCTGTTTCGCGCGTCTCATGCCGGAGTTTGACGATCGTAACCGCGGCGCGATTGCCTATCGCGCCAGCGAGGCCGCAGTTTCGATGTCCGACGCGGAATGCGGCGTCGCGTGTCGGGGATTTGCGAGCCGCAGCGCCGAATCGAATGCCATCGCCGCGATGATTGCCGGCGAAATCAAGCGGCATCCGGATTGGCGCATCGCCGTCCTGGTGCGCGCCAGAACTCACGCACGCGGAATTGCTGCCGCTTTGCGCGCGTTGAACGTCGGATTTCGGGCGGTCGATATCGAACCCCTGCAAGATCGTGCGGCGGTTCGCGACATCATGATGCTCACTCGCGCGCTGCTCCATTTGGGCGACCGCATCGCCTGGTTTGCGGTGTTGCGTGCTCCCTGGGCGGGACTCATGCTGGCCGATTTGTTGACGATCTCCGGCGCCGACTCGTTGGTGTGGGATGCCATTCGAGATGATGCGCTGCTGCTTAGCGTAAGCGAGGATGGCCGCGCTCGCTGTGCGCGCCTGCGGCAGACGCTTGAAGCAGCGTTCGAGGTCCGCAATGAGACCGGGGTGGCCCGCTGGATCGAAAAAACCTGGCTGGGTTTAGGCGGCCCCGGCTGCATGACCAGCGAGCAAGATTTGCAACTGGCGAGCGCCGCGTTCGCTCGCATACGGATCCTCGAGGAGCGCGGCATGCCGGATCCTGCGGAGCTTCCGGAGATTTTTGCGGACCTGTTCGCCGATCACGGTGGGGCGAGCGCCGTTGAAATCATGACCATTCACAAGGCCAAGGGTCTGGAATTCGACCTGGTCGTGCTGCCGGCGCTCGATCGCGCCGTGCCGCCCGATCGCAACCAATTGTTGTTGTCGCACCAGTTTGCGCGCACGGGCCGCGATGGCATGGTGATGGCGGCCCGTCCGCCGGTCGGCACCGAGGCCGATCTGCTGTTCGAGTTCTTGCGCTACCAGCGGCGCGACGCGGCTGCGCTCGAAGCGCAGCGCCTCCTGTACGTGGCCTGCACCCGCGCAAAGTGCCAACTGCGTCTGACCGCCGTCATCGACGATGAAAATGAGGACGAGCTCGATCAAGCTGCACCGCGCCGGCCCTTCCGGCCCCACGCGGGAAGCTTGCTGCGCACGCTCTGGCCGGTGCTGGCCGACGAATTCGAGCTGCCCGCTGCGCCGCTCCAGCATGAGGCTGCGGACGAAGCGCCGCGTGGCGGCGCACTCAAGCGCCTGCCATTGGAATGGTCACAGGACCGTCACTTTGCGCCGCCGGTGGACGCGGCGATCGGCATCTCGGTCGCCCGGGACGAAACGCCGATATTCGACTGGGCCGGCGAGACCGCGCGACGGGTCGGCAGCCTGGTGCACGCCGAGCTCCATAAGATGGACCTCACGACCCTTGATGAGGCCGCGATTCGTGCGCGCGAACCCCATTTCCGTCGCTGGCTCGAGCTCCACGGCGTGCCCGAGGACCGATTGAATCAAGCGACCGCGCGCGTCGTGGAGGCGCTGCTGGGCGTGCATCGCGATCCGCGCGGACGTTGGATACTGGCGCGTTGGCTTCGCGAGGACCTGCGCGAATACGCCCTGTCGGGGTACTGGCAGGGCGAGTTCTCACGGGTCGTGTTCGATCGGTGCTTCATCGATGACGTGGGCGTCCGGTGGGTGATCGACTACAAAACCAGCCAGCACTTGGGCGGCGGCCTCGAGCCGTTTTTGGACCGCGAGGTAGAGAGATATCGAGGCCAGCTTGAGCGCTATGGGCGCCTGGCGCGGCGCTTGGGGCCGCAACCCATTCGTTTGGGCCTGTACTTTCCCCTGATGCGTGCTTGGCGTGAATGGACCCCCGCGGAGGCAGTTGACTAAAGCGACTACTGGATATATAAACAGTATCCCCAAAAACAACCAAGAGGAGTCAGTCATGATTGGATACGTCACTCTCGGCACCAATGACCTGAACCGCGCCGCCGCCTTTTACGATGCGCTACTGGCCGAAATTGGCGCCAAACGCATGATGGAAAGCGATGATTTTGTCGCCTGGTCGGTGAAGCCGGACCTCCCCGGTCTCGGCGTGACCAAGCCCTTCGATAAGAAGGCGGCCTCCGTTGGCAACGGCGTCATGGTGGCGCTCGTGGTCGACAGCGAGGAGAAGGTAAAGGCGTTGCATCGCAAGGCTTTGCAATTGGGCGGAAAAGATGAAGGCGCGCCCGGCAGACGATCAGAGAATTTCTATGCCGGCTACTTTCGAGACTTGGACGGCAACAAGCTCAACGTATTCGTCGGCGGCTAATGATTTTGACCGGTTGGTGTAGCGCTCGGCAGGGAGGGTAAGAGGATTCAAGGCACGAAGAAACAGTGCCTTGAATCGTCTTATCCTGCCTGACGAGAACTCCGGCCGATCAATATCATATGCCGGCCACCCGGCCACCCGGCCACCCGGCCACTTGGCCGATGGTAGTCGTTCGAAACCCGATCTCGGGCAAGTGACATTGAGCGCCCCCGAAAGGCCTAGGGGCAGGGGAAGATTGGTGGCACTGCTCTTCCGCCGCCAATCTTCCCATCCCCCTAGCCCATGCGATGCCGCTCAAAATCACTAGAAGGTAAATTCGAGTTCCACTGGAAATCTTCCGAGCGAGTCCCGGGGACGTATTTGCGACAAGTTGCGAAGTTGATTTAAAAGGGCCGGGGAGGCCTCCGGGCGCTCTTTGAGCGTGCCGGATAGCATGCCGGTGCGCGTGGCAGGAGAGAACCGAATCTGCGCCTGAGCCTCCACCGGTCCGCCCTCATCCTTAAGGTTGGCGCTGATGCTTCCGTCGGGGGAAATGCTGGTTGGCTCCAGTTGCAGCACATAGCTGCCCAAGTCCGATCCTGCCGCAATGTCCGCTGATGAGATTTCAGCGACTTCAATATTTCCTACCGCCGACTCGAGCTGGCGGAAACTCGCCTTGATCTCCGTAAACATCAGATTGGCGGTGCCTTTCCAGCCGGCGGCAAATCCGAGGGTTTGCAGGTTATCGATGGGGCCGCCGCCCTTGATGTCGTGCGCCGCAATGCCGCGCGGGCCGATTTCTGCCGTGCCGTCGAGCACAAAGCTCACTTTCACCCAGTGAATGTCCGCAACCATTGCGAGCCGGAATAACGAGAGCGGATGAACCTGCCATTCAACGGCGCCGGCGTCGCGCCCATTGATGAGCAGCTTTCCCGCGGCGCCATGCAGCAAGCTCCCGGAGAAATCTTCGGCGTGCACTTGGGCCGGCAAGAAGCGCGCGACCAAGGAGGCGGGCAGCACAAAGACCAGCGCGGCTGATAGAACCATCACACCGAGGAGGAATAGCGGCCAGCGTCTGGCCGGCCGCGGTCGCTCAATGTCGCGGCGGGGTGAACGAGATGCTGGCATTGACCAGTCCCGGCGAGGGCGTGCGATCGACCGTGATCGATTCGATGGCAAGACCGTAGCGCCGGTCCAAGGTATCGAGCCACGTGACCAGGGTGTCGAATGACGCAGCCTCCAGTTGCACGCGGACTCCGCCCGTGGCATTGGGCTGGGTGCCGCGCAGCGCACTGGCAAGGCCGACCTCGCGCCCGATTCTGTCGACCAGCACGACGGGGGCCTCGCCGGTATCGGCGGGAATATCTGCGCCCCGCGCGCGGATTTCGGGCGCATTCAAGCGCATCCAAGCCAGATCCTCGCGTCGGGTTTCGCTTCCCTTGACGGCCCGCGACACGGCTGACTGCAAGGGCATGAGAATACCGCCGATCAGGATGATGAGTCCCAGCGCAACCGCGCCCGCGGCCACCACTCGCTGTTCACGCTGCTGCAGGCTCGCGTACCAGGCTTTCAGCTTGTTCATCGCGGCGCCCGCGAGGATTGATCGTGAACGTGAAGATGCGCCTCGACGCCCGCGGCCACCGGATTGGAGGACTGAATCTCAGCCGCAAGCCCCTCCTTGCCCACGAACTGTGTCAACTGCGATAGCGCGGCGAGACTGGGAGCATTGACTGTCATGTCGAGCGCGTTCTCGCGATAGCTCAACGCGCTGATCGTGGTCTTCGGCGTCACGGCCAGGGCACCACTCAGTGTTTGCAAGGCGCGCAGAAAATATTGTGGTCCGGCGCCCGACTTGTGAATTCGCTCGAGCCGGGTCTGCATTTGACGGCGCGGATCAGACAACGTCTCGCCCGGCATGGCCGATGAAAACTCCCGCGAGATTTCGCTGTCGAGTGCCGCCGACTCGTGTTTGGCTTGGCGAATTTGCAGCGCTTGCGCGGCGAGATGGACCAGCAGCAAGGCGCCTGCGAGCACCGCGGCGAGGCGCCATCTGTGCCAGCGCTCGCTGTAGTCAGCGGTTCGCGAAAACTCGCCCTGCAGCAGGTTGACCGCGTCAGCCGCGTTCATCCCGCGAGCCAACCACGGCAGGGGGCCATCCGCCAGCAGTTGAACTTTGAGCGAGGCGAACTGTTCAAGCAGATCTTCAAATTCTCCTTGAACGCGCGCCCAGTCATCCCGCGTAAGGTAAAGAATCGCGCTTTCCTTTGGCTTGGGTTCCTCCGTTGCTTGGAGCGGGTCGGCGATCACACCCGCAATGACCAGCGCCTCCTTGACCGGTGAGAGCTCCACGGCGAAGGGAATAGCCCCCGGCCGCCGCACCGCGAGCCGGTCGTGCTCGAGCCACAATACGGTCTGACCGGGATTCTCGGGCATCGCTGAGATATCCGCATAAATCGCCTGCGGATCCAATCCCGCTGCGCTCAAGTCGGCAATCCATCCCTGCAGCACGGCACGCGACACCACGGCCACCGGCGTGCCGCCGTTGCTGCGGCGGTGGCCGATCGCGAAGCTCAATTGATCCACGTCCTCCGTCAACTGTTCCTCGAGTGCAAACGGAACCGCTCGCGCGAGCTTGGCTCCGCCACCAGGAGGCAGTTCCGGCTCCGCCAATAAAACCTGGGTTGCCGGGGCCAGTACCACGACTCGCCCGGTCCGCCACACCGCCGCCGCAAGGCTCAAGGACCCGCGCTGGCGGGTCGGCGTCGGCGCGCCCGTCTCATCCAGAATCAGCCACTCGGTGTCTTCTTGGCCGGGCGGGGGAAGGCGTAGTAACAATGATTGCGGCATGTAATTTATGGCGTCCCAAATGAGCGCAGCAGCGGCGCGACCTTCTGGCCGCCGCGGAACAAAAGACTGTACAAGGTGAACTCCGTAGTGCCAAGCGTCACCCGCGTGGTGAGCTGGAAGTATTGGCTGGTCGTGCCAATGGGATTGCCGATGCTCGCCATCGCCTTGGGTCCCGCAAAACTCGTGGCCACATTGGTGAAGGTCGCAATGTCGGGGAAGCAGCCGGTCTTGCGGCCGCTCGTCAGGACCGCCGGATTGTTCGACCACTCGCCGTTCAGGCCTTCCACCAGGCTCTCGAGCACGAGTGCGGGCGCGGTGCAGAGATTTATCTTGGTGTTGGCGTTGGGCAATGCGGTGACATAGGGAGCGATCTTGCGGTAGCGATCGGCGCCGAATCCCGGCATGTTCATGAGCTCGCTGGGGGACATCATGGGCCAATTCCCTGCGCGGTAGGGTGGCATTTGCGAGGTATAGACCGCATCCTCGGCGCCATCCGGATTGCCCACGACGTCGTCCTGATCGAGCCAATCGCGCGCCAAACCGGCCCATTTCGGTTCCACGCCGACCGAAATCAGTAAGCGCTGGAATTGCTGCAGCGGCAGGGGATCCTCGGTGACGCCATCGGGGCCGATGCGCGCCAGCGTGTTGAGGTTGAAGCGCCCCTGCATATCTTCCAGTGTGCCTTGCATGGCACCGATAGGTTCGCCGTCGGGGTTGTTGTCCGGCGTAATGGGAAACGGCGGCGTTACCTGTGCCCAGGGGCCTGCCAACGTGGTGTATTGCGCGTTGGTCTGCGCATCCTGCATGAGCACGTCCGCGGCCAGCGCCTCGGCACCCAGGCCGAAATGCAGTGCCTGTTCCGCGGCCATCATACCGGTGGTCCGCCGCAGTTCGAGAAAGCCCTCGAAGCTCAATTTCGTCGCCAGGACGGTCGCCAGAGCAACCAAGATGAGCGCAATGATGAGCGCGACGCCACGCTGGCGGTGTCGCCCTGCGCTAAAGGCCTTCATCCTGATACCTCAACGAGGCGGCGTATCGCTCCCCAATCCTTGAATTGCACGATGATCTCGACAGCGACGGGCCTCGATTGTAGATCGGCGGTCGAACCGTTTTGAATGGCCGCATTTTCCGGCCATTGGTTTTGCCAGGCTTGATTGCTATCCAGATAGCGAAGCTGCACGCCGACCACGCCGGTGAGCAAGTCCTGCACGATTGGTTTGTTTCCCTGCACGGTGTCCAAGTTGATTTGATAGCTGCGCTTGAGCACATCGCCGACCAGGGCATAAGAGACTCGCTGCAAGGTGCTGCGCTGCTGACCGGCGGTGTTCGACCATCCGGCGCGCGTCAAGTCGACCATCGATTGCGCGCTGGGATCCGTCGTCGATCCGAAATTCGAGCCGGAATTGAAACTCAATCCGGGGCCGGGGGGCGGACCTGAATTGAAGCTCAGACCGGAGTTGGAGCTCGCGCTTGTGCTGGAATTGGCGCCCAAGCTCGCCGAAGTTGCGGTGACGCTGCCGGCGCCCGGCGTGCCGCGCAACGCGGGGAGCCTGCCTTGCCCCAGAATATCGCGCACCGGTCGCGGCGTCATTTGCGCAAAGTCCGCCACCATGATGCGCATGCCGAATTCAATTTCTCGGGAGCGTTTCAGGGAATCCTCGGTGCGCTCCGCCGAGATTCGCGCCGCGCGGTAGGTCGAATAACCGAGCGCCGCCATGATCGCCAAAATCAGCAACGCCACCAGGATCTCGACCAGGGTGAATCCTGCGGCGCCGTGGCGCAAATTCTTGGTCTGCGCGCTCATTGGTTGGGCGGTCATTGGTTCGGCGGAGTGTTGGGCGGCGGAGTGGGCGAGGGCTGACCCGGCGCGGGTTTGATCGGTACGCCGGGTATGATGCCGGGGTTGGGTGCGCCGGGATTGGGCGCGTTGGGATTGGGTGTGCCGGCCACCGGGGCGCTGACGACGCCCTGAGTCCAATCAGCAATGGTGGATCCCGGCGGAGCCAACGAGCCGCCGAGAAAACCCACGGCCTGGGCAATCGGGTTGCCCTTGGTCTTGGCATCGCCCAGATACACGCGGACCACCACACGTTTCATGCTGGCGATGCTGGTGTCGAAGTAGCGCGTGTCGTAGTGCCATTTGCGGCTGCCGAAACTGAGCTCGCCGGTGTCGGTGTTTTGACCAAATTTGACGACGTTGAGGCGCACCTCCGAAAGACGATTGAGCGCAATCCATTGCGCCAGAGTCTTGTCGCGCAGCAATCCGCTGGTGCGGGCTGTGCCGTTCACCGCGACCATCAGCGCGGTCAAGCCGAGCGCCACCACCACGAGCGCAACCAGCACCTCGACCAGCGTAAAGCCGCGCAGACGGGGCCGCATCAACTGCGCTTTTCCACTTTGTTCGATCCCTCCCGCGAAATCTTGCCGAGCGCATCGCCGTCGACCACGGCCTTGGCCTGTGTGGCAGCGCGCAGCAAGATCAATCGGAATGGCGTGCCTTCGCCGCTGGCGGCAATCGCAACCTGGGGATTGGGCTGCTGGCCGCTGGAGAGGTTCCGGTCAATGGGTTTGATGACCACGGTCTGGGAGTCGAGCTGCAGCTGAAAGCTGATGCCCTTGGGCAATTCGCGATGCCGAAATTCGCGCTCCTGGTCGAGCATCATCCAGCGATCTCGGCGCGGATCGTATACGACGAATTCGTACGCCGCAGGCTCGATTCGCAGGCCGAAGTCGCGCCCTTCCAGCAGGGCGCGCTCATGCAGCAGCCCGACCAGTCCCTCGATGCGCCGGCTCTCCTCATCGAGCTGGCTATCGCGCCCGGTTGAACTCACGGTCAGTACGGTAAGAGAAATGATCACGGCGATGATCAGCATCACCACCAGGATTTCGACGAGAGTGAAGCCCTTGCTGCGCATGGCCGGCCATCGCCTTTAGCTACGAACCTGTCTGAGACAGGCTCCTAGGCTTATTTTTGATCGAGCGAAAAGCTGGCAATGTCCGCGTCCGGTCCCTCGCCGCCGGGTTTGCCGTCGCGCCCATACGAGATGATGTCGTATTCGCGTCCGTCGGCACCAGGGCTCGTGTACAAATAGGGATTGCCCCAGGGATCCTTGGGAATGGTTTTCAAGTAGCCGTTGGTCGGATAGTTGGTGATGGTCGGGTCCGCGGGCTGTTTGACCAGGGCCTGCAATCCCTGCTCGGTCGTCGGGTACTTAAAATTATCGAGACGGTACAAATCCAATGCGGTGCCGATCGAACGGATATCGGTCTTTGCCGCGGTTATGCGCGCCGTGTCAACCTTGCCCAGGATATTTGGCACCACGAGTGCGCCGAGCACTGCCAGAATGACCACGACGACCATGATCTCAATGAGGGTAAAACCGCTTTGGCGATAACGCATAGTGACCTCGATAATTCAGCGGATCATAGCAAAATAGAGAACGTCGATGCCCCGTAAGGCCGCAAACCGCTTCGCGCCTGCGCTTTCGGCACTACAGTGGGATCGCGGCCGATGGATTTGGTTGCTTTTGATTTTGCTGCTGCTGGGTGCCGTGTTGGGTCTTGGCGACAGTGTGAGCGCATTGTTGCGCTATGATCGCAGTGCTATTGCAGCGGGAGGCTGGTGGCGGTTGCTTACCGCCCACATTGTGCATCTCGACGCGCATCACCTGATTCTCAATGAACTGGGCCTGGTGCTGATGTGGTCGTTATTTGCCCAGGATTACGCCGCGGAGGAGTGGTGCGCGATCGTTCTGAGCGGCGCATTGGCGATCAGTTCCGGCCTTTGGTGGCTGAGTCCGCACGTCGCCTGGTATGTGGGTGCCTCCGGCGTGCTGCACACGGTCATGGGGGCCGGGACGGCCAGCCATCTGGCAACTCGCGCCTGGGATCGATGGATACTTGTTGTGGGTTTGTGCGCTAAATTGGCGTGGGAACAGTGGGGCGGACATCCCGCTCCATTGGTCGTGGTCGACGCACATTTGTACGGGGCCGCCTGCGGATTTGCGGTAGGCGCCGCACTGTCGTGGCGGGCCGTTATAATTCGCCAGCGCTCTTAAGGCTCAAGGATAATAAAATACATGTCGCTTGCGTTTGTGTTTCCCGGCCAGGCTTCTCAGTCCATCGGCATGATGAGCACATTGGCGCGGGTATCTCCGGTCATCACGGCTACTTTTGCCGAGGCGAGCGCTGTACTGGGATACGATCTTTGGCAGCGCTGCCAGGAAGGGCCGGCGGAGCTGCTGAATTCCACCGAGTGTACTCAGCCTGCCATGTTGACCGCGGGCGTCGCCACTTACCGGCTGTGGCGCGAGCGCGGCGGCGCGGTGCCGACGATGATGGCCGGACACAGTCTCGGGGAATGGAGCGCGTTGGTGGCTGCAGGGCATTTGGAATTCAAGAGCGCGGTGGACTTGGTGAGGTATCGGGGCGAGTTGATGCAAGAGGCCGTGCCGAGCGGCGAAGGCGGCATCGCAGCCATATTGGGGCTCGAGGATGCCGACGTTGAAGCCGCCTGCCAGGAAGCATCGCAAGGCGAGGTCGTCGAAGCGGTAAATTTCAACGCACCGGGACAGGTGGTGATTGCGGGACTCGCCACGGCCGTGGCCCGCGCCATTGAGATCGCCACGGCGAAAGGCGCGCGCCGCGCGATGGCGCTGCCCATGAGCGTTCCTGCGCATAGCTCGCTTATGAAGCCCGCGGCCGAAAAGCTGCGAATTCGACTGGAGCGCACGCCCGTGGCGGAGCATTCCGAGGTGAAGGTTTACGGTGTCGATTGCAAGATCCATACGAGCGCGAAGGATATTCGCGAGGGTTTGGTGAAACAGCTGCCGACGCCGGTGTACTGGGCGGCGACGGTGCGCACCATGATATCGGCGGGCGCGACTCAGATTTTTGAGTGCGGTCCGGGCAAAGTGTTGACGGCACTGAATCGGCGCGTGGACAAAAACCGGGATCTTAAAATGCTGGCGCTGGAAGATCCACAGGCTTTCGATGACGCGCTGGCCGGGGTGAGTTGAGCCATGTTAAACGGGCAGGTTGCCTTGGTAAGCGGCGCGTCGCGCGGTATTGGCGCGGCGATTGCGGATCGTCTGGCCGCGGATGGCGCGAGGGTCATCGGCACGGCCACCACCGCCGAGGGGGCCGCCCGGATCACGCAAAATCTCGAGCACCGCGGCGGCCGCGGCGCCGTGCTCAACGTGACCAGCCAGGAGTCGATCGATGCGCTGATTTCGGACATCGAGGGCAAGGAGGGCGCCGTCGGCATTCTCTGCAACAATGCCGGAATCACCCGCGACACCCTGTTGCTGCGTATGAAACAGGATGATTGGGATGCGGTCATGCAAACCAATCTGGCCTCGGTATTTCGGCTGTCCAAAGCGGTACTACGCGGCATGATGAAGGCCCGCCACGGCCGCATTATCAGCATTACCTCGGTCGTGGGCCTGACCGGCAATCCCGGCCAGGCCAATTATGCCGCCGCCAAGGCGGGCATCATCGGTTTCACCAAATCGCTGGCCAGGGAGGTGGGCTCGCGCGGAATCACGGCCAATGCAATTGCCCCGGGGTTCATCGACACGGACATGACCCGTGCGCTGAATGAGGCGCAGCACGCGGCGCTGAATGCCCAAATTCCCTTGGGAAGATTGGGCCAACCGGCGGACATTGCCGCCGCGGTGGCGTTTTTATGCTCCGCCGACGGGGCATATATCACGGGCGAGACGTTGCATGTGAACGGCGGTATGTACATGCCATGAGCGGTTTTGGGCCCTCAGTTGCAGTGTTTTGTCAAGGCAGACAAGTAGGGGCCGCGACCAAATATGCGGCGAAGGTAGCCGCCGTCGCCGCGTTCACATAAAATACGCGCCCGGTCGATGCCACTGGTCGCGGGGGTTGAAAAAACCGCATGAATAGCCATTCCGAGAGGACACCATAACGATGAGTACTGTTGAGCAGCAGGTTAAAAAGATCGTGGCCGAACAGTTGGGTGTGAAAGAAGAAGAAGTGACTAATGACGCCTCGTTCGTCGATGACTTGGGGGCCGACTCGCTGGACACGGTGGAACTGGTGATGGCGCTCGAGGAAGAATTCGAGACGGAAATTCCGGATGAAGACGCCGAAAAGATCACCACGGTGCAGCAGGCCATCGACTATATCAATTCGCACAAGGGCAAAGCCTGAAGCCCTGTCGATCCCGCTTTCGTCCTTTTGTTCAAGTCCTAGCTAGGGGTTGGTATTGAGCAAACGGCGCGTCGTCATCACGGGTCTTGGAATCGTCTCGCCGGTCGGCAATGACGTCGCGACTGCCTGGGCCACCATCCTGGCCGGGCGCAGCGGCATCGCGGCCATCGAGCGGTTCGATACCACCAATTTTCCGACGCACTTCGGCGGCGAAATCAGAAAGCTGGATCTGGAACCGTACATGTCGACGAAGGATGCGCGCCGCATGGACGCCTTCATGCAATACGGTGTGGTGGCCGGCATCCAGGCGATGCGCGACTCGGGATTCGAGGTAACCGAAGCCAACACGCAGCGAGTCGGGATCATGATGGGTTCGGGCATGGGCGGCCTGGAGTCCATTGAGGAAACGTACGACAAGTATCTGGAGACGCACTCTCCGAAAAAGGTATCGCCGTTTTTCATCCCCGCCAGCATCATCAACCTGGTCGGCGGACATTTGTCGATCATCTTCAAGATCACCGGCCCGAATCTCGCGGTCGCCACCGCGTGTACAACCTCGACGCATGCGCTGGGACTGGCGATGCGCATGATCCAGTGGGGCGAGGTCGATGCGATGTTGGCGGGCGGCTCCGAGATGGCAACCTGCGTGACCGGCATGAGCGGCTTCGCGCAGGCCAAGGCGCTCTCGCAACGCAATGACGATCCGCAAGCAGCCAGCCGGCCCTGGGACAAGGATCGCGATGGCTTTGTCATGGGCGACGGTGCGGGTGCGATGATGCTCGAGGAATACGAGCACGCGAAGGCGCGGGGCGCCAAGATATACGCCGAAGTTGTGGGATTCGGCATGAGCGGCGATGCCTTCCATGTGACGGCGCCGCCGGAAGATGGCGAAGGCGCGCGCAAAGCGATGTCGAATGCGCTCGCCGATGCGCAGTTGAAACCTGAGCAGGTGCAGTACGTCAACGCGCACGCCACCTCGACGGAGCTTGGGGACCGTGCCGAAACACTGGCGATACGGCGCGCGTTCGGCCCTGCCGCGGACAAGCTTGCGGTCAGCTCGACGAAATCAATGACCGGACATTTGCTCGGCGCCGCGGGGGCGGTCGAGGCGATTTTCTCCGTATTGGCGCTGCGCGACCAAGTGGCGCCGCCCACGATCAATCTCCATCAGCCGGGCGAGGGCTGCGACCTTGACTATGTGCCGAACACGGCGCGTCCGATGTCGCTCACTTACACCTTATCCAATTCATTTGGGTTCGGTGGCACCAACGGTTCGCTCATTTTCCGCCGGGTTTGAGCCGCTAGATCTCGTCGAACAGTTTCCGGAAGACTATCCGGGGCTTCTCGAGAGCGGCGCGGCAATGCCGGTGGCGAACGGGGCCCGGTACGATATCTTGCCTTTTGCCGTCGGCGAACACCTGCGGCTCGATGCCGACGGTGCGCTCGCAGGGCCCTATGCGGGCAAGAAAGGATTCCTGGACGCGTTTGAAACGTGGTGGCGCGTGACGCGGCGAAGCGATCCCGCCGACGCGCCGCCGGCGCCCGCTGAATCCTTGCCCTTCCGCGGCGGTTGGCTCGTGTATCTTGGCTACGAGTTGGCCGGCGAGATCGAGCCTTGTTTGACCCTGCCGCGCAGCCCGGATCGCCTCGTCGCCCTGGCTCTGCGCGCGCCCGCCGCCTGGCTCAAAGACCGCGCCACGGGTAAAGCTTGGCTGATCGCGGAAACCGGTTGCGAGGCATTGCTGGATAAATTTGAGCATCGCGTGGCCGAATTGCGCAACTCCGCCCCCCCGCAAGCGGTGCAATTTCGTATCGAGCAGGAGGATCCGGCGAAATTTCTCGCCGCCGTGGCGGCAGCGCTCGAGCACACCGCGGCCGGCAATGTGTACCAAACCAATTTGTCGCGGCAATGGCAGGCAGTCGCGCCGCGCACCGTCAGTCCTGTCGCCGTCTACAAACGCTTGCGCTCGACGAATCCCAGCCCGTTTGCGGCGCTGTTGCGATGGGGAGATTTTGCAGTGTTGAGCTCCTCCCCGGAACGGCTGGTCCAGGTGCGCGGAGAGCACATTGCGACACGCCCCATAGCCGGCACCAGGCCGCGCGGCGCCAGCGCGGACGAGGACGCGATGTTGATTCGTACCTTGTTGGATAGTGAAAAAGAGCGCGCCGAGCATGTCATGTTGATCGACTTGGAGCGCAACGACTTGGGGCGTGTCTGCGTCGGCGGAAGTGTGCAAGTCGACGAGTTCATGAGCGTGGAAACCTACGCCCACGTTCACCATATCGTTTCCAATGTGAGCGGCCGGTTGCGACGGGACGTATCGCCGGTCGATGTCATACGCGCATTGTTTCCCGGCGGCACCATCACCGGCTGTCCGAAGATCCGAACCATGCGGGTCATTGCCGAGTTGGAGGGCCGCGGCCGGGGCGCATATACCGGATCGATCGGCTATGTGAATCGCGACGGCAGCTGCGATTTCAATATTCTCATTCGCACGCTCACCGCGCAGGGCGCATCAATTCATTTTCGCGCCGGCGCGGGCATCGTGGCGGATTCGATACCGGCCCAGGAATTGGCTGAAACTCGCGCCAAAGCCGAAGGGCTGCTGCGCGCCTTGGAGGCTTAAAGGTGAGCGTTTGGGTCAATGGCCGGCGCCGCTCGACGCTGGATTATCGCGATCGAGGCCTCAACTACGGCGATGGTCTTTTCGAAACCATGCGGGTGCTGGGCCGGCGTATTCGGCTGCTTGATTACCATTTGGACAGGTTATATGCGGGTTGCCGGCGCTTGCGGATAGCGGCCCCGAACGGCGCCAAGCTGCGGCGTGAACTCGAGCGCATCGCATCCGCCCGAAACGATGCAATATTGAAATTAATCGTGACGCGCGGCAGCGGGGTGCGGGGCTATCGACCCACGGGACGCGAACGAACCACGCGAATCATCCAGCTGCATGCATCACCCCCGGGCAGCGCATCGCAGGCAGCAACGCGGGCGCGAGTGCGGCTTTGTGCAACGCCGCTCAGCATCAACGCCCGGCTTGCCGGCCTCAAAACCTTGAACCGGCTCGATGCCGTGCTGGCGCGTGCGGAGTGGCGCGATGCTCGAATCTGGGAAGGATTGATGGGCGACGGCGAGGGTGGTTGGGTCTGCGGTACGATGTCCAATCTCTTCCTCGTGCGCGGCAGCACGTTGGCGACGCCGTTGCTGGATCGATGCGGGGTGGCCGGGGTCATGCGCCGATGGATTTTGGCGAATGCCGCGAGCCTGCGCTTGCGGCCCGTGGAGCGCCGTATACGCTGGCGGGATTTGGCGTCGGCCGATGAGGTTTTTATGAGCAATGCCGTTGTCGGGATGCGCTCGGTGCGCACCATTGAGCGCCCGGCGGGCGAAACATTGCGCTTCTCCCGCACAAAGACAGCCGATCACTTTCGCATACGCCTGGATGCGCGGTGAGACGTACGCTACGAATAGCCGTCGCTGTCGCGCTGCTGCTCCTGATCGGAGCCGCTGCGGCGGTGCTTTGGGTTGGTTATCGCAGCTTGGATGCACCGCTGCGAGTCAGTGCGCCGGTGCGCTTCAAGGTGGCGTCCGGGGCGAGCTTTGCTCACGTTGCCGGCGAACTCGCCGCACAGGGCATTGTCGCGCAGCCTAGAGCCTGGATCTTGTATGCCCGCCTAAAGGGCCTGGCCCCGGCGGTCAAGGCCGGCGAATATGAAATCCAGCCCGGTGCAACTGCGCGTGCGCTGCTGACCAAAATGGTGAACGGCCAGGTCGTGCTGCATTCGTTTACGATAGTGGATGGCTGGCGGATGCAGGATTTGCTCGAGGCCTTGCGGCGCAGTCCGGACATCGTTTCGACGTTGCCGGTGCAGGAGAGCTTCTCAGCACAGGCCGTCGATGTCATGACCAAACTGGGCAGCACAGGCACCGATGCCGAAGGGCAGTTTCTGCCCGAGACGTATCGTTTCATCGGCGGGACCACCGATGTCGAGCTGCTGCGCCAGGCGCATGCCGCGCTGCTGCATGAATTGGATGCTGCGTGGATGGAGCGCGACCCGGATATACCGCTGCATACGCCGAACGAACTGTTGATCATGGCCTCCATTGTGGAGAAGGAAAGCGGCTTGCCGCAGGAGCTGGGAAAAATTGCCGGCTTGTATCTGCATCGGCTGGGAATAGGCATGCGGCTGCAAGCTGATCCCACGGTCATCTATGGCTTGGGGCAGAACTATGATGGCGATATTCACACGGTGGATTTGCGCACCGACGGACCTTACAACACCTATACGCGCGCCGGCTTGCCGCCTACTCCCATCGCCTTGCCCAGCGCAGCAGTGATTCGCGCCACAGCCCGTCCCGAGAAAACCGATGCCATCTATTTCGTGGCTTCGACCAAGGGCGACGGCAGTCACGTGTTCTCGGCCACGCTCGAACAGCACAACGCAGCCGTGGCGGCCTACGTCGCGCACCAACGAAAAGCCGCGCAGGAATCCGCGCGATGACGGCGCGGTTCGTGACCTTGGAGGGGATCGAAGGCGTGGGCAAGAGCACGCAGGTAGAGCGCCTGTCGGCGGCATTGAAAACGCGCGGCATCGACCATGTGGTGACGCGGGAACCCGGCGGCACGCCTCTCGCCGAGAGCATCCGCCAAGTGGTACTGACAGCTCGGGAAGAGTCGTTGCCGCCGACCGCGGAACTACTGTTGATGTTCGCCGCACGGGCCGTGCACCTTGCCAACCATATCGAGCCCAATCTTGCGGCGGGCCGCTGGGTGATCTGCGATCGATTTACGGATGCGACCTACGCGTACCAGGGCGGCGGGCGCCGGTTGAGCGTGGCACCAATCCAAGCGTTGGAAAGCATGGTGCAGGGAGCGCGCCGCCCGGATGTCACCATCCTGTTGGATGCGCCTGTGGAGCAGGCGCTGGCACGCGCCGCCGCGCGCAATGCTGGAACGGTTGCCGATCGCTTCGAGCGGGAAAGGGGCGAATTCTTCGAAAGAGTCAGGAGCGTGTACCGCGCGCGCGCCGCGGCCGAGCCGAATAGAATCGTCGTCATCGACGCGGCCCGTCCGGTCGAAGAGGTCGGCGCGCAAATTCTCGAGCAGCTCAAGGCGCGATCATGGATTTCCTGAGTGCCGATACTTTGCCGTGGCTCAAAGAGCCGCAGCAACGCATGCGAACGGCGTTCGGCGCCGGTCGGCTGCCGCATTCGTTGTTGTTGCTGAGCGTTCCGGGGTTGGGCGCCGAACAGCTGGCGAATTGGGTTACCGCGCTGGCCCTGTGCGAGTCGCCGGGCGAGCGCCCCTGCGATATTTGTGCGTCGTGCCGTTTGCTGCGCTCCGACACTCATCCCGATGTGCATACCGTGCGCCTCGAGGAGAATGCACAGCAGATCAAGGTCGATCAGGTCCGCGAGCTTATCGAATCCTTGACACTCAAGAGCTATCGCGGCGGCTACAAGGTTGGCATTATCGAGGGTGCGGAGGCTTTGAACGCCAACGGCGCCAACGCCTTCCTGAAGACCCTGGAAGAGCCTTCCATGGACACCATGCTCATCATGATCGCGCGCCCGAACCATCGCTTGCCCGCCACGATCGCCAGCCGCTGCATGCGACTGAGTTTGCGGCCGCCGGCAACGGAGACGGCAGTCGAGTGGCTTGAGATGCACACCAAGGCCTCTCACTCTTGGGAAGCGGCGCTCGCGCTCGCCGGCGGAGCACCGCTTTTGGCGCTGCAATTGGACGCCGAAGGATTGTCGGCCCTGGACGCAGACATGCGCCAAAGCATGGCTGAGTTGGCAGATGGTTCGGTGGATATCACGCTGCTTAGCGATAGATGGCTTCGCTCCAATCCGGGCATGCGCATCGCTTGGCTTGAGAACTGGATCACACAGCGAGTACAAGCGTCGCTTATACCTAGGACTTCGCATCAAACTGCGGAACCGGTCCGCTTGCCTGCCGCTTTACTTAAGCCCAAGATAAGGGCCTTATTTGGGCTGCTGGACGCTGCGCGCGATGTCAGGCGTCTGGCATCGACCGGTATGAACCAGCAATTGGCGCTCGAGGCTCTGTTGGTCAGCGGCCGGTCCGCGCTGGGGAAGTGAGAGTTATCGTGGGAATCGTAGGAATTGAGAAGTCCAAGTAATAAACCGGGTCTGCTGACGCTTACCATCAAGGACAAGAGCGCGCTGTATCTCGCCTACATGCCCTTCGTCAAGAATGGCGGCTTGTTCATTCCGACCAACAGCAATTACCGGTTGGGCGATGAAGTTTTCATGCTGCTCAATCTCATGGGGGAGGAGGAGAAGCTGCCGGTTGCCGGGCGCGTGATCTGGATGACCCCCAAGGGCGCCCAGGGCAAGAGGACTGCCGGCATCGGCGTTCAATTCAGCGATCAGGACCGCGGCAACACGCAAAAGAAAATCGAAAACTATCTTGCCGGCGCACTCGGCGGAGACAAGCCCACGCACACCATGTGAACCGGGCGCCTGTCTGAGTGCCGGGTTCTACGGAACGCGCCGTTCAGGAATGGGCTCCACGTAGACGGGCGGCGGCTCGATCTTCAAGGGTCTGTGCGGCGCCCGGAACAGCAACACGGTCGCGACGACGATCACGACCACAAAGAAAATCAAGAGATAGCGGTGTTCCCAGAGTATCGATGGCGCACGGTATTCGAACTGGGGCTTTGGAGCGTAGCTGTTCGGCCCTCGATTTCCGCCCGGACCGGGCGTCGGGTCAGCCACTGCGCGAGCGCGCGGCTTCGCTTGCGGCGAGTCCGCCTTTCAATACGTAGGCTTCGAATCCGCGTTCACTCAATATGTACGCCGCCGCGGAACTGCGCCGACCCGTGTCGCAGCACACGACGTATTGCGTGTTCTTGTCCAGGGCATTGATCTTCAACCGAATGAAATACAGCGGAATATTCACCGCATCGTCGATGCGGAAATTCTGAAATTCACTCGGCAGACGCACATCCAGCCATTTGCCGCCGCGCGCGACGATCTCACGTGCCTTCTGCTGGTCGACCCACTGCAGCAACGGCTCATTGAGCAGCGTCTGAAAATCGTTCTTGCCAAGACGCATCAGCGTGCCGTCGGTGAACATGGTTACGGTGGCATTGCGCTTGGCCTCGGCAATCAGGGCTTCCTCGCCAAAGCTGTCGCCGGGTCCCAGTTCCGCCAACTTGATGCCCTCCTTATTGAGGGGCGTCTCGCGATTCACGATGCATTTGCCTGCAACGACGACGTAGAAGTAGTCGCCCTCGGTGCCTTGTTTGATGACAATATCGCCCGCGCGGTAGTTGATGCGCTGCATGCGCATGAAAATGGCTTGAATGTTGGCCGGCGGAATGCGATGAAACGCCTTGGTTTGCAGCAGCGTGGTCATCCAATCCCCGGTGACATCCAGGCCGTCGCCCCGCAGCTCCGCCACTTCATATTGACCGGTTTGATCCCAGGTCAGGAGCACATCGAGCAGATCGCTGTCGATCATGATGTACTCAACGTCCATTGCGGCGCGCGCGGTAAATTTTCGCGGCAGGCCCGGCGCAAGCGCCGCACGCGCCTCCGCTGTCCCGGATTTGATCACGCCCATGATTCGGTCGTCGGCCCGCAGCTCGACTTGGCCATTCACCAGGTAGTAGGTGCGCTTGTCGGTGTCGCCCTCCTTGAACAGCAACCGGCCGGCGTCCAATTCGCGGATCACGGTTTTGCGGGCGAGCGCGTGCAGATTTTCGGCCTTCAGGCCGTCAAGCGGCGAGAAGGTCTTCAAAACTGCAAGGTCAACTGGTCGCTCGTCCATCGAAAAATTCTTTTGCCCCTAGGCTTTCAACCCTATGATTTTGCCTGCGAATGCTACCATACGTGGAGGCGGCTCCAACCACGAATGGTTCACTTGGATTTCAGGTAATTGCGGCCCACCCGGCGTCAGGGCGGAATCGCTCGCCGTAACTACGGCTCAATTCGTTGAGACGTTGTACAACATCCGCAATGCCGCGCTCCTTGGCGTACCTGAGCGGGCCGCCGCGAAAAGGGGCGAACCCGGTCGCAAATACGGCGCCGGCGTCCAGCAAATCGCTGTCTTGCACCGTCGCCTCGCGGATTACGGCAACCGCTTCGTTGAGCATGGGCAAAATCAGCCGATCTTGCAGATCGGCGGGTGTCGCCGCGTTCCGAGTTTCATTCTTTTGTGCCTTGCCGTCCTGCCAGCGGTAGAAACCTTCGCCGCTTTTACGCCCGAGTTTTTTCTGCTCCACCAGCTTGATGAGGATCTGCGGAATTTCACGATGGAAGGCTTCACTCAGCACTCGACCGACGTTCAAGGAAACATCCAGTCCGACAACGTCGGTCAACTCGATCGGCCCCAGGGGCATGCCAAACTCAACGGCGGCACGATCGATGACCTCCGCGGGTATGCCGGCCTCGAGCGCGAACAAGGCCTCGTTGACGTACGGCGTGAGAATGCGGTTCACGACAAATCCCGGCGCGCTCCTGCAGGGCAACGGCAGTTTGTCGAGCTTGCGCGTGAACTTGAGCGCATCGTCCGCGACCTGCGCACGCGTGTTTGCCCCTTGCACCACTTCCACCAGCTGCAGCTGTGCCACGGGATTGAAGAAATGAATGCCGATCAAACGGCTGGGATCGGCGAGTTTTTCGCTCAAGGTCTCGATTTTGATGCTGGAAGTGTTGGTCGCCAGTATCGCGGACGCTTTTAATTTGGGTTCAAGTTCCGCGTACAGCGCCTGCTTCGCTGCGGCGTTTTCGAATATGGCTTCGATGACAACGTCGGCAAGCGCAACGCCATCGCCCTTGACGTCCATCTGCAGACGCGCAGCCGCCGCGGCGGCAGCCGCAGGATCCTTGAGGCGCTTGTCGAAAAAAGACTTGGCGCGGCCCAAGGCCGGTTGAATCAACTCCTCGCTGCGATCCTGCAACGTGACCGTCATGCCGCGAAATGCCGACCACGCGGCAATGTCGCCGCCCATGACCCCCGCACCAATGACATGCACGTGCTTGAAAACCGCGCTTGAATTGCCGCCCAATCCTTTGAGCCGATCTTGCAGCAGAAACACCCGTACCAGATTGCGCGATGCCGGCCCGCACATCAATTCGCTGATTGAGCGCGCCTCGGCCTCATATGCGGCGGCACCCGCCGCGCCGTAGTGTTGCCACAGATCCACAATGGCGTACGGGGCCGGATAGTGATCGCGTCGAACGCTGTGCCGCAATGTCGCGACAGTCTGCCTCGCAACCATTGGACGCGCCGCACCCAGGTTCATCAGTTTGTCGACGAATGGCGGCGTCTTCTTCGGCGGGCGCCGCAACAGCAGGGACTTGGCGCGCGCCGCGAGATCCGCAGGCGGCGCCAGCTCATCCAACAGTCCGGCGCTCAAGGCGCGCGCGCTGCGAAACAGTCGGCCCTTGAGCATGAGTTCCAATGCGGGCCGCACGCCGATGAGCTGCACGCTTCTGACCGTCCCGCCGAATCCCGGGTGAATGCCGAGCAGCACCTCGGGCAATCCCAACGACAGCGCAGCGTCGTCGGCGCCGATGCGATAGGTGCACGCCAAAGCCAGCTCCAGTCCGCCGCCCAAGGCGAAGCCGCGGATCGCCGCAACGGTCGGGCAGGGCAGGTCCTCGAGCTGCTGCATCACCGCCTGGCCGGCGCGTACCAGTTCGTAGCCCTCCGCGGGCGTGCGGATCTTCACGAATTCCTTGATGTCGGCTCCGGCGATGAATCCGCTTGCCTTGGCCGACTGCACGATCAATCCGCGCGGCCGCAGCGCGGCGACTTCGGTCAACTTGGCGGACAATTCGCGCACCATGTCGCCCGACAGCACATTGGCTGAGCTCTCAGCCATATCGCAGGTAAGCCATGCAACCTGATCCGCGTCGCTCTGCAATGACCAATTGCTCATGCGGCTCGCTGGGCGGTGTTCAGAATGGTGAAATCACAGATCAACGGCAGATGATCCGACAACTGAATGTCCGGAATTTCGAAGCTATTCACCCGGATTTGAGCGCTGTGCAGTATGAAATCCAGCTCCTTGCGGGGACTGCGGCTGGGATAAGAAAACAGCCCCTCGGTATTGGCGCTGCGCAGGCCCGCGGCCTGCGTGAACAAATACAGTTCGTGATCGCCCCAATAGGTATTGAAGTCGCCGGCAACGATCACCGGCTTGGCGGTCTTGCGCACCAAATCATAGAGATAGCGCAGCTGATATTGCCGGTGCCTGAACTTCAAGGACAAATGCACCAGGAAGATCGCGATGTCGTCGAGTTCCAACTCGATGATGAGGCGTTTGATGCCCGTGTCGAAATAATGGAATCGTTCGCCGCGCACCCGGGGTGCCGCGAGGAAGGCGTTGGCCTGCTTGCGCACGATGGGCACGAGGTGATTGACGGATGAGACGCCGTACTTGCATTCGTAGGTCGAGTAATGGCCCAGGGAGCGCGCGATAAAATCCGCCTGATTGATCATTCCGGTGCGGATGGAGCCCGTATCGACCTCGATGAGGCCAACGACGTCGGGATCCTGTTCCTTGATGAAGTGCGTAATGCGCGACAGCACCTGCCGGCTGGAGCGAAGATAGCCGGCGCCCGGCACCGGGAGGTGGAAGGCGGGTCCGGTCCCGGTGGCATAGCGTATATTGTAAATCAGCAATCGCACCAGGCATTGTATCCGGCGAGGGACGCTTCGCGCATGCACATCGTCACGTTACACTAGCCGCATGTCGGCCAATCCTATCCGCCTGTTCGTGACCCACGCATGGCTGGAAAATGACGACTACACGCGAGTCTTCGAATACCTCGAAGCCTCGGGCACTTTTTACTATTTCAACAGCAGCCAGCCCCAGGCCAAGCAGCCGATCGACAAGGAATCGCAGCGCGAGGACCTGCGCCGGCAGATCGCGCCCTGCGAAGTCGTGGTTGTATTGCCCGCCGTCTATCGCCTCGCCCCTGAGTTGGTGCTGTTTCAAATGAACTTCGCCAAGGCGGCCGACAAGCCGATCGTGGCCATGGAGAACTTCGGGTCCACCGAACCTTTACCCAAGGCCATCAAGGATCTTGCGGATGAAGTGAGCGCCTGGAATGAACGGAATCTGATCGACGCGCTGCGTCGCCAGGCGCGCCATCAGGAGACGACGCGCTGGGACACGATAGATTTCAAGCTCGATTGACCGGCGCTAGTTGCTGGCGATCAACGCGGGTGCAGCGAATTCTTCGACCGCGCATTCTACGGGATGCAATTGCACCACGGTGCTGCTGCGCGTTGCGCTGTGCTGCGTCTTGCACATGAGACCGAAAATCTCGACGATCTGCGCGGCACACTCGTCCGCTTCCTGATTCGACATCTTGCGTACCGACGCAGCCACCGCGTCCTCGCCGCGCAAGGGTTGAACGCCGCAAAGACTGCGCATGACTTGACCGTAGGATTCGCGCGCTTCGGTTGGAATTTCATCAGCCGGCACCGAGGCGAGATACCTGCGATAGGCGCAGATCAAACGCTGCTTGATCGGTGTCGATCGCACCAGTTCGAGCGTGGCAAAGTGGAAACATTCCCAAGCAGTGATCATAAAACCCCACGGTGAACAAAGACGGAAACCTAAAGTGGTTTCGAGGCTGCTAGCTCCCGGGTAATCTTGTTAAATCAAGAGGCTGCGAGGGGAATATACAAGACATTCGCGGAAACGCAACGCGGATTTTGTCAAACATTTGAAATGCGTCTACATCGCGCTCAGACAGCCGCCGATAAGAGGTTTCTAGAAACTATCTTACGTATGAGCGCTATCTTCTTGAATCAATGCGCCTTATGAGGTAGCGGAAGACAAATCAGCAACTTCCGGAGTGTGTGCCGAATGATCGGCGCCAATCAGCATGTAAACACCCGGTACCACGAACAGGGTGAACAGCGTGCCGATGGCAAGGCCGGTGGAGATCACCAGACCAATTGAAAAGCGCGACGCGGCACCGGCACCACTCGCGAACACCAGCGGCAACACGCCGAGCACCATCGCAGCGGTTGTCATCAGAATCGGCCGCAGACGCACGGTCGCTGCCGCCACGATCGCCGCGGCCTTGGACTTGCCGCTATGTTGTTCCTCATTGGCCACTTCCACGATCAGGATGCCGTGCTTGCTGATCAAGCCGATGAGCGTCACCAATCCGACCTGGGTGTAGATATTCAAACTGGCGCCATGGAGCCCGAGAGCAATGAATAACAGGGCGCCCGCGATCGACAAAGGCACGGAGATCAAAATGACCAGCGGATCGCGAAAACTTTCGAATAGCGCCGCGAGCGCCAGAAAGACGATGACGATCGCGAAGCCGAAGGTGCCGAGCACACCCGTGGATTCTTGAAGGTACTGGCGCATGAGGCCGCCGGTATCGACGCTGTATCCCTGCGGCAGGGTCCGCGCGGCCAGATCCTGGAGATACGTGACGACATCGGCCTGCGAGACGCCCTGCGACGGTACGCCGGACAAGGTTGCGGCGTTCAACTGCTGAAAATGATTCAGCGTTTCCGGCACGGTTTCCGACCGGATGGTCGCAATGGTCGACAACGGCACGGGCACCCCGCCGATGGTGGCGATGGGATAGTTCAGCAATTGATCTACGTTCAGGCGCGATGCGCGCTCCACCTGGGGGATGACCTTGTACGAGCGCGTCTGCATGCTGAAGTAATTTACGTACCCGCCGCCGAGCAGGGCGCCGAGCGCCTGGCCCACCTGATTCATGGTCAGGCCGATCTGTGCGGCCTTGTCGCGGTCGATCTCGATCACCGATTGCGGTGAATCGATCTTCAGATCGCTATCGACGAAGATGAACATGCCGCTCTGATTCACCGTCTTGAGGAATGCCTGGGAGACCTCATTCAAGCGCGCCGCGGGTTCGGTGGTCTTGATCGCGAATTGCACCGGGTAGCCGCGCGCCCCGGGCAGCGAGGGTTGCTGAAATACCGCGAATCTCTGCGCGGGCAGCGCATTTAGTTTCGCCTGCAACGCATATTGGATGTCGGTGGCGCCGGACTTGCGCTGGTCGCGCGGCACCAGGGGCACGCCGGCAATGGACTGGCCGGGCGCGTCGATTTGAAATATCGCCCGCTGTCCCTCTTGGGCTTTTAGAATCGAGTACGCTTGCGTCGCATACAGCACTTTTTGCTGCAGCGTGGCGTCGGGCGCGTAAGTCGCCTGCGCCAGCACGAAACCCTGGTCCTCTTGCGGCGCCAGCTCGCTCTTCGAGCTGCGATACAGCAAGAAGATGCTGCCCATGATGAGGATCACGAACACCGCGGTCACCGGCGTGTATCGCAGGCTGCTTTCCAGCCGGCGCTGGTAACCGGTACGCAGCCGTTCGAAGCGGCTGTCGATGAATTGGATGACCCGGGTCTCCCAGTCCACCTTTCCGGCGCGATGCGGGCGCAACAACCGAGAGCACATCATCGGCGAGAGCGTCAGCGCGATGACGGCCGACACCGTTACGGCGCCCGCCACCGTGAACGCAAATTCCGTGAACAAGGCGCCGGTCAGGCCGCCCTGAAATCCGATGGGAATATAGACGGCGAGCAGTACCACCGTCATGGCGATGATGGGGTTGGCGAGTTCCCGCGCGGCCTGCATGGCGGCGGCCACGGGCGGCGTCCCGGCCTCCAAGTGCCGATTGACATTTTCCACGACGATGATGGCATCGTCGACCACCAAGCCGATGGAAAGTACCAGCGCCAAGAGCGTCAAGAGATTGATGGAGAAACCCAAGGCCAGCATGATGGCCAGCGTGCCCACCAGGGAAAGCGGGATGGCCACGACCGGAATCAAAACCGAGCGCGGCGATCCCAGGAAGGCAAAAATGACGAACATGACGATGATCAGCGCTTCAATCAGCGTCACCACGACCTCTTTGATGGAGCCGTTGACGAAGTCGGTCGAATCGTAGGCCACCAAAACCGCCATACCCTGCGGCAGCTGCGATCGAATTTCCGGGATGTTGGCTTTGACGCCGTTGATGACGTTCAGCAGATTCGCGCTCGGCGCGATTTGAATGCCGATGAACACGCCGTTGTTGCCGTCGAAGCGCACCGCGGCTTCATAGCTGTCCGCACCCAAAGTCACTTGCGCCACATCGCTCAAACGAATGATGCCGCCGTTCACCTGCTTGACAATCAAGTTGCGAAATTCGGTCAGCGAATGCAGATTGCTGCTGGAAGTCAGCGTGACCTGAACCATCTGCCCCTTGGTGTTGCCGACCGCGGAAATAAAATCGTTGTTCGCCAGCGCCGTGTAAACGTCCGTTGCGGTGAGTCCATAGGAAGCGAGTTTTTTCGGATCCATCCAGGCGCGCAGAGAAAATGTCTGCGAGCCGAGCAATTCTGCCTGCTGCACGCCCGGGACAGCCTGAAATTTCGGTATCACGACCCGGGTCAAATAGTCGGTGATCTGATTCGATGCCAGCGTGTCGCTGCGAAACGCGATGTACATGGCATCGATGGTCTGGCCGACCTGCACCGTGATCGTCGGCTGCAGCGCGCCGCTCGGCAACTGATTCAGGATCGAGTTGACCTTGATGTTGATTTCGCTGGCCGCTTTGGAGGTGTCGTAGTTCTGGCGAAGATTGACGGTAACGATGCTGACGCTGTTCTGGCTTACCGACGTCATGTAATCGATGCCGTTCGCCTGGGCAACGGCGGTCTCAATCGGTGTCGTGATGAATCCCGCGATCGACTCCGGATCGGCGCCCGGATACGAGGTCGAAATGGTCACCACGCCGTTTTCAGTTTTCGGGTACGCGAGTACCTGCAGCGAGGTGAATGACCTGAGGCCGACCACCAGAATGGCAAGGCTGACCACGGAGGCCAGCACGGGACGGCGCACGAAGATATCGGTGAAATTCATGCGGCCTTGGTGCTATTCGTTGGGCGGATTCGGATTGACCGAATTCGCCGGCAGCACGTCATTGTTGACGGCCACCGGGACGCCGTTGCGAAGTTTGATCTGGCCGGCCGTCACGATGACTTCGCCCGGCTTGACGCCGCTTTCCACGGCGATTTGATCGCCGCGGGTGGGACCCAATTTGACGAAGCGCTGTTGAACCTGCAATCGCGGCTGACCCTTTTCGTCGACGCCGGCCTGCTCGACGACATACACCGTATCGCCGTACGGATTGTAGGTCACCGCGGTCTGCGGCAAGGTTATGGGGTTGCGCTTATCGCCATACTCGATGAGCACACTGGCAAACATCCCCGGAACCAGGCGCCGATCGGCATTGCGCAACGATGCGCGCACCTGCACGTTGCGGCTTGCCGCGTCCACTTTGGAATTGACGGACTCGACCGTCCCCTTGAAGGTTTCGCCGGGATAGGTATCGATCATCGCCGTCACCGGCTGACCGATCTTTACCTGCGAGAGCGCCTGCTGCGGTAGGTAGAAATCGATGAGTATGGGATCGAGCGCCTGCAGGGTGACGATGGCGGTCCCCGCCGTCAGGTATTGGCCGAGATCGACTTGGCGAATACCGAGGCGCCCGGCAAAGGGCGCCTTGACGATCTTTTCCTCGATCAACGCCTGTTGCGCCGTTACTTGCGCATGGGCTGATTTTTGCGTCGATAGATCGGTGTCGAGCGTGGCCTGACTGACCGCTTGCGCAGCAAATTGCTCCTGATCGCGCTTTAAGGTTTGATCCGCCAGTTCTGCCGCTGCCTGCAGCTGTTGAAGTTTCGCATAGTCATCGTTCGGATTGAGCCGCAGCAGCACCTTGCCCGCGGGAACGTCGTTTCCGGAATCAAACGCGATCTGCTCCACGATGCCCGATGCTTGCGAGGATAAATCCGCGCCCCGGATCGCACGCGCCGTGCCCGTGGATTGGTAGTAGGGCTGCCACTCGGCCGTGGCGGCTACGGTGGTTGAGACGGTTTGCGGGGCCGAAGCTGAGGCCGCCATGAATTTCTTGCCGAAGCCGGCCATGACGTGCTGCCAGCCAAACACGCCACCCAGCACCACCGCGGCGGCGATGGCCATGATGATGATCGGTTTGATCATGGCGCGCGGCTTGACAGTATCGATGGTGCTCACAGGTGACTCTTTGCGGGTTGGGTTGAATTGGCTGCGACGTCCGAACGGTTCCACCAACCGCCGCCGAGCGCTTGAAAAAGCGCGGCGGTATCGGCATAGCGCTGCGCCCGTGCCTTGACCAGGGCCACGGTGGCGGATTGATAGGATTGCTCAGAACTTAAGACCTGCAGGTAGCTTGCGGCACCGCTCTTGTACTGTGCCTGGACCAATTTGAGGCTCTCCGCCGCGGTGCTCTGAGCGAGCGATTCGGCTGCCAGGGCATCGGCGTCGCCTTGCAGCGCATGCAACGTGTCGGACACATTTTGAAAAGCGGTGATGACCGTCGCCCGATAATTCGCAGCGGCCTCCTGTGCGGCGGCAACGGCGGCACGGCGCTGATGCGTCAATTGGCCGCCCTTGAAAATGGGTTGGGTAACCGATGCAGCCAAGCTCCATATGACGGAGGCGGGAGAAAAAACATCCGAAAAACTGGTTGCCTCGCCGCCGTAGCCGCCGCTGAGCGTGATTTGCGGCAGCATGTTTGCGGTCGCCACGCCGATCTGGGCGGTGGCTGCATGCAGCAACGCGGAAAACTCGCGCACGTCCGGCCGCTGTTCGACGAATTTCGAGGGCAGACTCACCGGCAGTTCGACCGGTAGGGCGAGTGACTCGAGCTTGAATTGCGGGCCGGCGTAGTCAGCGGGCAGCGACCCCACGTACGCCGCCATCAGATTTCGTTCCTGCGCGAGCTGGGTGCGCAGCCCCGGCAAGGTGGCGAGCGTGCTCTGCAGAATGGACTGCTGCTGTAGAAGATCCACGCGCGAGACGCCGCCGGCGGAGAAGCGGCGCTGCGTGATGTCGAGTTGCGTTTGCTGGGACTGCGCGATCTCTTCGGTTGCTGCGATCTGGGCGCGCAGTGAAGCTTCGGTGATGGCCGTGGTCACAATATTGGCGGTGAGGCTCAAGTATGCGGCTTCGAGCAAGAATTTCTGGTACTCGGCCTGTGCCCCCAACGCTTCGACCTGGCGTCGGATGCCGCCAAACGCGTCCAATGTGTACGAGACGTTCACTTCGGCTTGGTTCAGCGTATAGATGATCGAGCCGGCCTGCGGCGCGCCGAATGCCAGACCGGGAACCTTCTGCCGCTGCGCGCCGAGGGTGCCGGAGACGCTGGGGAAGAAGGCGCCGCGTTGCGCGACGAAGAGTTCATTCGCTTGACGCAATGCTGCTGTCGCGGCTTCGAGCGTCGGACTGTTGGCAAGGCCGCGCTCGATCAACGCATTGAGTTCGGCGGACTGGAACAAAGTCCACCACTGGCCCGGTATGTCCAGGCCCTCAACGAAGTGCTGCGCTTGGTCATCGGGCGGAGGCGCAGCGCTGGTTTGCGCGGGCAGCTCACCTGGGGCCACGAATCCCGGCGTTTGCGGTGCCTGCGGCGTTTTAAAGTTCGGACCGACCGCGCAGGCGGTGAGAAGGCACGCCAGGGCGATGGCACATCCGATGTACATCCGGCGAATCATTTGCGTGGGGCCGCGCCGAGCAGAAACAGATCGATCACGTGATCGACATGTGATTTGAAATCGAGCGTGGCCAGCTCAGCCTCGCCGCCGAACAGGAGACGGTCGTGCAGCTCGGAGCAAATCATTTGCAGGAAGAGTGTTGCCGCGCGGTCGGGATCGGCGAGGTTGAGCACGCCTTGCCTGGCCCCCGCGCGAAGATAATTGGCTACGACATTGTCGACGCACAGCTTGTTGTTCTCGCGCATTTTTGCTGCAAGCTCAGGAAAGCGGTGCGCCTCCGTCGCCACAATGCGAAACAATGCAACCGCATCCGGGTCGCGCGCACGATCGGTGATGATTTCAGCGATGAGCGTGAGGGCCGCCTTGGGCTCGAGGCGGTTCAAGTCCAAGGTGGATAGCACCGTCGACATGCGATCGACAAGTCTGCCGATCACCGCACCCAGGAGATCCGCCTTATTTTTATAGCGCTCGTAAATCGTTCGGGTCGAAACACCTGCTTCGGCCGCCACCTTATCGATGCTCGCCAGTCCATAGCCTTCGCGCAGGAAAACCCGCGTCGCAGCATTTATCAATGCGGCAGTGCGTGCGATCTCGGTCCCGCGACGAGGCCTGCCGCGCTTGGGCGGCGCTGTTCGCGGCTGCGGTGCGTCCATCATATTTGGAAAATGACATGCATCGTTTTCAATTGCAAGTCGATGTTTGCGGATTATATATTCACTTGATAAAATATATTGTATTAAATAGTTAGTATACAAATGAATAACCCGTCCCAATTCGAGTTGATGGAGGAAAACCTCCAGAACCTCAAACAGCGTATGCCCGATCTACCGGTTCCCGGGATTTTGTTATGCCGATTGTTGCTGCATATCGGCCGTGAAATGGCGGCGGGGTTTGAGCAACAGATCAGGCCTTACGGTTTGGCTGAAGCGGAGTTTCGAGTTCTGACGACGCTGTTCTCGCAGCCCGACGGCGCCGCCCACCCCAGCGATTTGTGCGTGCGAGCCTCACAGAGTCCCGCCAACATGTCGCGCATCAGCGATGCGCTGGTGGAGCGCGGTCTGATTACCCGCGTGTCGAGTGTTCAGGATCGGCGGCGCATGGTGTTGCGCATCACGGAAGAGGGCGAGAAATTCGTCCGCGACTTGCTGCCCACATTACATGTGTCGCTGCGCAGAATGCTGAGGGATTTTCCGGATTCCGAGCAGCGTCAAATGGTGGCGCAGCTCAAGAGGCTGGGCGTCGCATTGGATCAATTGAGCGCAACCGCCATCGCGGAGGCGGCTCTGTGAGAATCCCCCGAGCCGCGGTCGCCGCGGCAGCGGCGTTGCTCGTCGCCTGCGCGGGATTGCCGCCGAAGCAGAAAGCCGTTCAATTGTCCGACGCGGCGCCGCTCGATGGCTTGGGCACCGAAAGCGGCGGAAATTGGCCGGCGCAGGAATGGTGGAAGCGCTACCAGGATCCCACCCTGGATCAATTGATCGAGCTCGGCGGCGCCAACTCGCCGAGCTTGGCCAGTGCGCACGCGCGCTACGATTCCGCGCGCCAATCGGTGCGCCTCGCCGCGGCAGAGTCCGGAGCGCATCTGCAGGCCAACGCCGATGCGGATCGGCAGCGCCTTAGCGACAACGGCGTGTTTCCACCGCAACTGTTGGGATTCACCTGGTACGACCAGTATGACTTAGGTTTACAGGCCAGCTATACCTTCGATTGGTGGGGCAAGCAACGCAACGCGGTGGAGGCGGCGATGGATCAAGCGCACGCCGCGCAAGCGGATCGCAGCGCCGCCGCATTGATCCTCGCCAGCTCCATCGCCGATGCCTACTTTGGCTGGCAATCCGACGAAAATCGTCTGCTGCTCGCCCGGGAGAAGGAGCGCACCGTCGAGTCGCAGGCTACGGTAAGCGGCGCTCGCGTGCGCGCGGATTTGGACTCGGCAGATGAACTGAACAGCGCGGATCTGGCCTTGGCGGCGGCGCGCGAGCAGATTGCAATGTTGGAAGGATCCGCGAAACTGCGCGTGGTGGAATTGGCGGCGCTGGTCGGACGGCCCGTGAGCGATCTGCCGCCTCTGTCGGTAAAGCCCCTACCGGAATTTCCCGGCGCCTTGCCGGACAATGTGAAAATCGACCTGATTTCCCGGCGTGCCGATATCACTGCCAGCCGCTGGCGCGTGGAGGCGGCGGAAAGGAGTTTGGCTTCGGCGCGCGCCGATTTCTTTCCGGACGTCAGCGTCAACGCGCTGCTGGGTGTTTCCAGCATCGATGTGGGCAAGTTGCTCGAGTACGGCAGCCGGGTCCCTCAGATCAGCGCAGCCATTCACCTGCCGATATTCGACGCCGGCAGGCTCAAGGCGCGCTACGGGGGGGCGCAGGCGGCAATCGATGCGGCTGTCTCCAGCTATCAGGACACGGTCATCAGCGCCGCGCGCGAGGTCGCAACCCAGGCCACGACGCGTGCCCAAATCGAAGCGCAGCGCGCGCAGCGCGCGAAACAAGTCGAGGCGGCGCTGCGCATGAAAAATACCGCTGCCGCCCGGGTTCGTCAGGGCTTGACCGATTCGCGCAGCGAATTGATGGCAACCGAATCCTGGATCGACCAGCGCGACGGCTTGATGCAGCTCGATTCCGCGGCGCTCTCGGCAGACATCGCGCTGCAACGGGCCCTGGGCGGCGGTTATGAAAGTCCGCAAAAGCTCGCGCGCTCCACTTCAACTACAGCGACACCATGAACGCCAACATCGACGCATCGACAACCAATCCCTCCAACGGCAAACGGCGCAGAATTTTGCTGCTCATCGCGCTGATCTTCATCGTGATCGGCGCATTGTGGGCCGCCTACTGGATATTGGTGCTCGCGAAGCGCGAGAAGACCGACGATGCCTACGTCAACGGCAACAGGGTTGTGATTTCGGCGCAGGTCTCCGGTACGGTCATCGCCGTGCTGGCGGACGACACCCAGCTCGTCAACGCCGGTCAGGTATTGGTGAAGCTCGATCCCGTCGACGCGCAGACCGCCCTGAGCCGCGCTGCCAGTGCTTTGGCGCAGACCGTGCGGCAAGTACGCCAGCAAAAGGCAACGGCGACGCAATACGACTCGGAAATCGAGTCGCGCAAGCTGGAGCTGAATCGCGCTCAAATTGACTTGGCAAAGCGCGAACCACTCGTGGCCGAGCATGCCATTGCCGGCGAAGAAGTGCGGCACGCGCAGGAGAGCGTACAAATGGCGCGCGCCGCGCTGACGCAAGCGGAACGACAATCGCTTTCGGCGCACGCACTGGTCGACGGCACTCCGGTGGAAGGCAATCCGGCGGTTCTGCAGGCCAAGGATGTTTATCGCGACGCGTGGATTGCCGCCCAGCGCAACGCGGTGGTGGCGCCGGTGACCGGCTACGTTGCCGAGCGCAGCGTGCAATTGGGGCAACACATACAGGCGGGCGAAGCGCTCATGACCGTGATACCGCTGCACGCGCTCTGGGTCGACGCAAACTTCAAAGAGGTGCAGCTGCGCAATTTGCGCATCGGCCAAAAGGCCGAAGTGCGCAGCGACCTATACGGCGGCGCCTTTATTTTTCACGGGCGCGTCGAGGGAATGTCGGCGGGAACCGGCGCTGCATTTTCGCTGTTGCCGCCGCAAAACGCCTCGGGCAACTGGATCAAAGTAGTGCAGCGGGTGCCCGTGCGCATTCTCATTGAGGACAACGATCTGATCAAATCGCCGTTGCGCGTCGGGCTTTCGGCCACGGTGACGGTTGACACGACCTCTCGGGACGGACCGGTATTGGCCATGCAGGCAAGCGATCGGCCGGTCGGCGATACACAGGTCTACACGCAGGATCTGGAGAAGGCCAATGCCGAAGCCGACGCGGTTGTGCGCAATAACCTTGGCGTCAACCGATGACATTAACTCCGTGCGATAACCCGGCATAGAGCTATGGCTGATTCTGCTGCGCCGGCCGCGTATGAGTACCCGCCGCTTCACGGCGCGAAACTCTTCTTCCTGACCGTCGCCATTGCCGCGGCGACGTTCATGGAGATCCTGGACATGACCATTGTCAATGTCTCGGTGCCCGCAATTTCCGGCAGCCTCGGCGTGACGACATCCGAAGGCACCTGGGCCATCAGTTCGTACATGCTCGCCGCGGCGATCATGCAGCCGCTGTCGGGATGGATCGCGCG
>Ga0210389_10000299_pt1 | contig 50211 bp, 68 predicted proteins | sample IncBWH28OmetaG_FD_160127 | JGI IMG/M metagenome (GOLD analysis project Ga0210389, IMG submission 160127) | Forest soil microbial communities from Barre Woods Harvard Forest LTER site, Petersham, Massachusetts, United States - Inc-BW-H-28-O ... | reverse complement strand
ACTGTTTGTCGAACCCACGTCAGCGTGGGCTCTATCAACAGCAAGGGGACGGCTATGTCACAACCTGATTTGAAGTGGACTGACACACCTGACAGCTCGAATGTGGCTCGGGTGTGCTACCACGAACCCACACAAACCATTGGCGTCCAATTCGTCAGTGGTGGACTGTATTCCTATCTCGGGGCTCCCGAGGAGGTCTATGAGAACCTTGTCCACGCCCCTAGCATTGGGAAATACCTGAATGCAGTGGTCAAGGCGTTCCCTTACACTCGTTGGGAGAGTGAAATGGAATTCTCCAACTATCTCGCCATCAAGGCCGAGAAGTAACAAAATAAGAGCCCTTAGAACGGCTCAGAGATGCTCAACGCCAGTTGGGCGTCACAACGCATCATATTTTCGTCGGGAAAGAGGGGGGTCCTTCCAACCTGACTTGCTTTGAAGAGCGGGCATTGCTGACCCGTTATCGCCAAGAAAATCCCAATCCAGTTTATGGAAACGAAAATGACCACCAAGCAAGTCAAGGCCAGCGCGACCACGACCATCGAGGGCACCGCCCCGAGCGCTGAGATCAGCACCATCCCCACCCAGAAGACCGAAACGACCACGCCGGCGACCGCCAAGGCCCCGGAACCGCCCACATCGAACGGCCCGTCCAACCTGTTCATCAGCGTCAAGACCTTCGACGTCGAGGGCAAGACGGTCGGCGAGCGTGTCGTGGACATGTACCACTTCGGCACGCGCAACTGGCTCCAGAACCATCACTGGTGGGCCATGCACAACGGCCACTGCGTCGAAACCAACGTGGCCACGCCCACCGAGATCGAGAACTATCTGGCGCAGTCCAAGGTGGCCCTGGCCGCCAAGTTCAACGCCAAGGCGGCGTAACTCCCGCCACGTAACGGGTAATGCCGACGTAGATAGGTAGTCGCACCAGATGCCTTAAAATCGGTGCCGTCACGAGCAAGACGCTAAAACGTGCGACCTGAGCATGTCAGTAAACTGCTCACTTCATTCAAAATAGGGGTTTATCATGCTGTCAAGTGTCAAAGAGGGCAACATCGTCACTCATTTCCCTCATTTCACCCATGAACGGGTGTACATGCTTGAGTTCTGGAAGGAACTCCGCCTCCCGATTGAGTTGAGGCGTTGGCAGAGCACTGTTGATCAGATGCTCCTGGGCGTGGACACCGGTAAACGCATGTACCTGATGGTCGATCAGAGTGTGGTTCAGGCGGGACAGCCTCAGCGCCGTCCGGGTGTGCATATTGATGGCTATTGGAGCGCGGGGCTGTCAATGCATAATGGTGGCGGTGGGCGTCACACACCACGTCATATTCCCGTTGAGCCCGTTCATACTCCTGGGCGTTCACCCTTCCATAGCGCCGCTACTGAGCGCTGGGAGGACGCGACATTCGAGGAGCCCGAGGCCATCATCCTTGCTTCTAACATTCAGGGCTGTCGTGGATTTGTGGGCGAGTTCAATGGTCCCATTCATGACGGCGGTGACGCTTCTGAGGTCGATCTTTCTAGTCTCGCTGAGGTTCAGCTTGAGGCCCATCAAACGTACATCGGGAACGTGAGCTTTCTTCACGAGTCTTTACCGTTCCCTGAGGCCTGTAAACGGACGTTGGTTCGCATAAACGCTCCAGGATGGCAGTGATGCCCAAGCACCCGATACAACTCAAGGAAGAGTACGTCCGGCTGAAGCTTGATCAGATTGAGCGTGGTCCCGATCCGAGGACTGACTGGGCTCGTTCGTCGTTCCAGAACGATGTGATCTGGCTTTTGTGTCTCATCGCAAGAAAGGTACTGTGATGCTCGGTAAGAAGCTCAACAAAGCGGCTAAACAGGTGGCGAACGCCGTGAAGCCAGACCCTATGAAGCGTGGTGACATCTTCTACACCACTGGCCGCGACGATTACTACGAGTGCAGCGGCTTACACATGATCCGTCCCGAAGACGTCAAACGTTTCGACGACGGTGACATTCTCTACGAAGTTCGCGTAGAGCGGAAGGTCCGCGTCAATAACGACGTGACCATAACGGAGATCAAGTGATGATTATTCGTCGTGCTGGTGAGACGGACGAAGAGTTCAATCGGAGGCGCATGCTCGCCGAAGATGATGACGATGACGATGATGGTGACTCGGCAACGAGCGCCGCTGTTGGCTTCGCTGTCGGTGAGGCTGTCGCGTCCATCTTCGACTCCGGTTCGTCCTCTTCCTCTGACACGTCGTCGTCCGACTTCTCAGGCGGTGGTGGTGATTTCGGGGGCGGCGGCTCTTCCGGCGACTATTAGTGATCGCCGCACTCGTCCGCTGCAAGCAGCCTGACGGGTCGTTCAAAGAGTTCCTCACGTCCCACAAGGACCACAAGAGTTACATCATGTGGCTTGGAACTCACGTTGATCTTATGCTGATGTACAACGTGGCTGTTTTCTACGACTACGAGGATGTTTGGTTCCCCATAACTGAATAACGGAGTTCACGTTATGTTCCGTAGTTTGGGATTTTCACTCACACTCGCTGGTGCCCTATCTGCCGCTGGATGGCTATTGATATGGCATCTGATCCACTCTATCATCGAAAGGGTCATGCAATGACCACCAAGAAGGCTCTCCCCTCGACGTTCGGTCCCACCTTCAATGGCGACTTTCCGTCGGAAATGCGGCGTCAACTGTGGCCGCTGTGCTGCGGTGCGTCCATCCTGAGCGGTTTCAAGGCCGTGAACGGCATGTCCGACGCGGAACTCGACGAGTCCATCAAGAACGCCTGCGAGGTCGCTCGACCGGACTTCCAGGTCTTCAACGGCGAGCAGATGAAGCCCAAGTTCACGTTCCTGACGCTGAACAGCGGCCAGATGTCGTCGGCGCGGATCATGGCGGCCATCGAACGGGCCGGCTTCTTCGAGATCGGTCGTGGGCGTCCGCGCGGCGGCGATCAGGGCTTCTTCCTGCGCGACACCAGCGGGACCTGGAACCCCACCGGCAACAAAAAGGCGCCGGCCAAGGAACGCGCCGAAACGGCCGAAAAAGCCACAGCCTAAACGGCGCGGCTGACTTAGGGGTTGACCTCAACCGATTTCATGTTATAATACCTTTAAGAGGTCCCCTAAGAGATACCTATAAGTAACACTACTTATCATTACATATCATTACATATCTTCCTTTGATGTTAGAGATTGAGTCAACTCCGTCAAAGAAGGCCATTAATTGGCAGACGAAATCAATCCCCCCGAGAAAGAGTTACTTCAACTAATCGCTTCTTACCCAAGCTTGACGGACCTTGCTCCCTCGTCTTGGTTTGTTTGGTCTGAAGATACGGGCATTCCCCCGAAACTTCGGCTCGCGTCCGTGTGCCACGCCGACATGCGGTTCCACAGTGCTGGTTATGATCATCTGGTCACAGCCATGCCGATGCGCGACGAGATCAGTATACGTTACATTCGGATGCTCATCCACGGCCCGTTCAGGGCGTTCGGCGATCTCATCACTTTGAAGAAGCACAAACACGACTACTACATTCAGGTGGATCACCTGGACAAGTGGCCGGCGAATGTCTTGTTCAACTTCTGCATTGCTAGCCGTGTGCCCATCGAGTATCCGTATCTCTTCGAGCGTTGGAGAGAGCTGGTCAAAGAGGGCTATCCGGAGTTCTTTTCTTTTCTGCTGTCGTACAGCACGGCTGGCAAGCCCTTCAAGAAGGAGCGCGAGTTCCCGTGCCACAATCATTTCTGGTTCGATCCGGCTGCCGACTGGCACAAACTGCTAGCCGGTTCACCCGATCTGACGGTGAAGAGTTTCAGGGACGCACCTTGGAACACAACACCAGCCAATGTGATTTGGGGCAAGTCTGATCTTCACTACAAGTTGGCTCGTCTGACTGACAGTCAGGTGGGTGAGATTTTTGACATCAAGCTGAAGCCCAAGCCCGAGCCTCGCAAGCGGCTCACGCCTGAGGCTGGTTTGATGAAGAAGTACGTTTATGACATTGAAGCTGGGCAGGCTCTTCATCAAGCCATTCACGACGAGATGGTCGGAGCGGCTCCTGCGGTTGATCCTATGCCTCAGCCTTTGGCTGGTGCGTGGGCTCAGATCATCGCCAATCAGCAGGCTGGTGGTGTTCACCTTAATGCCATTCCTCCCGTTTTCCCACAGCAGATCGATGCTGCTCCCGTTCAACCTCCTCAACCCCCGGATTGGGACATTGATGAATACGACTTCCCTGACTTCGACGATGATGACTAGCATCACCTTTCATTCGATCACTCGCTTCGGTGCCGACCCTGGCATGAAGGAACTACTCGAAGAGGCGGGCTTCACTTCGGTGGACAACCCGGAACTCGCCGAGGTGATCGTGTTCAACGGTGGTGCTGACATCGGCACTAAGATTTACGGCGAGAAGCCCATCAGCCGTTTCATTCCCGAAGAACAGTCTCAGCGGGACACCACTGAGATCGGTGTGTTCACCAAGTTCCACGACCCAGCCGTTCTCAAGGTGGGGATTTGCCGTGGGGCTCAGCTTCTCAACTGTCTCAACGGCGGCACGCTGTGGCAGGACGTGAACAATCACGGCCAGTCGCACCTCATGACGTTCCTGCCCACAGGCGAGCAGATGGAGGTGACGTCAACGCACCACCAGATGATGCGCCCCAGTGTTGAGGGCGTCGTGCTGGGCTATGCTGATGTTGCCACGCGGAAGGACGCCGAACGTGCTCACTTCCCCGAGTTCCGCTACGACGATCACCACAAGGACACGGAGATCGTCTGGTACCCCAAGACGTCCACTCTTTGCATTCAGGGACATCCCGAATACATCCCCGGCTCCCGTTTTGCGGACTTCAGCATCGAGCTGATCCGCCACTACCAGAAGGAGACGCAACGTGTTGCCACTGCCTAAGGTAGGCGACAAAGTTATTCTTCATGCCATTGTGGCTGATATTGATAAGTCGGGTTCATTTGACACGTTGAAGCTCAATTTCATTGACTGTGACTCTCCTGGTCGGTTCATGCACTCAATTAGCATCAACCGAATTAACGAGATCATTCCGGCTCCGCCACCTATCCCGAAGGTCGGCGATATCGTTTACACGAAGGGGCGTAACAAACTGTACGCCGACAATACTTTGCCCCGTACACTAATCGCCATTCACCAAGAAGAAGGTGATGTGCGTAAGTGGGGCGTCGTTTCCTATAAGGGTGATATCCCTTACTCCGTCTATTTCGAAGACCTGAGGACTGAACTTTAATGTGCGGACTAGTCGGCATTGCAGGCGACTGCAACCTCACCTGGAAAGACCTTTTCACTGAACTGTTGATGGTGGACAGCGTTCGTGGTACGCACTCCACCGGCGCAGCCTCGATCAGCCGCGAGAAGGACATCTTTGAGCTGGCCAAGAGGCCGGGCAATCCGTTCGAGCTGTTCGCCACAGCGGCGTATGACAAGATGACCGCGACGAACAATTCGGTCAAGGCTCTGTTCGGCCACAACCGCTACGCCACCGTGGGCGAGAAGAACGAGGCTAACGCCCACCCGTTCAAGTTCAGCCATGTCGTGGGGATGCACAACGGCACCCTCGACTCCTGGGCCTTGAAGCGGCTCAAGGACTATGAGAAGTACGGCACGGACAGCGAGGCCATCTTCGCATCGATTAACGATATCGGTGCCAAGGCCACGCTGGAGATCATCGCCGGCGCTTGGGCCCTGATCTGGTACGACAAACGGGACGGCACCCTGAACTTCCTGCGCAACTCCGCTCGCCCCTTGCACTACTGCTACAGTAAGGATCGCTGCACTTTGATCTGGGCGTCTGAAGCGAAGATGCTCGAATACGTTATGTCGCGCCGGAACAAGGAGATGTTCATCCCCGCCGAGGAGGGTGCCACCGGCATCTTCAGTGTCACGGCGGACACTCACTACTCGTGGAAAATCCCCAAGTCCATCGCGACACAGTTCGACAGCCCCGAGCGGGTGGAGATGAAAGGCCAGACCTGGCACTCCGCGAACTGGGGTTCAACGACCGTCTGGCGTGGTGTGAAGGACACTCGTTCCACCGACTACGCCTATGGCGACTACATGGACAACGAAATCCCTTTTATGGCCCGCCCTTCGACTAAGAAGTTTCGTCCTCCGTACAAGGACATCAGTGGCAAGGTCCTGAAGAAAGACGCTTTCAGCCAGATGGTGCAAGAAGGCTGCTGCTTTTGCGGTGCGAACGGTCAAAATTGGGGTGAGTTCATCAAGGTGATGGGCCACCACATCGACAAACATACTCCTTACGCTTGTGAAGATTGTTACAATGATGTTGACACATACGAATACACCAAGTGGGTTGCATAAGGAACTCCGATGCAAGTGACTGCCAATCGCGTCCTCGTGGGCGCTGATCCCGAACTCTTCATGCGTCACCCGGATAACGGTGACTTCGTTTCCGCCCATGATCGCATCCCCGGAACCAAGTGGGAGCCGTTCAAGGTGCCCTACGGCGCTGTGCAAGTCGATGGCACGGCGCTGGAGTTCAACATCGACCCCGCCACGTCCGTTGACGAGTTCGTTCATCACATTCACGCCGTTCGCCAATCGCTGGTGGACATGGTTCCCGGCTACAACGTGGTCGCCGAGCCCGTGGCCCGCTTCAACGCGGACTACTTCAAGTTCGAGGTCCCGTCTTCGGCGCAAGAGCTGGGCTGTATGCCCGACTTCAACGGCTGGACCGAGGACGTGAACCCCCGCCCGGACCCACAAGGGGAACCGATGCGGACCGCCAGCGGCCATCTTCACATCGGCTGGGGTGAGGGCTTCGACCCGGAAGACCACGAGCACTTCAAGCTGTGCTGCAAGGTCGCTCGGCAGCTCGATTACTACCTCGGGATGTACTCCCTGTTCTGGGACAAGGACGGCACTCGCCGGTCCCTGTACGGCAAGGCCGGGGCGTTCCGTCCCAAGTCGTACGGCCTGGAGTACCGCGTTCTTTCCAACCGCTGGCTTGACAGCGAACCTCTGATGCGTTGGGTCTATAACACCCTCCAAACGGCCATCGCCGATGGTTTCGCCGGTCTGTGGGCCGAGGACACCTATGGCGACATCGCCAGGGACGTCATCGACAACAACAAGACGGACTGGCCGGAAGAATTCGGCTGGTGCGATCTGAACCTGGAGCCGCTGCCTTTCCATGCCGCTGCCTAAGTTCGACAATCTGAACGACGTCACAGCCAAGTTCGTCGGCACGATCTGCTACTACAAGGACGAACCAGTCTACGTCAAGACGGCCTTCCACGACGACGACGATGCTAAGGCGTTTCGTCTGTCCGTCGCGGCTCTGAACCAGCCATCTGAGATCGTTGATCTTCACGATCCTCAGTTCCGCTATCGGGATTACAACATCGGCTATGCCAATCATGCCGGAATTGCTACGTGGTGGTACCGACGTCCCGCCAAGCAGTACCAGCAAGGTCTTAAGGCCGAGCAACTCCGGTTCTTTAACGGAGATTGGGGAGTGAACCCGAAGGCGGGCTTTCAATTTAACAAGAGCTATGTTAGTATGTTGCGTAACGACTACACCTCTTTCGAGGAAGCTAAGAAGCAAGTGCGTGACGGCAAAGCGCACACGGCGGCTTGGCATCGCGACTTTGCCCTTGGCTATCAGGCTGAGGACAAGACGTATCCTCTCTATTATCGTGCAAACGGGATCGGTATTGTGGGTGGTAAGACGCCTGTCGTTCTGGTCCCACAAGCCGAATATCTCAAGGAAACCCTCTACGAGGCATTGGGTTAGATGCACCAATACACTGCTCTGATGGATTTGAACCAGCGACTTTCCGATCACATCCCGATCCAGCGGGAAGCTCTCAACAACCCTGACAGCTTCGGCGTCGAGGTTGAGGTGGAGGGCAAGAACCTCGGCAACATCACTCACGCCGTGGACGCTTTCTGGAACATCATCGACGACCACTCGCTGCGCAAACTGAAGCCCGGCGACGATGCGTACGAGTTCGTGTGCCGTTCTCCGATGCCGTTGGAAAAGGTCAGAGAAGCGGTCACCACGCTGTTCGACTACCTGAACCAACCCACGGTGAAGGTGTACAACTCGTACCGGACGTCCGTTCACGTCCACGTTAACTTTGGGACGGAGAAGCTCCGCACCATCTACAACTTCATCACACTGGCTCTGATCCTTGACGAGCTGTTCGTGAGCCAGAACGGTGAGCACCGGGTTGGCAACAACTTCTGTCTCCGGGCTAAGGACGCTCTAGGTCAGGTCTTGATGCTGACCAACTCGATCAAGGGTGGTCACCAATTCTTCCAACTCGGCGGCAATGCCGAACGTTACAGCTCGATCAACTTCACTTCCCTAACCAAGTTCGGGTCCATCGAGTTCAGGTCGCTTGAGTGCACCACGCACGAGGGCCGTCTGATGCACTGGATTGGCACGCTGGACTATCTCAAGCAGCACGCCAAGACGTACACCAACCCCACCGAGATCATCCGGCAGTTCAGCTCGCGTGGTCCCCGGGAATTCCTCAAGTTGGCCCTTGGCCCGTTCTCCCACAAATATCTCTCGATCCCTGGCATGGAGAACATGCTGATGGACGGTATGCGGGTCGCCCAAGACCTCGCTTACTGCTCCACCTGGACGGAAAGGTCTCGCCGTTGAAGATTTGGATTTACACCGGAGGACGCCCGTCCAACAGCGCGAAGGAACTCTCTCAAGGAGAGGGGTTCAGACGTTTTGTGACGGGCAAGAGCTTCAAGCCGGACGATGTTCTGGTGAACTGGGGCACGACCAAAGGCAAAGACAACAACACTATGGCCTTCAAGAAGGTCCTGAACAACTGTGCCGCCGTTGGCATCGCCTCTAACAAGATTTACACTTTCACAGCTCTCGCTGGTGAGGACATCGACACCGTTCCGTGGACCCAGAACAAGGCGGTTGCTCTGGAATGGCAAGCTAAGGGCAACACGATTGTTGTCCGGAATGTCTTGACAGGACACTCCGGTGATGGTATCGTTATAGTTGAAGAGAATGACGAGCTACCCACGGCTCCTCTTTATACCAAGTACATCTTCAAGACCAAAGAGTTCCGGGTTCACGCAACTCAGACTGAGGTCATTGACACTCAGCGGAAGGTTCGCGACCCCGACCAAGAGCCTTTGTCTTGGAAGGTTCGCTCCCATGCGAACGGTTTCATCTTTCAGCGTAACAACATTCAACCCAGCGAAGCTCGGGACAAGCTCGCCATCAGCGCAGTCGCGGCCCTCGGGCTGGACTTCGGCGCTGTTGACATCGTTGAAGACAAGAAGGGAAATCTGTATGTCCTGGAAGTCAATACTGCGCCCGGGCTTGAAGGACAAACAGTCGAAGCGTACGCAAACGCCTTGGAGAAACTCGCCAATGCCCAGTAAGCCCAGCCTCAGGGTGCTCAAGTTCAAGCCGGGGTTGCCCTTCAATCTTGAGTCCAAGCTTTGCAACAAGTACGGTTACGCTGTGGAGCAACGCATCTACGGTCAGTTCGTGTCGTTCCGGTACAGCCCGAAGCCCATCGGCCCGGTGCTGCCCGCGAAGCCCACTGAGGGCACTGTTGTTCCTCTGTTCCCCGTCCCTGGGGGCATTTCGGCCACTCGTCAGAGCGAGCTGATGAAGCGCTGTGACAACATCGTTGACTTCTTTCCTGATCCGTACAACCAGGAGAAGGCCATTCGCACCCGTCTCCACAACATGAGCCAAACCCTTCCCGCAGCGGAACGTCAGTTCGTTCAGGACTTCATGGACGACAACTTCCCCGCGCATGACAGGAAGCTGTAATGAAATACTACCTACGCCACAACAACTCTGGTCTTCTCGTTAAGTCTTCCGCGATGTTCGGAAGCTGTGTTGATCCCATGGAGGCGGACAAGTTCGACAGTCCGGAAGAGGCCATCGCTGCGGCCCCACTCCCGGTTAAGCATTACACGGTCTGCCTGTACAAGGGAAAGCATTAGGATGCACTGTTACATCTGCGACAAGCAGGACGATCAAATTCAATTCGACAGGGCAACACAATCTTTTGGGCCATGCCCCGTCTGCTTGGCGATCATCGCCGAGTGCGTGGCCGATTTCGAAGAACCGGAAGACAAGGAATTTGATGACGACTAAACTGATTTGGGCTACGCCAGAAGGCGACAAGTTGGTTGGGTTCCTCGCTCGGGTCTCGAACCCTGAAGCAAAGCCTGAGGACCCCACATCTCGGCTGATCAATTTCCTATTGCGGAAGAAACATTGGTCGCCCTTCGAGATGGTCAACGCCTGTGTGGAAATTAACTCCACCCGTGACATCATTAGGCAACTCCTCCGACATTCGTTCAAGTTCCAAGAGTTCTCGGGTCGCTACGCTGAGTACGAAAACAATCCCGTGTTCAGCGAAGCTCGTCTCCAAGACGACAAGAACCGACAGAACTCTATTGAAATCGAAGACCGAGACCTGCACTCCTGGTGGTTCGCTGTTCAGTTGATGGTCTGGGACTTCTGCTACTTTTGGTACCAAGCTGCACTTAAGCGCGGTATCGCAAAGGAACTGGCCCGCAAGATACTTCCTGAGGGCATCGTTCCCACCAAGATTTATGTTAACGGTTACCTCCGCAACTGGATACACTATTGGGACGCTCGTTGTGCCCCGGAAACACAGAAGGAACACAGGCTGATCGCTGAGCAAACTCGTGAGATCATCCTGCGTGAGTTCCCCGAGATCGCGAAGGCAATCGGTTATGAAGCTCACAATAAAGCAGCGTAACGCTTTGACGAGATGGGACAAAATCCTTGATGAAGAATTGGCAAAGAAGCCTTCATCAGGTAGTGTCGGTCTTCATGTGCGGAAAGCTATCATCGAAATCATTTTGCTTTTAGATGATGTTGGTGATTAGTGGCTCCTCTTGAACGTTTAATCCGTGAACTTGAAGATGATATGGTCCGTAACAAGACCGCTATCGAATGCGGTAAAATGATCCCCAGGATCGACTGTATGATCCGCTTGCAAAGGCAGGTTCGTGATCTAGCAGTCATGGTAAGGAAGCTGAATGGTAGCTAAGATACTCTTCATCGACATCGATGGGCCTCTGATCCCTGGCCGTGCGTACAACATGGCCAATCAGACCCGACCCCTCGTGAAGACCTTTGACCCTTGCGCTGTCGGGTTGCTGAACCGATGGTGTCAAGAGAAGGGCTGGCGGATGGTCATCCATTCAAGCTGGCTTCGCGTGTTTGGCGAACAGGAGACTTACGACCATTGCATCGAGCAGGGTCTGAAGCCTCAGTATTTCCACAAGGACGCATGGTGCGATGGAGAAATCCATTGGCGGTACACTCGTGTCGCTAAGTGGCTGGCCCAGCACCCCGAAGTGACTCGTTACCACATGCTGGACGACGAGCCCTATAGCGTTGATATTGACCTGTACAAGGCCGTTCAAGACTATCCTCACCCTGAGGACATGGAAAAGCATCTCATTCTTGTTGACTTCTTTGATGGTATCGTAGGTAGCGTCATTGATCAAATCGGAGGTCGCGGAAGTCGTGGCAAATAAGAAGCAACACCCGGCAGCGTTCATCAACGTCATCGCCGAAGAAGGTACTAAGGAAGATGCTATCGTGCATCTCCAGAAGACCTGGAACGAACTGATGAACCTTCACATGGCCCTGATCGGGCTTGGTTTTACGAAGCAGCAAATCAATGCTATGGAACGTGACGGCAAGCTTGGCAAAGTCTTCTAAGACTTGGGTCTCTGCTGATCATCACTTTGGCCATTCCAATATTCTCACGTTCAAACGAGACGATGGAACCCCACTCCGTGACTTCAAGACCATTGAGGAACATGACGAAACAATCATCGCAAAGCACAATGCCGTCGTTGATCCGGCGGATCGAGTCTACCTTCTTGGTGACGTTTGTATCAACCGTCGTAATCGGTTCATTCTGTCTCGCCTTCACGGGCGGCTCGTCCTAGTCAAGGGCAACCATGACATCTTCAAGTTGAATGAGTACCTTCCCTTTTTCGATGACATCAGGGCGTACGTAGTTCAGAAGGATCAAGACGGCAACAAGGTCATCCTGAGTCACATCCCGATCCATCCGGACTCCATCGGTAGGTATGGCACCAACATCCACGGCCACCTGCATTACCAGAAGATCGACGATCCGCGCTACGTTTGCGTGAGTTTGGAGCACACCGACTATAGCCCTATCGAAATTCATCAAGCACTCAAAATCCGTCACGGAGTACACGAAAAGACAAAAACTTAAAGACCCATTCGTTTGGGCCGCTAAGCAAATCTTCCGTGAACGCCGACGGCAATCTGGGAAGCGTGGACTTCCCTTTGAGATCACTCTAGATTATATTCTCTCACTACCCCATGATGTGTGCCCAATCCTTGGTACACCTCTGGTGTGGTCTGGTGGTGCATTCAATCCAACCACGGGATCGCTTGACCGAGTAATCGGTGACAAAGGATACGTGCCGGGCAATGTTGTCTGGATGTCACTGAGAGCAAACCTCCTGAAACGTGATGCTTCTAAGGAGGAGACTCAGAAACTTCATGAATGGTTCCAAAAGCAAGTTCGTTAAACATCTATCCTGCGAGGACTGCGGAAGTAAAGACGCGAACAGCCTTTATACCGATGGCCACACACATTGTTTTTCATGTGGCGCAACAACTCACCCGAAGGATCAAGACAATGAACACGACTTGAAAGAACTCTCCACTAAATTCGTAGAGCTTACAGATCGCAAAATCTCTAGGGCCAGTGCTGAGAAGTACGGTATCTGGCGTGATGGTGACACAACGTACTTCCCCTACTTCAATGATGGAAAACACCTTGCGAACAAAGTTCGGTTGCCGGACAAAGAATTCTTTGTGGAAGGCGATCTTAAACATTCCGGACTCTTCGGAAGCAATCTGTTCCCTCCAGCAAGTGCAAAGTTTGTTACACTCGTCGAAGGCGAGTACGATGCACCTGCTGCTTTTGAGCTTATGGGATCGAGATGGCCCGTCGTCTCTGTCCGGAACGGAGCTGATGGTGCTGCACGCGATGTGGCCGACAACTTTGAATACCTCAACTCCTTCGGGTCGATTGTTATCTGCTTTGACAAGGACGAGGCGAAGGTCAATCCAAAGACTGGTGAAATCCGTTACCCTGGTCAAGAAGCGGCCCTTACTGTCGCTGGCATGTTCCCTATTGGTAAGGTCAAAATCCTCACCCTTGCCGACCACAAGGACCCGAATGAGTATCTTAAGGCCGGTAAGCGAGAACAGTTCAACCGTGAATGGTGGGCCGCCCCTGGGTTCACCCCCAGTGGTCTTAAGCTCGGACGGGAAATGTGGGATGAAATCAGCGTCCCCAAAAACTACGAGACGGTCCCGTATCCCTGGGAGCAACTGAACTACCAGACGTATGGGATCAGACTTTCAGAGTTTGTGGTCTTCACCGCCGAGACTGGTGTAGGTAAGACCAGTGTTCTGAAAGAGATCGAATACAACATCCGTAAGCAGAACCCAGATGCGGGTATCGGACTCCTGCACCTGGAGGAAACTAATGCGGACACGGCACTGGGCCTCATGTCAATCGAGGCAAGTCTACCGTTGCATCTTCCTGACATCCGGGAGATGGTCAACAAGGACGACCTGAGAACTTACTTTGATCATGTCATCAATACTGACAAGCTTATTGTTTATGATCACTTTGGTTCTAATTCAATTCAGGAAATCCTCAACAAAGTCCGACATATGCATAACCTTGGTTGTAAGTACATTGTTCTGGACCACCTTTCTATTGTGGTCAGTGATCAGTCAGGCGACGAGCGAAAGCAGCTTGATGAGATCGCTACTAAGCTCAAGACACTTTGTATGGAACTCAACATCGCGGTGATCGCGGTGATCCATACGAACAGGCAGGGTCAAATTAGGGGCACTGCTGGTGTTGAACAGCTTGCGAATATTGTGATCAAACTCCATAGAGAGAAGCTGTCAGAAGACCCTTGGCGGCGGAATGTAGTCAAACTCATTGTTGAGAAGAACCGGTTCTGTGGCCGCACTGGCCCAGGTGCGTATTTGTCGTACAATCCGGACACAGGGCGACTCACCGAACTTACAGACGAGCAGATCAATCAGTACAACTCTGGAGGCTCTGCACCGGATCACCAATGGTAGTGTACCTACCCGGTCCGGAGGACTATCACAAGTATTGGTACATCGACGTAGAGGCTGACAGCCTGTACCCGTCCAAGCTCTGGATGATGTGTGCCAGTCGAATGGATCGAGACGAGGTTCTTTCCTTTATCGGTCACGATCAAATCAGAAGGTTTTTCGATGAGATCAAGGGAACAGAAGTATATTTCGTCGGTCATAATTCGATCAGTTATGATGGACCCCATACACAGAGACTTGCGGGGGGTTTCGCTACAACTGCTAATACTGTTGACACTCTTGTCCTGTCTTATCTTTATGATCCCGCTCTGGCTGGTGGTCATAGCCTGGAAGCTTGGGGCGAGCGTCTTAAAGACCCTAAGGGTAAGTTCGACGACTGGTCTGGTTACAGCCCAGAAATGGACCTTTACTGCCAACAAGACGTACGACTAGGTAAGAAGGTTGCTCGTGCTCTATGGCAGCGTATGAAGCGAATGGGCTTCAGCGAAACGTCATGTAATATCGAGCACGAGATCAGAGAGGTCTTGGATGAACAACAACGCAACGGCTGGTATTTTGATATTCCTGGTGCACAGTCTTTGGTCAGCCAACTCCGCGCTGAGCAGTCTGAACTTGAGACTCCAATCAGAGAGCTTTTCCCCCGAAGACTGGCAACTGTTGGAACGTATCAACGAAGAGTGCGAAAAGATGGCGGAGAATTTGCCAGTTTTCTACGGCATAATGAACAGTATCCCGAACTCCGGTTCAGTCCAGACGGAAGCACCTACGATACGCTCGACTGGATCGAGTTCAACATCGGGTCCCCCAAGCAGAGAGTGGAAAGACTTCTAGAGCTTGGCTGGGAGCCAGAGAACTTCACACCCAAGGGTTTCCCCAAGGTTGATGAAGAGAGCCTTCTAGCGTTCGCTGAGACGTCGGGGCGACCTGAAGCAACTGCCATTGCAGAATGGTTGGTCCTCCAGGGTCGGTCGTCTATGATTGAGACGTGGTTGAATAACGTTGACTATGACGATCACTGTATGCATGGGCGTGTCTTGACTTGTGCCGCCACCACTCGGCGGATGATCCACAGTCAGCCCAACACAGCAAACATCCCCAAGGCTAAGAAGAAGGTAAAGTATGGAATTGAGTGCAGGCGACTTTGGCGGGCCCGACCCAACCGACGAGAAGTTGGATATGATGCCAGTGGCCTTGAAATGCGTATGTTTGCTGAATATCTCAATAATGACGAGGCCACCCTTCTCTTCATTACAGGGGACCCCCATCTCCTTAATACTCGAAACCTCGGCCTCCCGGATGAAATGCGTGACCTCACTGTCAAAAACGGATTTTACTGCTATCTCTATGGAGGTGGCGATGGAAAGCTCGGAGTCACGCTTAAACCTGAGCTTCGAGGACCTGCCGCTAAAGAGTACGGCGCAGAAGCTCGCGGAGTCCTTGAAAAAGGCACACCCGGACTGGCCAAACTGGTCGGAGCTATCCAAGATGAGTTTCGAGGAACTGGCGGACTGCTCCGCACTATTGATGGAGGCTTCGTTCGTTGCCACTCCAAGAGCGCTGCACTTAACTATAAGCTCCAAAGCGCTGGAGCAATCGTCATGAAGAAGGCTGCTATCATTGCACGAAATGAAATTCAGCGGCGTGGACTGGATGGGTTCTTCGTCGGTAATATCCATGATGAAGGACAACTTGACTGTGATCCCCGTGACGCAGACGAAGTGGGCAAGGTATGTGTTCAAGCAATCACCGATGCCGGTCTTGCTCTCGGCTTCAAGGTCCCGCTCACGGGCAACTACGCCGAAGGTGACAACTGGGCCGAGTGCCACTAGCGCGCCGGAAAGTTGACATTTAGTTGTTGACTTAGAGCGCGTATCGAGTATAATAACAGTATAGGGTTAAGAGAAGATACTTTCTCACCACTACAATCACAACAACCAACTGAAAGGAAACAGCGAATTGCTGATCCAAGGTAAGGCTAAGTGGCCGAAGATTATCGGTGAACCCATTTGGGGCTTCGAGAAGAAGCATCGCGAATGGTCGATTGACGTTTTCATTGACGACGAAACTGCTCACAAGCTCGAAGTCGAAGGTCTGAAGGAAAAGATCAAGGACAAGGGCGATGGTAAGTTCATGACGTTCAAGCGTCGCGAGCTGAAGGTTGACGGCAGCCCGAATACTCCTATTCGTGTGGTCGATCATCACGGCGAACCGTGGAACCCGCGTACCAAGATCGGTAACGGCAGCACGGTGAACGTTAACTTTGCCATCAACGAATACGGCAAGAACCAAAAGTCGGCCAACATTCTGAGCCTCCAGGTTTGGAACCTTGTGCCGTACGAAGGTGCTGAGTTCCCGACTAGGGAAGATAACGACGCTGCTCCTGAACAGGACGGCGATTGGGAAAAGGAAGTCGCGTAATGGAAACTATCGTTATTGACGTCGCTATCGGCGTCTTCGCGTTCGTCGTGGGGGCCGCTGTTGGCGCTCACAACGTCCCGACTGTGGCTAAGGCCATTGCCAGTCTGAAGGCTGCTGAGGCGAATGCCATCAACACGCTGACCACGATTGGCCAACACAAGGCTGGTACGGCTGCTCCGGTTGTCGTGTCCGTCACTACCGCTCCGGCGGCTGCGGCCTAACTGGCTGAAGACCATCCCCTAGTTCGGGATATCTACCGAGTCCTTAGTGAGGGTAAGGAAGTCACTGACGCCGAAGCAAATGAATTCGGGTTGGAGATTGCTTCCCTCATTAAGAACCGGCTGGAAGAACGACTAGGGCCGCCCCGTGAGTTCACCCTCCGCATGAGTAACATCGGTAAGGGTGGACGCCAACTTTGGTACGACAAGAGGTACGGCAGAGATGAAGTCCTTCCGCCAGCAACTATCTTCAAGTTCATCTATGGGGACCTTATCGAGTCTCTTCTATTATTCCTCGCCCGAATGTCTGGCCACAGCGTGTCGGCTCGCCAAGCTGAAGTGGCTATCGACGGAATTAAAGGCCATATCGATGCGGACATCGACGGAGTAACGGTAGATGCCAAAAGCGCATCGACTCACAGCTTCCGAAAGTTTGCTAACGGAACTCTTGCAGAAGATGACCCTTTCGGATATGTCGAGCAGCTTGCAGGGTACTGCCAAGCTCGCGATACAGATGGGGCTTTCCTCGCTGCTGATAAACAGAATGGCCACATTGCTTATCTTCCCTTCACCAAAGACGAACTCAAGGCCAATGTAGATGTTGTCGAGCGTATCGAACACATCAAACAGGTCGTTGACTCGGAAGTGGCTCCAGACCGTTGCTACGACGACGAGGAAGAAGGAAAGTCCGGTAACCGCACGTTGGGGACGAACTGTTCTTACTGCTCTCATAAGTTCCGTTGTTGGAGCGATGCTAATGGCGGCATTGGTCTGCGGACCTTTCGTTATTCTTCTGGCCCGAAATTTTTTACAAAAGTAGCGAAAGAACCGCAAGTCAGCGAAATCACCTTCTGAAAGGAACTAAATGAGTAACGATAACGTCTTGCCGTTTGGGCGAACTCAAGCGTCAAGTACGACGAGTACCGAGACCGGTGACGGTTTCCCTGAGAACAATTATATTGTGGTCGATATTGATAATGAAGAGTACTTCGGTACTGGCTTCCTTATCTTTACACCGCATCACTGCGCAATTATGAAGGACTTCGGCAAGGGTGCTGTCCCTACTCTAGTTGTCCCATTGATCCGAGTTAAATCTGCGGAGATGGTGGATGATGACGAAGAGGTCGAAGTAGCCTAATTTCTAAACGAGTAACCTCTGATAGTGCTCGTGAGGACATGCGGCGATACTACCTCTCTAATAAAGAGGTTATCAAAGCTAGGTCTCGCGAGTACTATTGGGTCAACAGAGAACGAATACGACTTCGTGCCAAGGCCCATCACAAAGCAACGTACAAACCGATACCACCTGAACTTCATAAAAAGCGTGGTGCAGTAAGAGCGGATGGCATGAGAAGTGGGTTCGAAAGAACACTAGCAAATCAAATGAAGATGGCTAAGGTTGAGTTTCAGTACGAAACACTTCCTATCCAATATACCCTCGATGGTACGTACTGGCCTGATTTTATCCTACCTAATGGGGTAATTATCGAGGCTAAAGGTTTGTTAGATCGAGATAGCAAACGAAAGATGGTCGCTGTGAAGAAGCAACATCCAGAACTAGACATCAGGTTTTGCTTCATGATGGCCAACAAGAAAATTCCCGGAAGTAAAACCACGCATGCCCAATGGGCCGAGCGTAATGGCTTCCCATGGTCAGATGGTAAAATACCGGAGGAATGGTTTGAATAGTAAAATCCTTGTTCTCGACATTGAAACGAAGCCCGCTCTAGTTTACAGCTTCCAGATGTACGACACCAACATCAGCCCAGAACAAGTGGTGGACAGCGGCGGTACAATCTGCTTCTGTGCTCACTGGGTTGGTTCCAAAGAGTTCATGTTCTATTCTGACTGGGATGATGGACATGATGTTATGATCGCCAAGGCCCACGAACTTCTGAGTCAAGCGGACGCTGTCGTGTCTTACAACGGCAACCGGTTCGACCTTCCGAAGCTCCGTGGACAGTTCATCCTTGAGGGTCTCGTGCCGCCTCCGCCGCCCACTTCAATTGACCTGATCAAGACTGTCAAACAGTTTGGTCTGGACATGAACAAGCTGGCGTATGTCGGTCCTCTGCTCGGTGTCGGTAACAAGTTGAAGCATGAAGGGTTCAGTCTGTGGCGATCCGTCCTTGATGGAGACCCCAAAGCCCAGAGGCGTATGAAGCGCTATTGCATTCAAGATGTGATGGTCACTACTCGTCTCTACGAGCGCATCCTACCCTTCATTGATAACCACCCGCATCTGGGTGACAACAAGAATGAGTGCGGAGCTTGTGGGTCTAATCACATGCAGTTCCGTGGTTTCCGTCGTACCAAGTTCTTCAAGGTTCGCCGGATGCAATGTCAGGAGTGTGGCGGCTGGTCAACCGGAACGAGGCAAAAGGTGGGCTAATGTACGATCCAATTGAAGCCCTGTATGATTGGCTGGCGGATCGCGGCATTCCCCGATACGATTTTGAGGACAGTCTGACAGAACTTGATCTGATGATTGTCCCTATCGACGATCCGACTAACTTCCTGGGTGTCCAGTCTGATGACTGAAATCAGCGGTGCCCGTAAGGACGACACAGGAAAGGCCCCCGTTTTTCGTGGGGCCATCTCCTATTTCCCCGGAGCGATCCGAGGGGTCAGCCAAGTAAGTGACTTCGGTGCCACCAAGTACGCCTGGAACGGCTGGTTGCATGTGCCTGATGGACATGCCCGCTACTCAGACGCGATGGTACGGCACATGATGTACGAGGCGGAAGGTGAACCCATCGACCCTGAGTCAGGCCTTCACCACGATCTACACACAGCATGGAATGCTCTTGCGAGAGCTGAACTAAGGATCAGAAGTGACCTGGGATCAAAAGCGAATAGCTGATTGGGGTCGAGCAACCTTCGGAGTTCCGGAGAATGCTCTTGGTATCATCGTCAAGGCCCGTGAAGAGTTCGACGAACTGGAAGCGGAATGCCTTGGCGAAGGGCATGTAGAGGTCGATAAAATTCTCGAAGAGGCGGCTGATGTTGTGCTCTGTCTCTACCAACTGGTTGACAACCTTGCTGGCAACATGCAAGACGAACTCGACAAGAAGATGGAGATCAACAGCAATCGCACCTGGGTTAAGACAGGTGATGGAGTAGGACGACACGTATGAAGGTGTATCTCTCTGGCCCCATGAGGGGCATCAAAGACTTCAACTTCCCCGCCTTCGATGCGGCTGCTTCTTTCCTTCGGTCTCGCGGACATGAAGTATTCAACCCTGCTGAGAAGGATCGAGATCATGACCCGAAGGGCATCTCGTGGAAGTCCAAGACTGGTGATATCAAAGCGGCTGAAGCTACGGGAGTCTTTGATCGCCGCGTCGCAATTCGGCAAGACCTCGATTATATTATCGATCACGCAGACGCTATCGCGCTGCTCCCCGGCTGGGACCAGTCTAAGGGAGCTAATGCCGAACTGTGGCTAGCGCGTTTTCTTGATCTGGAAGAATGGCACCTGAACCCGGCTGAGTACGAGGCCAAGAATAAGGACCTAGAAGCCGTCAATGGTAGGCTTGCATAAGTTCTCCGACAAGGAGAAACGTGAACAGCGCAGGCGTAATCACATCGCCCGCGACCTGCTAACTCCAAAGTACCGTCAACGTGTCGTCCCCGATAGGAAGCGGATCGATAATGATGACGGTACTTTTTATCTCGATGAGAGGTACTACGACGATGATGAATAGCCCCCAACTGTGGGACCAGCTACTAGCTGTTGCTCCGAAAGGCTCCGCTCTCATGGGCGGGGCCATTATTGATTATCTTCTTGGCATCCCCGTTAACGATTACGACATCTTCTACACATATCATCCGGGCATGGGGCATCTCTTCCCTGATAACTGGAAAATGACAAACGCTGACTTTAATGATCCTGTGTGGGTCAAGGAACATGATGAATGGTACCTACAAGGGGTGGACGAGGCTGGTAATAATCCGATCTCCAGCGTCATTGAGTACCTGGTCGATGGCGCTCACAAGGTGCAGATGGTCGGTGTAAACTACGCCAAACCTCTGAAGCATTTGGCAAACTTCGACCACAGCCTGACGTTGGCGTCATACACGACTAAGGGTATGTTCGTCAGTAAGAAGGTGTTCCAGTCATCGGACACTAACACCATCACCTATGTGTCGAATAACAAGTCTCCAGACGCGGTAGCCAAGTCGTTTGTACGGGCACAGAAGAAGGCTGCTCGTATTGGTGGTGATTGGCAGTTCAAGGGATTTGAGGTGAAGGCGAAACAAAAGAACCCGCTATTCAAGTGGATCGATGTACCAGGACCAGGAGAAGTTTTAATTAATGGATGATTATCAGAAGTTTATTGCCACGTCTAGGTACAGCCGATGGCTGGAAGACGAGGGACGACGGGAAAGCTGGGATGAGATTGTTCAGCGCTATATCGACTGGATGAATGTTCACACTGGTGGCGCTAAGCTAGGTTCTTCGGACTGGCTGGAGCTGGAGAAGGCCATCAAGAACATGGACATCATGCCCTCCATGAGGTGTATGATGACTGCTGGGCCAGCGCTCGACCGAACCCATGTGGCTGGCTACAACTGTGCGTACCTGACTGTCGATAGCCTTCGAGCCTTTGATGAGACGATGTACATTCTCATGTGCGGTACTGGCGTTGGGTTCAGTGTTGAGACCAAGTACATCGACCAACTACCTGTTATCAAGGACACGTGGGACACCAACCCCAAACCGATTGTAGTGGTTCGCGACAGCAAGGAAGGATGGGCAAGTGCTCTCAGACAACTCATTGGTCACCTCTATCACGGCTATGCTCCGGGATGGGACGTTAGTAAGGTACGACCTGCGGGAGCAAGACTTAAGACTTTCGGAGGTCGTGCTAGCGGACCTGCGCCACTTGTTGAGCTATTCACCTACGTCTCTGAGGTCATTGGAAAGGCCCGAGGACGTAAACTAACAAGCCTAGAATGCCATGACATCATGTGCAAGATTGCTGAGGTCGTGGTTGTCGGCGGTGTTCGTCGGTCTGCAATGATCTCGCTGAGCGACTTGCCAAGCGAGGAAATGCGACATGCCAAACACGGAAGCTGGTGGGACGTTAACCCCCAACGAGGACTTTCTAATAACTCTGCGGTGTACCTGGGAAGACCCAGCGTCGGAGAGTTTCTACGGGAGTGGCAATCTCTATACGACAGTAAGAGTGGGGAGCGAGGCATATTCAATCGCGCAGCAAGTGTGCGACAAGCTGCTCGAAACGGGCGACGACTCACTGCCGGTCAAGACTTTGGAACCAATCCCTGCTCTGAAATCATTCTTAGGCCAAATCAATTCTGCAATCTCACCGAAGTTGTCGTACGATCTGGTGATGACTTTGGAGCCCTGGAACGCAAAGTGCGACTGGCCACCATTCTTGGGACCTTTCAATCCACTCTCACTAAGTTTAAGTATCTCAGGGATATCTGGCGGAAGAATACAGAAGAGGAACGTCTACTTGGCGTCAGTCTTACCGGCATCCTCGACCACCCCATCCTCGGACGTAATGGTGAGGGTTGCGACTGGCTTGAACGCCTTCGAGAAGTAGCCGTTGAGACTAATGCGGAGATTGCAAAACAGCTTGGCATTACGGCTAGTGTCGCTATTACTTGTGTTAAGCCTAGCGGTACTGTGTCCCAACTTGTGGACTCTGCCAGTGGCATTCACCCTCGTTGGAGCCCTTACTATATTCGTACCGTTCGAGGAGACATCAAGGACCCTCTCACCACCTTCCTTATTGATCAAGGAGTCCCGTACGAGGCGGATCGGATGGCAGCACAATCAACAGTTGTCTTCAGTTTCCCTCAACGAGCTCCCGAAACAGCTCTATGTCGCGAGGACATCACAGCTCTAGAGCACCTGGAGATTTGGCGAAACGTTCAAGAGCACTGGTGTGAACACAAACCGTCCATCACAGTCAATGTGAAGGAGGACGAGTGGGTCAAGGTTAGCAGTTGGGTCTGGGACAACTTCGACATTCTGTCGGGTGTGGCATTCCTACCCTATAGTGAGCACACGTACCAGCAAGCTCCGTACCAGGAGATCACCAAGGAAGAGTACGACGCCTGGGTGAGGTTGATGCCAAAGAAGATCGATTGGAAGCTACTGGAGGCGTACGAGGCCACAGACAACACAACCGGTTCACAGGAGTACGCGTGTGCAGCAGGCTTTTGCGAGATCGTATAACTGCCGTGATCTACCGGAGTAGGGCAGACCTCAGCTACACAAGTAGTTGACGCGTAACAGCCGATAGATCAAAGAGAAGCCCCGCTAGGAGAAATCCCGGCGGGGCTTTTTTTAGAGGTTGCCTGTGATGCGCTTGTTTGTCAGGCCCTTTGCATTCGGTCTCTTACCCGGTGGCTGAATGTACCGGGGAGGGCCGTTTGGCAGTGGGCTCGAACTAGCACCAGGATTGAATGTGTCGTCGGCAGAGCCGATCCGCTGATCATTGAACGAGCTCTCATTAACGATTGGAGTTCGCTGACTATAGTTCGGTGTCACTAGCTTCATTTGCCAGCCTCCTGCTTGGGCAGACCAACAGCCCAGTCATGGACAGCTTGCAGGCGAGCAGTGTTCACCGTGCAGATGTCCGCGTCAGCCCCACTGATCACGATCCCTTTAGGAAACTGGGAACTGACACTGGGTCCGTCGCTGCCTTGGGCGGCTGGAAATTGATTATTACTGGATTGCTCGGGACCACCTTGACCGGCTTGGAAGCGCAGGAGATTAGCCCTGTACTTAGCAAGCAAACCAGAGTAGTCGCTATCAGCTTGGTCCGCACTTGCTTTGGACTCCTTTTCTAGAGTGGCTTGAACTGCAAGCGCGTTGGCGTTCGCAGTGTCTTGAGCGGTCTTGAAGTCTTGAATGTCCTTGGCATGAGCAGCAACTTCCTTCGTGAGGTTGTCACGCGTATGCTTCAGCTCGTAACCCGTGAACAGGTTGAGCGCCAACAGAACACCAATAATCCACAGGTACCAGTATTTAAGCATACTAGCACCAATGTTCTTGAGAACGTTGCCAACCGCACTGAAGTCAATTCCAGTAACGGCTGGACCAATTTTACCTAGAAACCCGAGGGCTGCTGTGAACCACATCACGCACCTTTCATACAGATATTGTACTCGCCTTGACGACGATCCGCAAGGCCCTTTGAGTAAATCTTACCAACAAACGAATACTTGAGCATGTCAGTGCAGCCCAACTTAAACTGCTTTGCCTTGAAGTCACGGGCAACAGAACTCTTCTCGTAGGTACCCAGCCCCACGTTGTAAGCAAAGCTAATAGTAGCGGCCATTACGTACGGCTTCTTGTCGAGACCTGGAGTGATCTTCAGGATACCCGCACCAGCCGTAGTGATGTCCTTCTCCGTGAGGACGTTACACTGATCCTTCGTGTACGTCTTCATGACGATGTCTGGGCCTGTGTGGCCATTGCAGACAGACAAGACTCCGGCGATGTCCCGATAGGGATGTGGCACGTACCCCTCCCGCTGCTGAATGAATGGGGAGATCAGAGCAATTGCAGCAGCAAGCCCCCCAGCACTACCAACGGTCACTTTATTGACGGTCGCCATTATCGGTGACTAAGCAAGTTAAGAACAAAAGTAATCACCCCCGCTATGCCGGACGCACCCACGACTAGCAACGAGGCTAATCCGATAGCACCCATCCCCTTGTGTTTCATCTCAAGGAGTTCATCCAGCTTTGTAACGATCAAGTCCATCTTGACCTCTAATTGTTCGACCCTAATCTCTAGGGCACTGACGCGTTCACCAACGGGCATGACCCCGTAGTGGCGCTCGATGTTATGATCCGGCATTGAACAGTTCCTCCCTAGCAGCCTTTTTCATGTCAGTCTGAATGCTCCTTACTTGAAGTACCTTATCTTGATCTGACATATTACGCCACTCAGGGGTACTCATCTCCTGTCGGACCGTTTCCACAATGGCACGGCCAGCCACTCGTTGATAGTTCTGGAACTCAGTGGTGGTCAGCTTCTTACTGGTTCCGTCGTCCAATTTAACAGTCATCTGGACGGGAGTAACAATGGCGGCCTTGGTGAGACCAGCCAAACGAGCAAGTTCCTTTTCAGCGGGATCAGTAGTCTCCGCAACACCATTGCCCTGAAGTCCAGGAATGATGGTGTGAACGCCGGTTAGACTCTGCCCATTTGGAATAGGATTGCCATACACTGAATAACGAGTTGGCAGTCCACGGTTAAGGCCAGGAATTGCGGATTGAACATTATTGGCAATCGAGCCGATGATATTAGTGGGGTCAACTTCATCTGTGGGAGCACGGGTGTCCACCTGATTGGGGTTAGTCATACGGCCAACCTGGTTAAGGGCGTTGGGCACCCACGTTTTTGCTTCGTCTCCAATGAACTGATTGACCTTGGTCCCAGCAGTGGCACCATTATCAGACGCAGCCTCAACTGCCGGAGCAACACTATCCACCCACGTCTCAGACTCAAAGCTGTGCATGATGGACCCGAGAGCAAGCTTTAGGCCGATACCAACCTGGCCTTCGTTAGTACCCTTCTCATAGGCTTGTCGCATGGACGCAACCATTTGAGCAGTGGAGTTGTGGACATCGAATGGATTAAGGGACATAGCCAGCGTCCCACCAGTATTGTAACGACCATCTTCATGCACCGCATTGGGCCGGAAGCCAGACGCCTCAAACTCTTTCTTCTTGTTCGGGTCCGTGGGACCTTCACCAGTCAATTTGTTGTACGTAGCGTCCGCAGCAGCCCACAGAAGGCCGAGCTTAGCGGTTCCGTACGCCACACGAGCCAGTACGAGATCACTTCCAGGCCCACCAGCGAGGAACTGCTTACGAGTGGCAGCACTCAGGACGGCCAGGGGCGAGCGCTCAATGATACGCGTGGTGAGGCTGTTAGCCGCCACACGAATGAAGGGGGCGAGATTGTTAGCCACGAAACTGCCAAAGCGCTCGGGGACCGACGCACCAGGACCAATAGCCTTAACCTTGTCAATCCAGGACGTCAGACGGTTGGGATTGAGCAAGAGCATCTTCTCCGCGTCCGCACGAGCCTGAGTGAGCATGGTGATCGGGGGAGCCTTTGCGATGGTGGCCCCAAGGGTCATCACATCGTCCCGCGTGTACGGTTGACCAGACGCCTTGAGCTGAGCCTCAGCCTCACGAGCACCCAACCCATACAGCGCTTGGCTGACAGCGTGAGACCGGAAGAACGTGTCCTGAGCCACAATGAGATCGGTGGGCTTGGACAGAAGACCCAGTCGCGGGTTCTTGAGGCCACTATAGCTGTTAGCCGGGTTCGTGGGAACGCTCGCACCAGAGGGCAGTACCGCAGACCCTTCACCGGTCTTAGCGGCTTCCAGCGTCTTGACGTACACTTCGTGATCGAAGACTGAACGAGCAGTGCCGAACAGACGAGCAGTGATCTCATTGGCCGTGATACCAGGGGCCGTGGTTCGACCCGTGAGCCCCTCAATAGCCTGACGAGCCTTACCAATAGGCATGGCGAGAGCGTGATCGATGATGGAGTGGGCGATACCAGTCATCATGTCTAGCGGGGCTTTGACGTGAGTCGCGAGACCGCTGAGCATGGCATTGTAGTGGAACGCGGTGAGATACTGTTCCCAGTACGGCTGATCAATCGCCTGCATGGCAGCATGAGCGCCAGCGGGGTTTTGATTGTTCATCAGGTTCTTGATGAGGGTAGCGACCTTCATGAATTTGGTGGGGTCATCAGCCAACTCGGCGAGACCAGAACCTTCCTGACGAAGCAAGTCCGCAACGGCAGCCATGGTGGAATTGTTATAGCTGGACGCAGCCTTACTCACATTCAAGGCACGACCGATCTCAGCCCGTTCACCCTTAATCCGAGCGACGAGGTAAGCACGATCAGCCAGAGTTTGAATATAGGCAGCCTGATCTTTAGCAGACCAGTCAGGGGTACCCAACTTATCATTCAGCTCAGCGATCTTACCATCAGCCATGTTAGCGGCAGACTGAAGACGGTACAGCTTGGTCGAGAGGTCACCCGGATTGGTTTCCTTCAGGGCCTTGATCTGACTGGGGCTGAACCCTGCGTCTAGGGCAGCCTGACGATCCTCTTCCCAGGTCCGTTCAGTCGGGGTGTACCCCTTGTCGAGGTCCTTATAGATACCTTCCAGGTCTTCTGCACGGTAGCCGGGTTCAGATGCCTGTTGACGCATGATGAACTTGTTAGCACCGAGAGCCTCGCGGGCTTCAGCCTCGGACTTGAAACCACTGGGTGCGGGAATGGCACTCTCTTGCGGTCCGGCGGATACACCTTGTTGAGACCGAGCAAGCTCAATCACATTGGACCTGTACTCAGGATCAGCCCAGAAGCGGGGATCAGCCTTCAGGCGGTCGATGTGATCCAACAATTCAGGGTCTATTTGCTCACGACCCATAGCGTCTTCACGCATGAACTTGGGACCGTTAGCCCGAGCCTCAGCAATTGCCTTGGCTTGGTCTGACATGATCGTAGCATCGGGATTGATCTCAGGCGAGTTGGGGCTGAAGAAGTGATCGGCCATCGTCTCGGGTTGATCGACTTGACGAGTGACGTCCTCGATCTTCGGGTAGCCCAGTTGCTCAGACGCCTGATCAGCCACCATACGAGCCTCAGGATGAACACCACCATTCATCGCCAGGGTACGTTGAGCACGCAGAAGACGGGCCTGCGGAGTGTCACCCCACACAAGATCGCGGTAGGTATGGTCAGCTTGCTCACCCAGTTGATCACCAGACGTCTGGGTCTTCATGAACTTGTTGGTACCGTCTTGTTGGGCACCACGGAAGCCATTCATCTCAGCGTTCGGCTTACCATTGATAACAGCGTCATGAGCCATAGACAGGATATTGTTGACTTCACCGTCCGAATAGGACAACTTCATACCCATCTTACGACCGAACTGCCGAGCAGTGGACGTGAGAGCGTCTTGCCAACCGGCCTTCACTCGACCCTTCTGGGACGCCTCCGCTAAGACTTCTTCAGCCGCGCGAATGCGGTCACCGCCGTACGCCCCGGGGTTCGCTTTCTGCCACGTATCAGTGTCCTTAGACAGTTGATTGACATTTCGATCAAGCATAGTGCCAATCGTCTGATCGAGCCTGTCACCGAACTTCTGGGCCAGGCCGAAATGACCCAAGCCCTCGTGGAACAGCACAGCGTTAGCAGTATCAGGATCAGTAATCCGACCACTGAACATACGCACCTTGCCATCAGCCCCGAGGAACCCTAGAGCGTCGCCTTTCGGGTCTTCCTTTAGAATTTGATCTCGGATTGCGGGGTCAGCGATGTCTTCAGGACTATGTACAACTTCAACATTAGGAGCGTTCTTCCATCCAGCCGTTTGATTGGCGATATGGTCTTGAACGGCCTGTTGGTTCTGCGCGCGGTACTGTTGCTCAGCATGGTTGTTGTACTCTTGCTGATAGTTAAAATCAGGCTGCTGAGACGGGTCCGGACCGGGCACACCATTGGTGGTCACAGGCGGATTGTCGCGGTGTTCAACCCAGGTGTTCACATCAGTCCAAGACGGCTGAGGCCCTTGGCGACCCTTGAAGAAGTTCTTGATGTCATCCACGTCACCGTGCTGAAGCAGGTTCTGATACGTGGTGTGATCAGCCGCATTCATAGCGACATGATCACTCGTCATCGGTTGGATTTGGGACGACTGTGTACGAGGGTCTTCAGGGGGCTTGGTGTCCATACCCCGGTTCTTGAAGAGATCAGACACGAAGGGAGCCACCTCGACAGCGCCATGCAGGGCGGTGCCAAAGAGACCAGCAGTTACAGTGTTCTCGATGTTCTGTTTGACATCGAAGTCCTTCTTAGCACCTTCGGCCATATCCATGAGCTGAGCAGCAGCGTCACTGGTACCACCAACAGCGGCATTACCCACACCAGCCGTAGCCAGTCGGGTTGCAACATTACCGCCAACACCCATTGCAGGGAGAACGAAGTACTCAGGATTGGCAACGATATTCGCACCAACGTTACCAACCTGCTGAAGCACTCGACCAGGACCGCTATTGATGCGGTTAGCATCCATCTGCTGCTGGGCATCTTGGCGCGCCGCGAGGACGGCCTGATTGTACCGTTGATGCAGCGCGGCATTAGTCTCACCTTGTTGGCGGCCCACACCCAGGCTTTCCATGGCCTGCCTAACAGGCTGCATGAACAGACCGTTAACAACAGCACTTTGGTAGTTGGCCCTAAGGCTGCCCACCGCTTTGCTGTTGTTAAGGTCCATGATCCCCTGTTCAAGGGCATTCGGAGCATGGTTAGCAGGCCCAGAACTAGTGAGATCGTGGAAAGTCTGACCGATTACGCCAAGACCAGTCGCTCCCGGGGCTCGTTGCGGAGCCGCAGGTTGAGTGGCCCAAGCGGGGGCTTGAGGCTGAGGAGCAGCCGAAGAAGCAGCCCAATCAGGGACAGCATCAGCCATTGTTACGGGTTAACTCCGAAGTGCGCCACGAAGGCTCCTTTGGTTTCGGGATGGGCTTGGACATAGGCTCTGTCAGCAGCCGTGGGGGCTGGCTTACCACCGGGAGTAGTTAGGCCGGGTGGTAGAGTACGACCCTTCTTAGCGACCGCAGTCATGTGATCAAAGGTGGCTTGTTCAGCCGGTGTAAGTTGTTGACCACTGTTTTGCTTGGCAATCAGACCTTGCAGTATATTCGCACTAGTCGGCCTGTTGTTAGTCTCATCAGTGTTGTAGTTGCGAGAGCCAGCACCAATACCAGCAGCCTTAACGCGGCTAGCGGCATTGACATCAGTGTTACGCATAGAGGTCTGCTGTTGCGACTGACGATCACCGTGTTGGCTGATCTGCTGAGCAGTCATACCAGATGTGGCACCAAGAGCGCCAGGAGTGTACTTGTCCGGAACACCAAACTGAGTTGAAGCGTCCGTGTTAGGGTCGATAGCCTTCACTCGTTGGTCCCAGCGAGACAGACGAGCCTGATAATCTTCGGGGGTTTGAGCCTGAGCCAGATCAGCCTGAGCAACCGAGTTCATCCGATTGAACAAGTTGTCATTGCGAGCCTGAATCGTCTGCTGATGATACATCTGAGTGTTCTGCATAGTGGCCCTACGCAGTTGAGTATCATTGTAATTCTTCTGCAATTGGTCAGCCATCTCGGGAGACCCAGCAGCACCAGTGGCAGCGATCCGTTGAATGGCGGCTTGAGCGGCCTGAGGATTGTTGGGGTCGTATCCAGCCATCGCTTGACCGATCTCTTGGCGTTGCATTCGGGGTTCGTACTGGGCTTGACGACCAGAACCAACCAGAAATGCGTCACCAAGAGCGCCCAGCATGTTTCGCAGGGTGCCGTGCTGGAGACCCGACGGAAGCAGACCATACAGACCAGGATTAGCCATACCACCACGGAGAGCAGGTTCACCCGTCAGAGCATTACTAACAGCACTAGCATCGCCACTGTTGTTGTAGTTCAAACCTGGAGGGCTAGCAGTCTGCGGGGCACCCGGATCAACCGGACCAGGTAGACCAGTAGTCAGAGGACCCGGATCAAGTACGGGTTGAGATTGAAGACCAAGGTCTTGAGGCGGGGCCTTCGGAGCAGCGGTCACAGTCAGTTCATCAACCGAAGGACCGGGATCAGGAGCGCCTTGGAGGTAGTCGTCAAAAGCTGCCATGATTATTTCGCCAGAAGGGAGCCGATGAAGCCACCAGCACCACCATTGTTGGAACTTCCGCTGCTAGAGCCACTCGACATGCTCTGTTGACCAGCACCAGCCAGCACACCAGAACCCTGAAGACCAGAGTTAAGCAGGTTTTGCAGTTGGCCAGTATAGTTGCCGTACTGCGTGTTAGCGTAGTTCTGACCGTAAGTGTCGAGAGCCTTCAGAGTACTCCCCGAGTTGAGCAGACCTTGAGTGGCTGCGCCCCCGGTAATAGAGTCCATACCCTGTTGCTTACCGAACTGGTAACCGGTAGAGTTCCGGAAGTTCTGGAAACCCTGGGTTTGTGCGTCTCCGCCGTTCAGGCCGAGTAGATTACCGAGCATTGAACCCGCAGCACCACCCTGGCCAATGGTTCCACCGAGAGCCTGTTGCAGGTACGGGAACGCTTGGTTATTGGAGACGGACTGCTGAGAACTCTGCTGCTTGGAGCCACCGAAAATGTCACTCACAATTGAATTCCTTTTTAGTTATGATGAACAGTTCATACTGCTTATCGTTAATCTCTTCCACCCCGTAAGACGTGAAGCCACTCTTGCGGCTCAGCCATTGCGCGTCTTTACGGTGGAGCGGTGTGAACCCCATCAATACATGTATATTATAACACGAATTGAATAGCTCGTCAAGGAAACCACGGGCTGCGGTGATCGCAGATCGGCCCCGTGACTTGAAATAGTAGTGCCCCGAATGCACCTTCTTAATTGGAAATCCGTACTCGAATAGGGCTAGATCACCCTCATTATTCTCAAGAACGATGTTCTGTTCCCGAGCTAGCCATTCGATAGGATCGATAGAGTGATTGTTACCTAGAAGACAAGCAATTGCGGGTTCGATTTTCATCGCGTCCCACGTACGCATTAGACCCACCAGAGCAACATCACAGAACCCGTATAAGAGGGCGGAGCAGAGGGGCTAAAGTAGTGACGAGGACGATAGAGCCAAGGCTCGAAACCCAGTCGAAAGATACCACCAGGATCGGCAATCCACTCCACTTAGAACAGCTCCTCGATCATCACCGAGCCAGACGCAGTCATAGACGCTGAAGGGGCCGTTACGAGCTGTAGTGCGAAGCCCTGCCCAGGTGCGATTACAGGTCGCTGTTCAGGAGCTGGAAGCCAGAACACACCGTTCAAGAACTCCCAGTCGCGGGACCAGATTAGGGCCTGCGTACCTGAGGTGGTTTGGTTAGTTGTGTCATTCACACGAGCCGTTACGGTCGCAGCAACATCACCCGGGACGATGGGGCGCGGGGTCGCAGCAGAACCACCAGAACCAACAGTAGCAGTCGCAGGGTTGCGGACCCACTTCAGGCTCTTGGCTTCCCAGGTCGTCAGAGACTTTTGGCCCAGCTCCACTCCATGCACCTTAAAGGCCATGTTAGCGGTCGCTAGAATGCCGAACAAGTCCTGAGCAGCAGTGATAGCCACATCGGTGAATGAGACGGTGTAGAGTCTACCCATAGTCTTAGAACCTCAAGTAAACGTTCTCACGGGATCGTGAGCGCGGTGGGGGTTTGGTGTCTTGTAGAATAGCGTACGCAATTAGCTTACTGATATTGAGAGCAGTCTGAGGTGGGGCCAGAATGGCCGAAGCTTCTAGTTTACTGACGTTAGCCGCAAGTTGCGGGGGAGCCAGAATGGCCGCACCTTCGAACTTAGAGGTGGCCATGAACGCTTGGGTATTGGTATCAAGAGTGCTGAAGCCAGCAGGAGTAGGATACCACATGTCTGCTGCGCCGAAGCGAGCAGTACAACTTGAACCAGCATCATCTGAGCCAAAGATTGGGAAGTAAGGTCCAGCATTGATCGTAGAGATGGATCGTCCACCGGCTCCTGTGGCAGGATTATCAGTGGGACTTAGGTTCCAGAAACTGTCATTCAACGCAAACCAGATCAGTTTGGCAGTAAAATCCACAGCCACTCGAACCGTGTACACATTGTTCAAGCCTTGATCGGTCTGCATGTTCGTCTGAACAGCGTTAAAGTGAACTTCACCACGCTGTGGCCAGCCACCGACAGAGTTGTTGTTAGCCACATTACCGATTAGATTGGTGAACACCTCGCTGGCATTCGCCCAACCGACAGCCCAGTGGTTCGTTCCAACAACAACCCACGCCTCATAATACAACTTACCACCAGCAAAACTCGTATCACATCGAACGCCACCGATAGTCGCAGCACTCTTTGTAGCCGTCAGATTACTGCCACTCAGAGTGATGTTCGATTTGTCAGTAGTTGACCAAGCAACCATTAGGTGATACTCTTAACACCGATGTTGAAGCCAGACGCATTACCAATTTGAGCAGTGGTCCAGTCGGCTGACGTGTTGGGGTTCTGAGACCACCAGTTAGAGTAGGTCTGCCAGAAGGTAGTTAGTGGCATGTCAGCGCTAAAGAAGTCAGAGCCACCTGTACGGACATTCAAATCGATCTTCGTTGGACCACTAACGCCCTTCAACGCGCGAGCCACCACACCGAATGCGAGCACGGAGAAAGACCCAGTGGCAACAGCAGCATTAGTGTACTGATCGATCTGGTTAGCTGTAGTTGAACCATCAACAGTGCTGTCATTGAATGGAGTTTCATTGACGTTAGCGGCTGCGGGTGAACCAGTATCGAAGTTATGGGTGTTACCGTTCGCCACCGGGAGAAAAGCATTGAGAGAGCAGGCACGGGTGTCCACATTCAATACCATACACTCGGAGACAAAGTACGAGTTACCTGAACCAGTGTTACCAAATCGAACAGCAGCAAGTGAAGTCACACTGTCAGTCGTCACGTCTCCGGTGAACGAGCCGAGTAGAATACCTTTGTAATAGATGCTGATCGAACCAGCAACGGCATAGTTGACAAACAAGTCCATCTTGGTGGCTTCAAAACCCGTAGAAGGAATGTCCCATACGAGGCCGGTGATCGTAATCAAGGTAGTTGCCACACCGGCAGCCGTAACCTTCTCGACAACCATGTTGTTAGGATTGCCACCTGAGGTAAATCTTAGTCGGATACGGGTAATTCTACTACTATCAAGCAGCGCAAGAGGAATGGCATTAGTAACATTACCAGCAGCGAAGCTGTTACAAGTCCGGAAACCAACCCAGAATGTGGACTGATTGAAGGCTGGGATCGTCTCAACCCAATCAGTCGTAATGGCACTACCGGGGTTAATCCCCGTTGTGACGAAACCAGGACGGTGACGACCAGCATTTGTATCAACAATGGCAGACCCGAAGAACGTGAAATCTATGTCTTGTGTTCCGGCCCAGTAAACAGTTGCACTCATGTGTCACGTCGTCCCAAGATTGTTCCATAGATGGTGCCCGTCATACCGTTCAGATTAGAGGGCGCTACGATAGTTACCGTTTGATTGATCGTTACAGGTGCGTCCGCAGCAATTGTGAAAACACCTGTCAGAGAGGCAGCACCAAAGGTGAAGTGTCCAATGGTCACAGCGTTGACCTGAATGTTAAAGGTCGTAGAGCTGCTGGGGGCTACACCATCAATGCGAGCTTGGTGAGCACCAAAGGAAGGTGCAGATAGAATAGTCCACGGAATGCCAGCGTCCACATACCTAATCGGCTGACTAAGGGTAATACTTGCAATGGGACGATCATAGGCAAATCCGAAGAAGCGAGGGTTGCTAGCCTGATGCCACTTACCATCAATCGCTACGTAGATAGTGTACGGGTTGGTAGATTGATCAATGAACTCGGCCCCATCATCAGGGACGGGATCAACAGGAGGAGTACCAGTACCAAACGTGGGAACACTGATGAGGCCGTTATTGACACGCTGAGTGGCCCAACGACGCTGGAACTCAGGAGTAGGTCGGCCATCTTTGCTGACAATGGCAATCCGCCAGTCAAGCGGCCCAGTGTCCTTAACGGTGTCATTCATTACTTGTAGTCCCGTTGACCGTCAAACTCCTGACCACTGTCAGCCCCCGTACCTACTGTGAGAACAACGTCCGCACCATCCAGGCGAATAGGCCCAGAATAGTCGGTAATTCTAAACACACGGCCAGGAGCGCTAAAGGAACCAAGGGCATTCCATATAATCTTTTGCCCATCCATGTCAGTAAGCGGGATATCGAACTCCTTTGACCAAGTCTTCCCATTATCATCACTAAACGCAAGACTAACTGGTTGTGCAATGCTACTCTCATCATCAACTGAAGCGGTCAAAGTAAAGTTCGCAACACCGATAACTGAACGGGTACGTGTGGGGACACCACCCGTGACCATATGCTGGACTTCGCGCCACGCCTCGTCCAGAGGTTGGTTCGGGTCCATCTCATACAGATAGGTGTACAGAGCGTCACCACCAATAACTCGAAGCCCCCACATCACCCCATGAGTGAAGTTGATGCCCGGGAAGCCTTGCGACTGGAGTTGACACCATTCTTGAGTCGTCATGTCGTAGGCCCAGTCACCCTCAGGGCCGAGAGGCAGAACGTAGAAGCGGTGACCATCCATTACGAAGGTCCAGGCAGCCTGGCTAGCCGTGCTAGGAACACCTTCACCGTACGCCATTAGAACGGACGCCTGACTGATACTCGGTGTTGAATTCCGAGTACCAGCCGAGACGGCGGCAAGAGCCATGTCCTGCGTGGCGTAGCCGAATGGAGTCTGTGCAGGCCCATACGCAGACAGTGTCACCACCTGCGAAGCTAGGGCATTTACTTTTCCACCGCCCTCAGCAGCAAGAACAGCGTCTTGAGTGAGGCGGGCTGAGACAGCAGGAGCAGTCATTAGGTGTCCCGATTAATTTGGATCGCACCGTTAACGAGGGTGGCCGGAGAGATCGGGCCAGAAGTGTCCGGATCGATCTCGAAAATGTCCCTGTAGTAGCTGGGACCAACCGTCAGAGCGTGAGTAGTGCCAGTGCCCACCCCACCCAGAGCACCAACCAGAGCGGTGTTGAAGGTACCCAGACCAGAGTCAGACTTCAGAGCCCTAGTCGTGATCTGGATTGCACTCACGAGAGTGGTACGGGGCGGAGGACGCTGGATTTTGAAGTTAGACGGACCGGGAATGGAAGTACCGCCCGAGAGTGTCGTACCAGTCCAACTACTATTAGCCCCGGTCTCAGTGCTAGCAATGCTGTTACCAGCCGTACCAGCCGTAAGAGCGGTCACAAGCATCTGCCCAGCCGGGAGTTGGCTGGCGATAACGTCGAGATTGGCGGTCGTACCAGTACCGTACTTAGTACCAACACCCGGACCAGCATTGATCGCATTGAACAGGTTCTGCAGGCTGTTCTGAACGTTAGTGTCGATCAGAACTTCGAATGCGGCACCAGTCAACACGGTCTTGTAAGTGTACACCGCAGGCGTAGCCGCAGCCTTGGTACCAACAGTAACCGTTTCATTGTTGGCAAAGTTAGCCGTTGCAGTCAGGGTACCAGTAGCAGGCAGGAACGGAGCAGCGATGAAGGTGCTGTCGTCCGGAATGACCTTACCAATGGTCGAGAACGCACCAATCAGCGGCCCATCATTAACCGTCTGTTGGACAGCCACTTGGGACGCCATGGTCGTGTTGTGCAGGCTCTCATCCTGGATCAGACTATCGAAGCCAGCCAGGAGGCTAACATCAGTCCATTGAGGGTCAGCCGGGCTACCACGAGGGAATTCAACCGTAGCGGGGGTGAAGTTCGCCATGTAGCGAGCAAAGCCGACAGTCAGACGGAACTCGTCCAGCCAACCATTGAAGGTCGAACCAGCAAGAATGGGCAGACCACCAGCATTATCGGGCTGGCAGCCGAGACCAAATCGAGCCGTACCTGTGAAGTACGTGTTGCTGTCCGCAATAGGCAGGCCGAGTTGCTGACCGTCTACATAGAGGAACAGGAAACCCGAGGAACGGACCACAGCGAAGTGGTACCATTGATCGAGGTTCGGAGTGAACGGATAAACAATAGGTTGTGCCACGGTAGACACGGAACCATCAGTCGAGGTCTGGAAGCACAGACTACCGTTGTTCAGGCTTTGAGAGCCGAGGAACAGTTGGTAGCTTCGCTGGTTGTGGGTCTCATCGTACTTACCGAAGATGACAGCCTTGTTCGAGCCTGTCGGGAGGCTTTGGAACCTCACGAAGCTCTCAATAGTGAAGTCACCAGAACCAATGTTCTGAGACGAGTTGTCCAGAGCCCAGGCACCACTGAGGTTGCCGTGGATGTCAGTGGGCAGAACGTCCAGAATGCCAGCACCTAGTTTCTTGTAGTAGTTCGGGGTCCAGCCAGCAGTCGTGGTGTCACCATTAGCGTTCAGCGTGGCGATCCGACGATCCCCCAGGAAGCCATTGTTCACACTACCAGCCGCGTCCCTGACGAACAGATCGTCAATGTAATGCGGAGGCGTACCAGCCCGACCCGAGGTCAGGTAGGTGAGCAGAGCAATGGTGCCAGTGATGGCCGCGTTAGTGACACTCAGGACGGGACTCAGAGCCGCAGCAGCATCATCCACCCTCAACTTGAAGGTGTGAGCCGAGCTGTCGATTTCCATCTCGAAGAAGTGCCAGTTCTGCGGAACGATTACAGGACCGGAAGTGGTACCAAGGACAGTACCCGTAGGGCCAAGCAGATCGAGCGCACCCGTAGGAGTATGCTGAAGGTAGCAGATCAGAGCACCACCACCATCTCGGAACTCGCAGATGGTCGCCGTCACCGGACCAAAGGTCGCGTTGAAGGTGCTCTCTGCGTAGCCGAACGACTGGAAGAAGTGCGTACCCGGAGTGGGGACAGCGTACGACAGACCAACGGTACCAGCACCACTGGCCGCTAGGGCGTAAAGGCCCGTCCGAGGACCCCAAGAGGGGATTTCGGGAGCCACCTGAACGACGGCAGCGTACGCCCCGAGGGACATATTGGCAGCCCCCACAGCGTCCTGACCATAATGGTCGAAGCCGTCCATTAGAAGTGCAGTCATGGTGTTAGTCCTTGTTGTCTACGGACCTGATAGCGAACCCGCTCCTCGATCCCATTATTTGAAATTCGATTGACACCCCAACTTGCATCGGTAGCGTCTCCCTGTTGGAAGCCAATAGAGTACACTCGGCCATCGTCACCGACGAGAATGACCCCATCATCCACCACAACCGGTGTTCCAGCGATAACCCCACGAGCATACACTCGACCCTGAATGGGGGCGAATGGGGCGGCTAGGTTACCTGTGGCGTACCAGTTCTCAGTGGACTTCTCTCCCATGATCATCACCTGATCGCCCACCGCGCGCATAACACTAATGGGGTCGGGGGAGCTTTCCTTCGAGGCAAAGTTGAGCGGGTCGATAGAAGTCTCGCCCGGATTGACCCAGAAGAACTTTTGAGTAAGCGGAGTACTGACCAGCACATAGCTGCTAACCTGGGTCACCGAACCAGCGGCAACGCCATCAGGCATTGTGCAGCCCTGGAGAGCCTCAAGTCCACCATTAGCCAGCGTGCCAGTACCCGTGGCAGTCAAAGCAGCACCACCAGTAACTGTGAAGGTGATCGAGTCACCGCCAACACCAGCCAGTAGAGCGCTAAGCTTCAGGGCTGTAGCCGGACTGTCACCGCTGTTATTGGCCGCACTAACGAGGGTGTTAGCCCCGGCAATCGTGCTGCTGTAGTCAGTACCAGGAGTACCGGTATTCATGATCGCCAGAACAAGCTGGTCCAGCGGAGCAAGCCCAAGGCTCACACTCGTGGGGTTTACCACGAAGGGGTTCGCATTGGTGCCCGCGTCCGAGGGGCTAAACGTGGTGCCCCAGATATAGAACACACCACCAACTTCGAACTTGTCAGTACCGTTAACGATGGTACCAACTTGGGTCAGAGTACCAGAAGCGGACGACTGACCCTGATAGTACTGCAGGAGCAGGCCGTCAGAAATCCAAAGACGCTGATAACCCGCACCAGCTTGCCAAGCCACCTCGGGGTAGCCAGTACCAGAGATGGTACCGAGGATATGCGTGACACTCATGTCCAGCCCAATCTTATAGAGATTAGAGCCACACACAACGAACAGGCTGTCGTTAAACAGACCGGACAGAGTGTAGTTACCACGCATTGCCCCGAGACCCGTGAAGGTGCCCTGATCAAGAGGACCTTCAATCTGGGTCGTACCTGGGCGAGCCAGCACAGACGTGCCTTCGCGCAGGTTGGCAGGGTTCTGTTCCAACCAACGGTTAAGAAGTTCAATGATCGGGGCACCAGCGTAGAGACGCTCGTACGCACCTTTACCTAGAGGAACAGCAGTCATTAGATGTACGGGAACCCAGAGTTGAAGGTCGCATTCGGATCAGCGTAAGGCGGCCTATTCGTACCGAAGTACCTGTAGTAGTTGGTCGTGTAGAGCAGAGCATTCTCCGAGCCCACTTGGGTCGTACTCTGGCTGTAGCGAGCAGTGAACTTCGACTTGACCTCCTTGAGGATTTCAACCGAAGCCGGATGCATCACCTGCCCATAGCGGGGATTAAGGCGCATGGCCAAGAGGATGATGAACATGTCATCAAACTCGGGACCCCAGGGCATGTCTCCATCCAGTGTGATCGGGCTTACAACAACCCAGTCACCTAGATCACCTCGGTACATCCATTCACGCTTCTCACCGTCCGTGTTGTACGTCTGGCTGGGAAGACCCTCCAGGGTACGACCATTACCGTTGACGGTGAATGGATTGGTGCTGAAGTTACCAGCAACGTCCACAATGCCCATTCGGGCACCATCATGAGGGATGGGGGACAGATTGATCAAGCCAGGACCAGTGAGATTACACATGATACGGTAGTTCGTCTGAATGAACACGTTCCCAGGCAGCTCATTAGACCACCAAGGGTAACCGGCAGGCGAATTGATATCGAGTGTACCGAGCGGGAATGGGCTCAGGTTCTCACCCATCTCATTACCAAGCACACTGGCAACCAACGTCTGGAGCTTTCCAAACGCTTCGGCTTGTTGGTCGGTAGTGGGATCAACGCCGAGCGGGATCAGATTGGTCTCCCGCAGAGCGTCATTGATGATCGAGGCTACAGTGGTCATTAGACTAGCGTTCCACCATCCGTATAAACGTCGATACGAACTCGACCGTCCTTGGCAGTAGAGCCAGGGAGAGGGTTCTTGATACGTACAAAGAAGGCGTCGGCGTTCTTCCGATCACCGGCGGTAATCTTGAAGGGATGATGACACACAAGCACACCATTATCAGCCGTCAGGCTGGGCGTGGCAGTGGGATCACCATAGATGAAGAACGGGTGGGTGTGCGGAAACACAGAAACCCGCAGAGAGGCTAGCAGACCGGCTGTAACGATCTTGAACCAACCATCTTGCGGGCCAACTTGATAGGACTTAGTCGCCATTGATTTCTATATCCCTTGGCAAAAGTGGGGAGAGCCACAATCGACCCTCCCCGTAGTTTTGTATTACTTCACTACCCCACGAGTGTTGAGGTCTTGAAGCAGGGCCATCACAACGCCCGCGAGCTGCGGAAGAGTGACAGACCCAGTAGCAAACGTAGTCCGTTGGGGGGTACCAGTAGCCGCAGCTACCGAAGAAATGGCACCCGCCTTCAACTTGGCTTCAAACCAAGGACGTTTAGCGTTAACTTTCGGGGTAAAAGCCATCAGTTAGTCTCCCTTAGGAACCGTTAATGCGGACAATCCGCCTGCGGTCAACCACGTTAGCAGCCAGAGCCACGTCGAAGCGGACTTGGTGCTCACCGGTGTTGAAGACAGAGTTCTGCCACATACGGACGGACAGCGGAACCTTGGTCAGCGCCTTGCGCGAACCGATACCGGTCGCAGGCATGATCAGGTCAGCCGTGTTAACCACGATAGCGTCCTTGTTCAGGATCGCACGAGGCTTCACAACCGCCGAGGTACCCGTAATCCAAGTAACAGCAGCGCCATCGGTCGGGGCCTGAGCGACAGTGGCGTGAGCCGTGTCGTTGTTGACCTGAGCGGTGTTGCTGAAGGCACTCGGGATGATCATCGCCGGGAAGATACGCACCAGGGTAGCATTACCGGCAGTAGCCGTGTAGTTACCAATGACGCGGAACTCTTGGAGATGGTCCAGGGCCGCTTGGAGACGGTTGTCGTACGCAAACACACCAGCGATGGTGAACACTTCACCGTCAGTAATGGTTTCCGTACCCGCACCGATGTCCAGGGTGACAGTCTGGGTCATGTACTGACCCGGAGCGGGGCTGATAGCCACGTCCGAGTAATGCACGCTAGTGCCGCCAGAGGCAGTGAAGCTCGACGGGTTGTTGTGCGAACCAGCAGTCAGGGTCGGGAGTTGCTGGGTGAACAGCGTCGGGATGCCCGCGATCTTGCCTTCCCACCCGTTCCGGAAGATACCCGAACCGATGTCAGTCAGAGACGCGTTGTCCTGCACGACCGCCGAACCCAGGGCCTGCTTGTCACCGTACGTGAGCACGGCTCGCAGGTCTTGGTCCATAACACCTTCTTCCTTCAGACGGGTATAGCCAGAGGCCACGTCGTCATAAGCTTGGACGGTGTTACCGGCAGTACCCAGCCAGTTGTTGGACGCGTTAACCGCAAAGCCCAGAATGTAAGCGTCGATCTGTTCCGCGAGGTTCAGAGCGGCACCCTTCAGAGCTTCCGACTCACGCGCAGCGCCGATGTCCCGAATCTTCACGAAGTCCTGCCAGCCCATGCTCGACCCGAAGACGGTGTCGATCTTGTACTGCTCAGAACCGAAGACGGTATTCTGCGTGCCCGGGGTCGTCAGGTCTTGAACGCCCGAGGTGGTCTTAGTCACAACGTAACGGGGGACCACCTGCTCGACCACGGTCAAAGCGTTTCGGTCGTTCATTTCGTTGTCGAACTTACGCCAAGTTACAAGCTCAGCGGAAGTCAGGTTATTTTGGAAGATCGCAGCAAACGAGTTAAGGACAAGTTTTGCCTGATCAACGGTAACAGTACCAGCCATTGAATGGGGCTCCTATATTAGTGAAACGCCTTACTTCTTACGGAAGTACTCCGCGCTAAAGGCGTCGAGGTCATCTGTGTCAGGGGCCACACCGGTATAAGCACCATTGGTTCCACGCGCCCGCACAGCGGGAGGATTGGGAGCCTTGGTAATCTTAGGCTTGGGTGCGTCCTGTTCACTCTGTAGGAAGCGGCTTTCAATCCGACCCAGGGCGAGGGTCGCTTTCTGCGCGCCACTGTTTACGATTGCAGCAGCTTCTTCAGGGTGATTGGAGAGGTAGTACAAGACATCAGGACCCTTATCCATGTTCATAAGAACATTACTAAGGTAACCGGCGTAGTTCGGGTCAAGATTATTAAAGCCGTTCAGGAGTTCCTGGCCCTTCTCAACGAAGTCCGGATACTCTTCAGTGGCAGAAGTAACTCTCTCGTTCCACGACGATTGAAGCTCTTGCTGAACCTTCTGTTGATCCGCTACACGCTGAGACTCTGCAGTCTCGGCTTGCACCTTCGCTCGCTCTTGGTCAAGAGTGAACCGGGTCAGGTCCCGAATATATTGCGGATCGAACTCACCAAGGGCGTAGATGGGGTTGCCATCCTTGTCCAGGGCTTCCGGACTGGGTTCCGTGGCCTCTTGCGAAGTCACTTGCTCACCAGCAGGCTTCTTTAGTGCAGCAACCTCATCACGAAGCTTCTGCAGTTCCGCCGCGTTCTCACGACGGAGTTCCTCACGTTGACGTACAACCTCATCGATGCGGTCTTGAACCGTCTTCCGCTTGGGCTTGTCCGGAATTTCTTCCGTCAGCTCAGCTTCGTCCGCCTCATTGTCAGCATCCTTTTGAGCTTCAACATCCTCTGGAGTCTTCTCCTCAGGCTCATCTTGTTCCGCTGTGGGCTTGGCTTGCTCACTATCCGCTTTCTTCTCGCCAAAGAAGTCAGCGGTAAAGGCGTCAAGATCATCCGTATTGTCGAACTGGACTTCAGTAGTAGTCTCGGTCTCGGTAGTCATCTAGTATTAGCGGTCCTTTAACCGTTTGCGCGGCCTGATCGCGATGTCTTCGACCCACCAGACGGCGCAGGTGACGTGGGTCGCATCGAAGCTTGTTTCATAGACAGCTCATGTGACTGGGCTGCTTGTTCTTGTTGGATATTCAACTTCTTATTCTCAAGCGCGAGCTTGGCATGATCCATAACCACACCATGTTCGAGCTGAGCCCGTTGAATATCATGCTCGTCAAGGGCCTGAGCACCATCAAGAAGGTGCGTCAGAGCCGTCATGTCGGGCGGAGTTTCGGTTCCACGATCCTGATTGAGGGCCGTGATACGCTTGGTTTCGGCTTCGTACGACTGGATTTCCAGTTTCTTGAAGTCGAGAGTCTTGTCCAGCTTGAGTTGTTGGTTCTCTTGCTGCAATTGTTGTAGCGCCTGCTGCATTTGCTGAACAACTTGCGGCGGAACAGGGGGCGGAGTAAGCTTTTGCTGATCCTCAGGAGACAGGAACTGCGGAGGAACGGTCTTTTGCAGACGTTCAGCCAGTTCATCAGCCCCGGGCCAGTCTTGAGCCTTCACAACCAGGTCACCCGCGATCTCCATGAGCTGCGGATACACCTGGATGGCGTCCATCATAGCCTCGGCAGCCTCAACCCGACGAGTCGTGTAAGACGTGCCAGTGGAAAGGGCCACATCGAAGATACCAATGCCCAGATCGACCGAATGAGGGTCCATCGGGTCGTTGATACGCTGGAATTTGATGCTCTCATCCTTGCCGATCAGACGAACCACACGGGTACCGTCGTAAATCTGCGGGATGAGCTGGTTAATAACGTCACCAGCCTCTAGAATGGCCGCGTCTGCGTTGTCATAGTACGTTTGGGACGCAATGTCACCCTCGTGCTGACGATTCATGATCGCTTTGCCGCTGGTTTCATTGGACCTCATACCGAGACTAGCGTCCTGAATGCCGCTCACGTCCTTCATGTCCTGAGTATTCATGGACACTTCTTGGAAGATGGCGTTCTGGGCCGCTGGAGGCTCGATACGTTGGATGTTCTGCCCGATAACCGCCTCGTCGTTGACGATCAGTAGCGGATCACGGGTCAAGTGAGCCCGTCTAAATGCCTCCTGTCGTCCTTCGACAGCCGATTGCGTAGCCAGCCACTGCGCCTTGGGGGCGTAACCGAGCTGCTCCGCAGCAATGGACCGCCAGAAGTTCTTCAGGCGGGAGGGGTCCTTCATAAAGCGCACGAGGCCGTACCGCACTCGACGCCCACTGACGTTGACGACACGCCCAGACATCCGAATGATGGGGAGGCGGTTCATCCGATACTCATACGGACCAGCCAAGATAGACCAGCCAGTGCAATAATGCATCTGAGCGTAGCGGCACCAGACCAAACGGGTCTTAACGGGCTCGCCATTCTCTTCGATCATCTGCTCGGTATTGGTCTCGTCCATCTCGTACATCTTGCCGTTCTCAAAGAGGGCAAGCGTCTTCTGACGTTCGATCATGCGCCAGTACTCGGTGACTCGATAGGACGCCTCATCCATCCAACCAGCCATCGTGACGCGGTCAATCTTGTCCACATCTAGCAGGTTAGACCCACCAGCATCATTCGGCCACTTACGGCTGAACTCGTCCTTGGGGATACGATCATCCACAAACACCCGACGAGCGTCCCGGCCAGTAGGATCGACAGAGAAGCGATCCCAAACGGTGGCCATTACGTCCTCAATCGGGCGGATGTATAGGTCTTGGTCGAACACGTCATCACGACTGTACTCGACAGTAACCTTGAAGGCACCGTCGCCGCACTGGATCATGCTTTCAAATGCTTGGTCGTAGGAACGGTCTGCCCTACTTTGCATTTCAATGTTCCGAACGAGGTCTTCTCGAATTGATGCGACGTCGGTGTCCTCGTTGTTAGACGGAACAACCTTGATCGCCTTACGACTCTCACGCCAGTCACCCACAAGTTGGGCTGTAAACTGGGGGATGGTGTTAATCGTAAGGCACGGGAGCGACTTACGCTGCTGGAGAACAACGGGGTCCCACTGCTCCCCAGCAGCAAAGCGCAGGTCGTCCATGGCTTCGTATCGATTGATACGGTCAAAGTCCACGTCATGCTGATACTCAGAACGCATGTCGTTGATAAACTGTTCAGCACTATCAAACCCCTCGGGAACGTAGTCCTTAGCAACGGGCTCCGCTTCGATGAGGTCTGGACGACGCAGGTTTTGAGTCTCTTTCGAGACCTTCTTACCTGAACCGTTATCTTCTAGTGTGCCTTGACTAGCCATGGAAGTCCTTTAGTTACGCAGTCGGCTCAACCGGGGGCTCAACGGGAGGAGCCGGAGGAGCAGGGATAGCGGCAGCCAGACGCGCGGTCAGGTCCGCAATGGCCGCGTTCGCAGCCTCAACCGCAGCTTCGTCAGCCGAGGTGTCTACGATGTGACCCAGGGCATCAATAGCCGATTGGGCGACACCAGTAAGAGTTACGACTGCAGCCGTCAGGGCTGCGACATCGGTATCAAGTTGACTCATGAGCTTCTCCATTCGTTGTAGTTGTCTGATCAGTCGTTTAATGTCCCGAGAATTGAACCCCTCAGGTGTGGGTTTCTTAGGCCATCCAACCGGTAGGCGATTCTTTGGCCCAGTCCAGCGCATATTGCTCCTCCAGTTGTTTGGTTTTGTCCACAGTGTTAGTGTCGATAAGACGGCGGCCAACGATCTTGTCAAAAATCTTTGTAAGACCCCAAACCAGAGCGTCCACCCTGTCCGGGCTACCATTGGAGGCGTTGCGGACATTGTCGATGGAGAAAAGACACATTTGATCTTCAAGAACGTCAAACCTACCACAATGGTGAACCCGGCCCTGCTCGTACAGGGCACTGATCGGCTCGGCCCGAACGACCTTACCTCTCGTCGCTGTCACCAGTTCAACAGGAATAGACCGGTCAACTGCCTTCAACGTACTCATAACCATATCGCCACCTTGGTTCTTTTCGGCGATGATCTTGTCCGCCGACCAAGTGCGATAAAGACTGACAGCCTTTCGAGCCCACTCTTCGGGTTGACCCCGACAACTACCGTCGTCCAGAACGTAGCCTCTGGCGTAACCCTCCGGGTCCCTGGCAAGACCGACCACGATAATGCCATGTTCGTCAGAGTTTTCGGTGTTACTGACTGCAGGGTCAACTGCCACGTAGACCCTTTCTAGATCGTCCGGGACCTCCCGAAGCCTGCTGGCATCGATAATGTCTCGGTTCCAAAGAGCGCCCGGGATGTCGTGAAGGATTTCACCTTCAAGTTCCTGCCGACCAAGTCGTGTTCCACCATAGCGCTCGTAAAGTTGTTTAACGGTATTTGCTGCAAGATTAGCCTGGTTATCAAGTGTGGCTCCCCTCGTGACCCTAGTGTCTGGATCGTTAATGAGCCGTTTGATAAGGGGAAGAGGACGCGGGGTGGTAGTAACGAGAGCTTGCGGATGGTCCCCCAGGCGTAGACCAAACTGGAGTTGATCCCAAGTTTCCTGCATGTAGCGGAACTTCGCCAGTTCGTCCACCCAAGCGGCATGATGCTGGGGGCCTCGGAGCTGGTCTGGTTCAGTCGCATTATAAACCCATGCTTCAACCCCGTTGGGCCACGTTAGGCGGCGATTGGTTGGCGACCATTCGGGCCGCATGTCCTTCGGGTGACAAGCCAGGATACCTGAGTCTCCGAGAACCATAACGTCCCGCGCATCAGCGGCAGTCTCAGCCACAAGGGCAATTCGCTTCCATCCGCTGGGGGGAGGCGCAAGGGGTGATGCTCCACAGACGTTCTCTCTAATCCACTCCGACCCCATCCGGGTCTTACCGAAGCCCCGCCCAGCCAGAACCATCCAGGTGTTCCAGTCTTGGCCCTCGGGGGCGATTTGATTGGGTCTAGCCCAGAAACGCCAGTGCCACCTAAGCTCAGCCTGTTCCTCCTCGCTCAGGGAAGCTAACAACGTTAGACGTTCCTCCTCGCTTAACGAGGCTAGAAATTCGGCTGGTGAAGTCTGCAACGGATTCCTTTACATGTTGTTCGTGCTGGATGGCCCCGCCGTCGGCCCCAGTGACCTCCTGACGCTCTTTCCAGAGCGCGATGGCCTTACCTGCCAGCTCGATTGCCCGAAGCCTGTCAGCGGTCTTCTCTGACTCTCCCAGGTTATCGATGATCTCGATAAGCTTGTTGATCAGGTATTCGGCTTTGACTTCGGATTTCTGTTCCCGCTTGGCGAGCCGCTTGTCAATCTCGGCCTTCACCAGTGGGTGGTTCATCAACTCGGCGCTTGTCTGATGAATGGAGTGCTTGGTCTTGCAATTGTAGTCTGAAAGCTCTATGGCACGGAGCGCATTGAAATTGGCCGCACCAAAATACGCGTCAATGAACGAAAGCATCTTGGGGGTGAGCTTCCGGCCAGTGTACGCGTTGGATTCGATGCGGTCGTCTTTAATACTTAGGTAAGCCAATCAGGACTCCATTACCCTACTAACTACATTATACCCGATTGGAGATGCAAAGTCAAGCTCCCACACCCTGCGGGTGCGAATGAGACAACCAAACCTCTATGTACCTTATAATGTACCTCTTAGAGATTAGTATATTGTTATCATATTTATCTGTATCTTTAAGATGTAACCTCTTTATAGATATTATAGTATTTCCCCGCCCCCAAGTCAAGCACAAAAAACACGAGAACGCTTACTTTTTTATGTAACAACCCACCCAGCCTAAATAACGTGATTGCAACCCTCGGTTTCATGGCCCCCCCGTACACCCCCCGGTTGCAGATGCACTTGCGAGTGAGTCGCAAAGCATGAATATGCCCCCACATATCGATAAACGATAACAACATAACAAGATCATGCCTCATGTTCACCCTACGTTCACGTTGACCATGCCCCTCTGCCCTGGTAGGATGATGTTACTGGGTCATATAGGTCCAGTCGGGCAGGTCCCTTGGACCGCCTGTAGCCCCTCGCGGAAGGAGCCTTGGCATGTCCAAGCGCCTCAACCCGCATCGGCGTCTGCTAGCGAAGCAAGCCGCGCTTAGGCGTGACCTTGCAGAGTACGGCAACGCGTCCGATGTTGGCAAACTCCAACAGGGCCGTGTTAGGTCCGCGCTGTCGCCTGTCATTCACTTGTCAGGCTACGCGACCCCTCGCCCGGCCTATTGGGAGGGACGTGGTAAACCGGGGAAGGTCGTTCGCGGCCAACTCAAGGTGCAACGTCCCGGCACAAAGAACCGCTTTGGCTCCAAGTAAGGGGCAAAACAGACTGGCGTGACCCTTCGGGGTTGCGTCGGGCTGTCTCATATTGAAACGAGGTCCGTTCTGGACCCGGCCAAGGGCATACGCACCTTTGGTGACGCTCGTGTGGCGAGTAGTCGAAGCCTTCAGCAATCGCTGCGGGTTAGACGAATAGCCGTGCAAATGAGTGTCATTGTTAGGGCCTTGGTGAGATGCATGGGATAGGTAACCATGTGTCGGTCGGAGGTACTCGATTACCGTCTAAGTCCGGGTGAGCCGGAACAGGCCAGAGCAATCGGGGCTATTCGCAACGCAGCACTAGCAAGCTGTAGCGAAGACGCAGCAACCCTCCAAGAAAAGCTATTCGCCGTAGAATAGCGGCTGTCAGTAATGGCATCCGTGAATGAATAGCGCTGGCCAGCCGGGAAATTCTGTCCGTTACCCAAGTCTTTTGGGAACAGGTGGACCTATGGGTCAGAACGCAGCGTTAGTGCTGCGGTAACTCGCTGTGAGGCCGGAAAGGTGTTAACAGCGATGAAACCAACGCAATACTTCGTAGGCTTCAAAGACAGCAAAGTGTCCAAGATACTCTACTTCGGGCCTTTCGTGTCCGAGAGTGTCTGTGACTTCTTCGTCGCATCGCTGCCCTCGCCTCTCAAAGGGGGTTGGGTGGCGATACGTCATCTTCAGCCCTTCAATGTTCAAGAGGGGCGCACAATCTCTGAAATGATCCTTCGGGATCGTCGTGCAAGAGCGCCCAAGCGGCGTCTTAAGCTCGCAAGTTAGGTTCACGGCGGGTTATCCCAGCACTAACGCTGGATGGAACCTATAAGGGAACCTAATCATGACTACTGCTCAAGTTGAAGGCGAACTGGCCGTCGTGCAATCCACGGCTGTCGAAGGTCTGCCCTCCCTGTTGGAGAAGTCGGTCATCAAGAAGGATCAGGACGGCATCCGTGTCAGCCTGATCAAGCTGGATGCTCGCATTCACGCCAATGCGGTGCAGTGCCTTCTGCACGCCGACAAGCACGGCGACACGTCCCTGATGCGCCGTCTTCTCGTCGATATCGTGGACGCGAAGTCGGGCTACCGTCGTCAGGGCCTCATCGCTTGGATGCGGGCGTTCAGCCCGATGGAACTGAAGGGCGACAACATCACGCTCAGCGGCACCATCGACGGCGAACGCCGGCCCTTCAAGATCGAGGAGGCCAACACGACGCCGTTCACCAGCCTCGCCTCTGCGAGGGAAATGCTGGCCGTTCGGCCCGTGTTCCGCGACAACCTGACCTCCAAGGTCGAGCGGGCCATCCGCGAATATCGGGCGGCCATCGAGAACACTCTGCTCGAACCCGGTCAGCCGCCCCGTCCGAAGGACATCAAGAAGCCCTTCTACGACGGCATCCATCTGGACAAGATGGAAGAGTTCTTCGACGGGCTCGACAAGTCGCTGGGCGAGGTGATGGCCTGGAACGACAGCACCAAGGACGTCTATCAGGCGCGCGACCAGCTCGCCAAGGCGCAACTGGAAGTCGCCGAAGCGTCCAAGTAAGACCGCAAGCGCTGCGTCACTGGCCCTTCGGGGCTGGTGGCGTGGTGTTTTCGTCCAAATATCTGGACACTCTTGCCGTTTATCAAGATCAACTCAGCTTTGGTTGGTCTTCATCAACAGCAAGCACGTCGCTCCTGTTGGCCCCTCTGTTGCAGGTTGGGTCTATTTTGACGTGTGAGTTGTGATGTGCGAGTGGCAGCTACGTCCCCCCATAGCGGAACTCGTGCATGGATGCTCAACACCCGTTGTTGGGCGTCACTCGTGCCCTGAGCATGGCAATACCCTTCTGACCTTCCAACACCGCCCCGTTGGTTAGCTCCAGGTTGGTTGGCAAAACTGCTCACCTTTCTTGAGGTGAACACACGTTTGCAACACCGGCATTGCGGATGAGGTGAGAGCATATCCTACGGGACTGCTTTGCGTGTGTTCTCCTGAGGAATGGTCCTCAATCGGGAGATACCACTATGATCACGAAGAAGCTTTTCGTTCTCATCTCCGATGGCGGCGATGGGTCCTACTCGGCCAACTACACGTTCAACGAGGACTTCGTGAACGCCCTGGCGGCCAAGGACAACTCCGAGAGCGGCGAACTCGGGACGGACGGCGACGGGTTCCACTATGACACCCTGACCGTTCCCGACACCTGCACCTTGGAGTCGTTGGGCATCACCAGCGACGCGGCGGTCGATCACGCGGAACTGCTGAACGTCCAAGAAGACGCCTGACGTCTTTAGACCTGAGCATGTCTATAAACGGCTCATCTTACTGTTTGTCGAACCCACGTCAGCGTGGGCTCTATCAACAGCAAGGGGACGGCTATGTCACAACCTGATTTGAAGTGGACTGACACACCTGACAGCTCGAATGTGGCTCGGGTGTGCTACCACGAAACCACACAAACCATTGGCGTCC
>Ga0210389_10000298_pt1 | contig 50467 bp, 54 predicted proteins | sample IncBWH28OmetaG_FD_160127 | JGI IMG/M metagenome (GOLD analysis project Ga0210389, IMG submission 160127) | Forest soil microbial communities from Barre Woods Harvard Forest LTER site, Petersham, Massachusetts, United States - Inc-BW-H-28-O ... | reverse complement strand
TCTTGCACTCTCTTAAAATATCCAGGTAGTCGCGGTACGTCAGGTAATACTGCCGCAGCGCCGTGAAGCTTCCTTGCACCGCCGGAGCCCGCCCCGACCAGATGAACATCACGTTCTCGCCCAGAGTATCGAACTGTTTCTTATTTCCCGACCGGAAGCCCTCCCCAAGCCCCACCAGCAACAGCAAAGAAAATACTCCCCAGGCAATCCCAAACATAGTTAGAAACGACCGCAGCTTATGCGACCACAAAGTCCGCAAGGTTTGTCCGAAGATGTCGAAAAGAAGCCGCACCCTTGTATTATACGGGCTTCGAATTACGCCCTTACGCAGCCCTGTTTCAGGCGCTGGACTACCAAGGCCGGAGTTCGATCACAGACTGCTGCCAGCCATCCCATAAATGGCCATCTGGGGCAGCGGACTACTTGAGCCCACTACCCACTATCGGCAGCAGCTCATTCGGGCGTATACTCCGCCTTCGAGAAGGCAAGTCACGCCAATGGAAAAATGGAGGTCATCCGATGAACTGGAAGAGCAAACTGATCTTGGGCGTGCTTACCGCCCTGGCCATGATGCTGCTTACGTATGCGCTGCCCAGAGGAGGCGCGATGCGCGATGCGGCCCTGGTGCAGTTTCCGGTCACAGTTGGTGTGTGGGCGATCTTCGTTTTGCTTTTTGTGAAGCTGAAATAGCTCGCTCCCAGGCCCAAAGCTCGGCACGGTGGTCGGATGGAAATGAGTTCTTTGCCTTGGGTCGCAGCTCAAGCTGAACCCCAGGTGACGCCCTGTGTCCCCTGTGGTTCAGTCTTCCGTCGTCTCCATCCCGAATAATTTTTTCTCCACGCCGCAAATTCATTTCTCTCTCCCGCCAAACTCGGCTATCCTCTACCCGGATGACCACGCTGCCTCTTTCCGAACTTCTCGGCGCCACGGTGTACGACCCATCCGGCGCGCCCACCGGACGAGTACGCGAAGTCACTCTCGCTCCCCAGGAAGACCGCACGCGCATCGCCTCGCTCATCGTTAAAACCAAATCCGGCAATCGCGTGCTTCCCTTCTCCGCCATTTCCTCCATCGATACCAACATCCACACCTCGACCAATCCCGCCGACTGGCCCGCCGCCAACGGCGCTGAAGGATTATTTCTCCTCGACCGCGATCTCCTCGATCAGCAGGTCATCGACATCAACGGCCGTAAAGTCGTACGTGTTAACGATGTCGAGCTCCAAATCGATTCCGTCACCGAAGCCGGAAACCTTCATACCACCCTCCGGGTTACTTCCATTGACATCGGCGCCCGTGGCGCTGTGCGCCGCCTGCTGCGCGGCCTCGCACCTCGCGCCGCTCTTCACGTCCTGCTGCAGAAGATTCCGCTGCGCACAATTCCATGGACTTTCGTCGATCTCATCGAAACCGATCCCGCGCGCCGCATCAAACTGAAAATCTCGCACGAGGGTCTCGCCACGCTCCATCCCGCCGACATCGCCGACATCGTCGAAGACCTCGCCCCCGACGAACGCGAAGCCGTCTTCCGCACTCTTGACGAAGATGTAGCGGCCGAAACTCTCGAGGAAGTCGAGCCCAATATTCAGAAATCCATCGTCGAATCGCTCGACTCCGAGCGCGCCGCCGACATCGTCGAGGAAATGGATCCCGACGCCGCCGCCGACCTTCTCGCCGATCTCTCCCAGGATCACACCGAGCAGATCCTCGTCGAGATGGAACCCGAGGCCAGCCAGGAAGTCGTCGAACTCCTCGAACACCGCGAAGAAACCGCCGCCGGACGCATGACCACCGAGTTCCTCGCCCTCCCCGTCTCGGCCACCGTGGAAAACGCCATCGGCGTTCTGCGCGAATTCGAAGGCGGCGTCGAAACCGTTGGCACCATTTATCTCGTCGACTCCCACGGCACCCTCGCCGGAGCCGTTCCACTCGCTAAACTCGTCCTCGCCCAGCAAGACACTCCGCTCCTCTCCCTCACCTCCGAGCCGCTCGTATTCACCCACGAAGCCACCAGCGAGAACGAAGTCGCGGAAATCTTCGACAAATACAATCTCGTGACCCTACCCGTCATCAACCAGCACAGCAAACTCGTCGGCGTCATCACTTCCGACGACGTGATCTCCATGCTCCGCTCCAAACTGTAAAGTAAGGTCTGCCCTGTGAACCCCTGTGTTAAAGACTTTGAGTGTAACTGTCGCCCTAACTCCTGATCTCACTCGTATAATCAAAAGTTCTCAGGAGACCCCCTTGCCCTTCGATGACCTCCGCCAATGGATTGCCGCTCTCGACCGCGCCGGCGAACTCAAACGCATCCGGACCGAAGCAGATCCGATCCTCGAAATCGCAGAAATCACTGACCGCGTCAGCAAGTCAAACAGCGGCAAGCCTGGCGGCCCTGCTCTCCTTTTTCAAAACATAACAAATTATCCCGGCTCCCAAGTCCTAATCAACCAGTTCGGCTCCGAAGCCCGCATGAAGCTTGCTCTCGGCGTCAACTCGTTCGATGAATTCGCCGACCGCATCCGGGTCTTCATGGACCTCAAATCCCCGCAAGGCTTCCTCGATAAAATTAAGATGCTTCCGCTCCTCACTGAAGCGGGAAAGTTTTTCCCCAAGACCGTCCCTACCGGCCCGTGCAAAGAAGTCATCCAGCGCGACAATTTCTCGCTGCTCGATTTCCCCATCCTGCAATGCTGGCCGCAAGACGCCGGACGCTTCATCACACTTCCCTGCGTCGTAACCCGCGATCCCAAGTCCGGCAAACGCAACGTCGGAATGTATCGCCTCCAGGTCTACGACGCAACCTCAACTGGAGCGCATTGGCAACGGCAAAAAGTTGCTGCCGAGCATTACCGTCAGCGCATGCGCAACGCAGCAAACTCCCCAGGTCATGGGGGAGAGGTGGATCATGTGGGAACGGCCGCCTCGGCCGTTCTGCCGAGCGCAGCGAGAAACACCGCCGTTGATCTGATGGCCCGCACCTCCGGCGGCCAAATCCTCGCTGAAGGAAATCCGTCCGGCAAAATGGAAGTCGCCGTCGCCATCGGCACCGATCCCGCTGTAACCTTTTCCGCCATCGTCCCCGCTCCCCCGGACGTCGAGGAATACTTAATCGCCGGCTTCCTCCGGGCCGCCCCCGTCGAACTTGTCAAATGCGAAACGGTTGATCTCGAAGTTCCTGCGAGCAGCGAAATTGTTCTTGAAGGCTACGTCAACCTGGACGAACTCCGCAGCGAAGGCCCCTTCGGCGATCACACCGGCTTCTACTCCCTGGCCGATCTGTATCCCGTCTTCCACGTCACCTGCATCACCCATCGCAAAGATCCCATCTACTCGACCACCATTGTCGGCAAGCCGCCCATGGAGGACGCCTACATGGGCAAGGCAGTCGAGCGCGTATTTCTCCCGCTGATGCGCCTCACCATTCCTGAATTGATCGACATCAATCTTCCGATCGAAGGCGTCTTCCACAATCTAATGATCGTCTCCATCCGCAAGTCCTATCCGGGACAGGCGCGCAAAGTCATGAACGCTATCTGGTCGCTCGGCCAGGCCATGTTTACCAAGGTCATCATTGTGGTCGACGAAGACGTCGACGTGCAGAATATTCCTGACGTCACTCTGAAAGTTCTCAACCACATCGATCCCGAGCGCGACGTCCAATTCACGCTCGGCCCCATCGACTCGCTCGACCACGCCAGCCGCCTCGCCAACTACGGCTCCAAGATGGGCATCGACGCCACCCGCAAATGGCCCACCGAAGGCTTCACCCGTCCCTGGCCCGATGAGATTGTGATGGATGCGAAGACCAAGGCGCTGGTGGATGGGAAGTGGAAGACACTGGCGAAAGAGTTAGGGATCGATTAAGAAGTCCGTAGCGCCAACACAGCACGCAAAATCTTTCATCTTGTTCATCACGATGATTAAAGAGGACAACCACCGCACTGACACGACCCTTCTACGACCTCCTCACTCTTGTTTACTCTTGGTTAGCCGCCCTCCAGTCATGCCACACTTCGGCTCGACTCGCGCGTCAATTCCGCGTCCAGAATCGGTAAGCCCAGATTGAGTGCCTGAACTCCTTGGGCCACGCAGAGCTTCAGCACTTCCATGATCTCTTCCATCGTCGCCCCAAGCTTCAGCGCGGCTTTGATATGGCGCCGCGTTCCGGGCGCGTACATGTGCGTGTAGGAGGCGTCGAACGCGATGCTCAATAATTCCGCCAACTTTGGGGGAATCAGCGCACCCGTATAAATCGGCAGGCCTAAGGTGATGAACTGCTCAGTCCACAACGGGTCCAGGTTGAAAAACGGATCCCATGCCGTATTCCATTGACCGACCTCGCGCGCCTTGTCGCACACTGGAGTCGGCACCCTGTTTTTCGAGCGTGGCTCCACTCCGGCAGCCTTGGCCTCTTCCAGCAGAATTGGAGCGCCGAGGCTGCAACTATGAATGCCAAGCAGGGACGCCATCTTGAGCACCGTCAGAATCTCCTCGCGAGTGGCGCCCGCGTCCAGCGCGCCGCGGATGTGCCGGCGTGTGCCATCCTGATTGAGATTGGTGCACGCGGCGTTCACGGCGATGCAGATCAACTCGATGGTCTTACGCGGAAGAATCCCGTTGGTCCACGGATTCGTCGTCATCTTGGAGCACTGTTCGGCCCAGGTCGGGTCCCACTCTCGGAGTTTGGTCAGGGAGGCATCCCAAGGGCCGATTTCCTGCCCTTGCTCGATGATGGCTTTCTTACGAGAAGCTAGCTTGCTCATGTGCTCATCTCCTCCTCAGGGTGCCGCCGGTGACGGGTCAAGAGCCACCATGATTTTCCCGTCAACGACTTTCACCGAATAACTCGTTACGCCGTAGTCGGGAACGTGTAGCACCATTCCTGTGGTTACGTTATAGCGCCAGCCATGGCCCCGGCAGGTCACGATCTTGCCTTCGAGCCGTGAGGTGCCTAACGAGAGCCCTTGGTGCAAGCAAGAATCTTCCATGGCGTAGATCGTTCCATCCACGTTGAAGATCGCCACGTCCTTGCCCGCTACTATGGCCGTCGTGCCCTTACCGGGAGGCAGTTGCTCCAGAGGCATAACTTCAACAAACTCCGCCATGTATCACGCATCTTCTTTCTGTTTCGCGTTCTAATCCGGTTCCGGGTCAGGCATCGCATTCGGATCGGGCTGAAATACGGCAAAAATATTTTGCTCTGGATCTTCGACCACCGCATACCAGCCCGTCTTCGGAATCGCGGTCTTCGGGCGCAACACGCTACCCCCGAGCCGCTGCACTCGCTCTACGGCACCGTCGAGAGATTCCACCCAAACGTAATGCACCCAACTGCGCGGCCCCGGTATGGGACGATAGGTGAGCCCGCCGCGGATCGCTTTTTCCTCGGAGGGCGCGGTTTGGATGTGAAAGTAGTCCACGCCCGGAGCTTTCTCGATCCTCCATCCAAACAGCTCGCGGTAGAATTCGGCCAGTTTGGCGGGTTGCTCCGCGAATATCTCAAAGTGAGTGACGAGTGCGGTCATGGTCTCTCGTTCTATTGACCGCCGGAGATGCGTTCAAACAATCCGGCCAGCATGACTGCCATCAACAGTCCCCCGGTTCCAAGAGCGAATACTTGAGATGTCCGATGGAGGTGGAACTCTCCTACGCGGCCCACTAGCACACACCCGATTGTGAGATTGAATGTGCCGTAGAGCACGTTGACCGTTGGCGACGACTGTTTCTTGCCGCGCAGAGAGGAGAATATCGTCGGGAACCGACGCCCGGACACGCCGTTCGTGAAGTGTGGCACCGAGTTCACGAGAAAAACGCCCGCGAAGAAGTAACAGATATAGGTTTGCCACTCCACGGCATCCCCCTTTTCTTTTAACGGCACTTCGCCAAACTGCCAAGTTGCACGAAAATGTCATGCAATGCGCCACGTACTGCCTCTTTTGGGGGCAGTACGTGATTGGCGTCGGTTTCTGGATACTGTCCCTGCCTGCTCCTAGGCAGCCTTAGTAACGCTCGGCGGCGTCATACAATAGGCCATCGGGTGGGAATCGGAGGCAGTCGCCGCGACTCCCTTCTTTCCGGTCGTCTCCCAAGTCAGGAAACCAGGTTCGCCTTGCTCACGGTTAGGCGGCAGACCAAGGGCGGCCAGTGTCTCGTCGATGCTGTTGTACCAGACACCGATCTTAAACATTTTGCGCGCCTCCTCGGCCGAAGCGATCTTGCGGCCGAAGCCCTCGGAGAGGCGGACCATCTGCTCGACCTGCTTGACCGTGGAGAATCGCTCCCCTTTGACCCGCCAGATGTTGTCCTCATTGCCGACGCGCGGATGGAGCCCGAGCATGATGGCCATCCCGCACATGGGAATGACTCCCCGCATGGTGTTTTCGAAATGAACCACTGAGCCTTGCGGCGAGCGGCGCACGTATTCCATCCAGTCGAACGGATTGCGGCCACACGCACCTCCGCCGATGGCAGTCAGGTTATGATTTAACGGTCCCATGTAGAGGCCCTTACGGATCAAACGCTCCACGATTTCGAGTTGATGGACGTAACCCAGCATGAAGTAGGGCTGGATGCCGTTCTTGCGAAGACGCTTCAGGTGCTCGATGTAAAAGGCGGGACCTGCTTCCGCCCACAGGCCCGCCCAAGCTGCCTGCAATTTCGGGTTGTTTTCCAGAGCGGTTCCAGCAATGTCATCTTCGCTCCACATCTGCATGAGATCCATCATGCCTGAGCCGATGGCGATGGTGACTTGGTCGGGTTTGGGATTCAGCTCAGTCAGCATATGGCGAGTGTCGTAGTCGAGCCATTTGGCTTGCGCGTCGGCGGTTTTCGGCGCGAACGAAATGGATCCGCCGACCGAGAGAATCATCTTCGGCACGGCTTCCTTAAGCCGCCCGATGAAGTAGTTGAACTCATCAAAATCCTTCGAGCCTTTGCCCGTCTTCGGGTCGCGCACGTGGATGTGAAGCATGGTCGCGCCAGCGTTGTAGCAGTCCTTCGCTGCCTGCACCTGCTCGTCCCACGTAACGGGGATGTCGGAGGCGTCACTGGGCAGCCATTGGGGTCCGTACGGTGCCGCGTTAATGATCAGCGGCTGCATGTTTTCCGGATACAGCGAGTCGTCGGTGTAATACATCGTCCTTTCCTCCGCTATTTGGCTTTACGTTCGTTCTTTGATAGAACATCCAGCCCTTCAAGGACCTGGTCAATCCGCTCAATACATCAATCCACGTCAGGCAGGGCTGAGTCTCTGACACAAATGCCACCACGGCAACTGTCAAAATTGGCAGTCCGCGCCGACACCACCTGCACCTAGTGGGATCTCTCTGGAGTCACGGAAAATCGGGAAGGTAGAGTTAACTGTTGAAACCCAGGCGATCACATTCAGAATCCCTGTCCGGGCATTTTGAGTGTAATCGCCTTTTCACCAGCTGGGTCGGGCCCCGGCAGGAATGCTAGTAGCGTCTTATGTACGGGGGAACTACAGCAGCTCCCAGTCCTTGCGGGAGCAGTCCTTTGGTCGAGGGCCATCCCACTTCTGCTTGAACTCTTGCTCATACTTTTCAATCCATGCGCATTTCGCGTTGCGTCTCCAGTCGAGCGCGGTCTCGTAGTCGTCGCCGCCTTCGCACAGACAGATGCCATTGTCTCCGGCGCTTCTCGCATTCCCTACTGGGCGGATGGCTCAACCTTTCCGAAGGATCGGGACCAAAACTCCCAGCCCTGTTCTCAAAAGAACGGAGAGACAAGGACGGGGCATCCGCGGTGATCCCGGCATAATCAACAAGGTGTCTGGCTCTACAATCGTCGCATGGACCACCACACCGTCGCCGCCATCAGCATCACAGGTACTTGTCTTGATGTCTTGGGGAGTCTTTATCTTGCCTACGACCTGTTGGGTGGACAACACGGTCCGTTACGGCTGCTTACCCGCGCGGTAACCTACTCCGTTGTATTCGGCGTCGGCTACGGCCTCGGTCTTGGTCCCTTCTTTGGCCTGGCTTCCGGGATTGCAACTGGTATCACCCTGTCGATTGAATTCAGTCGAGCGGCTCGTGGAGTGGATCATTACTCCTTTCCCTGGGAGGGATTGTTTTCCGCCATTCGCGGTTTGGGTCTGGGAGTTGGACTGTATCGGATTTTGGGCTTCGGATTCGCCATCGCATTTGCCATTCTCGTCACGGTCGGCCAGGTATTCGCCTACTGTTACGGCATGCGTCCGGCCACCGATTATGCAGCGTCTCGCCGTCCACGGCTTACGCGCCGTCTGTTTTGGGGAACTGTGGTGCGCACTGTCGGCTACACAGCCACGGCCCTTCTCTGTAGCGCTTTCATCCATCACGTAGACCACGCCTGGCTTTTTGCGATTCGCGTCGGGTTGGTGACAGGGATTGTCACCGGCGTCGGGGTGACGTTCAATCCTTACATAGAATATTACGCTGACAATCTTCCGGAGCGGCGGCTTGGGGTATTCGGTATCGGACTCCTCCTTTGCGGGTTTGCTCTGCAATCCCTTCAGTATTGGCTGGCGCTGCTCGATGTATCGCTGACTTAGGCAGAGTAGGTTTGCGGCACGGCTGAAGCCATGCCCTTCCCGGTCAAGGTCAACCATCAAAATCAAGATCGAGATCAAAGGCGACGGACAGGAGTGTCCGTCCCACACGATCAGAATCAACATCAGATGCTCATGCTCAGCCTATTGACGAGATTCCGCGCGAGCAGCTCTGCTCACCGGCCAGGCCCCGTAGGCGAAGTTCCGCTCGTGCCGGGATTCGAGCCCGGGTTTGTATTGCCGGGGTTTGTATTGCCGGGATGCGTCGATCCGCCGTTCGGCGTCGTGCCAGGATTCGAAGGGGTTGACGGCATGGTCCCGCCGTTCGGATTATCGCTCGGCATGGTGCCGGTGTTGGGATTGTTCGGACTGGTTGTTGGTGGCGTCGTGGGCGATGGAGTCGTAGACGGGGGCTCCGTCGTACTGCCATTGGGATTGGTGGGATTCGATCCCGGTGCGGCCGAGGGCGCGGTGGACCCCGTTGGGGGCGTAGTTGTGCTGCCCGTCGGTGGCTGAGTGGTGCTGCCAGTCGGCGGTGTTCCCGTGTTACCGGTGGGTGGCGCGGACGGTGTGGTCTGGCGTGTCGTCCCGGCGCTGCCTGCCGGCGCCGAGCCTCCAGCGGGTGCGGTCTGCGCTGCCATCCAGGCCGCGCACAATAAAATCACGGACGATAAAGCAAGTTTTTTTGCTGACATCATTTTCCCTGACATCGATAAGCCTCCAGCATTGAATTTGCACTTCCCTTTCATTGCCGTCGGAACCGGCTGCGCTTAAGGGATACATAAAGAAAGCTTGCGCGTCGCATCGCCCCACGAATATCCGGAGGATGCACTAGGTTGACGGAAGTGATGCCTTAGCGGGAGAGTAAGAAATCAAGAAGAATAAATGGACTTAGCAGCGAGAGGAGTTCCTCCGAGTATCTCCACTCAAGATGACAAACTAAATTCACCGCAAAATTACGGAGCCTCTGCCGAGCGCCGAAATTGTGTGCGGAACGTCAGGCTGCACCGATTTGCCCTCAGGCTGGGAGGCCACGCTCCATGCCTTCGCCAAGGTCTCACCCGCCTGCATTTTGGCCAGCAAGCTGTCGAGAAAAAGTGATGTGTTCGAGCCCAACCGGCGCAGAGTGAGCACCACGTTGATCTTGAGGCCTTTGGTCTTGAAGCCTGCATCGTATGCTTCTTGCGAATTGTCATTGCCGATCCACAAGAGCTTCACGCCGGAGTCCAGAGCCGCTTTCAGCAGTTCAGTGCCGGTGATGCGATCGCCCGAGGCATCCGAGATCACGCCGCCTGCGCCGACATCGCAGAAAAGATGCAGCACATCATATTGATGGGCGGCCGCGCCACGCAATTCCGCAACCGTGGTAAACGTAGCGCTCGAGGCTGCCGGGTAAAAACGTTTGTAGACGCGCAGGTCCGCCTTCAGTTCTTCGTAAAACTTTGTCCCCTGCCCGGTGCCCAGTTGGCCGACCAGAACCTTGGTCCCGGCGACTTCTTCTTTGCGGAAAGAATCGAAAATGCCCATAGTTTTGCCGTCGACTGCTCCACGTGCTCCCGCACCGATTGGGAGAAAATTATTTCCGGTACTGCGTGGGTTGCGGACCTTTTTCCAGCGTCTTGCGATCCCAGATCCAGCCTTCCCGAGTATAGCTGGCGAGTTCAAAATCCTGCGTCAGTTCCAGCGCGTCCACGGGACAGGCGTCCTCGCAGAGGCCGCAGAACATGCATCGGCTCAGATCGTAAGTAAAGTTGGTAAGTTCCTTGCGGCGGGTCTGCTCGTTGCGCGCGCTAGAAACCACAATCAGATTTTCCGGGCACGCCAGCGCGCACAGGTCGCAGGCAATGCACATGGTCTCGTCGGTATCAGGATTCACATTTAGCCGCGGCGCACCCCGGTAGCGCTCCGCCACCTGCGGCCGCTCCATGGGATATTGCTCGGTATAAATTTCCTTGGGATCCTGATAACGGAACGTGACCCTCAATCCCTGCAGAAGGTCGACCAGGAAGATCTTGCGCAGCAGACTCGGCATCCCCATAACGGGTCAAGGATACCACTGTTTCGGGGAACGCCGGAAGCAGCATTGCGGGAACTTTTTCGGCCCTGCCTGCGTAATTAAAATCAGAGGATGTTATGCGAGCCTATCTCGCCAAATTAACGCCCAAAGCTCGGCTCCTGCTGGTCATGCCGCTCATTGTGATCGCCTATCCAGTAGTGATGATTTTGCTGCCGGCACTGATTCGGGCCATCGTTCCCGACGTCGTCCGCACCGTTCTGAGCCTGATCTAGCTGGGCCCGTCCGATCTGGTTGGCGCAGAATTCCGTGTCTCGGTGATACTCTGCGCGTAGGACTCTTTCGGTGCCCAGCAATCAGGAACCAGCAACCGACGATGAGCTGTGGATGGAGGAAGCTCTGCGCGCCGCCCAGCGCGCCCTCGAAGCCGGAGAGGTTCCGGTCGGGGCCGTCGTCGTGTGCCAGGGAAGCATCGTAGGCCGGGGATGGAATCGCAATATCGCCGATTCCGACCCTAGCGCTCATGCTGAGATTGTCGCCTTGCGCGATGCCGGCACTGCCCTGGGCAACCATCGCCTGGCGGACTGCGAGCTTTTTGTCACCATCGAACCGTGCGCCATGTGTGCCGGCGCCATGGTGCACGCCCGCATCAAACGCGTGATCTACGGCGCTCTTGATCCCAAAGCCGGAGCCGTGGAATCTGTGATGCAAGTGTTGAATCATCCACGACTGAATCATCGCATGGAAATTAGCGGAGGCGTCCTGGCCGGACGTTGCGCCGAACTGCTGCAGGATTTTTTCCGAAATCTCCGCTGAGTTTCGGGACTCGACCATCTTCATAGTATCAATCCGTTATTGACCTGCTGCCAGAATCCCCCCACAATCCGGAACCAACTCTTGTGGGGATGCGCGTTCTGAAAATAGTTGCTGAGTTCGCGTTCCCTCAGCGAGCGGGGCTGGATCAGTCGAGGCTCGCTCATAATACAATTCAATTATTGACCCCGCATAGCGGGAGTGTGATCGTAGTCACATTTCGCCGGAGGCTGCGGCCTCGGAAGGATGGATATGGCAGCTTCGCATCCTGCGGTTCCCAACATTCATATTGCGTCAGGGACGAACGCTGGATTTTACGAGAAGCTTAATACCCGCTGGCATGAGCGTGGCCTGCGGATTTTTATGCTGATCGTGCTCGCGCATTGGGGCGAACATCTTTTTCAGGCGTACCAGATCTATGTCATGGGATGGCCCCGCCCCAAAGCCAATGGCCTCCTCGGTTTGTGGTACCCCTGGCTGATCAAGTCCGAGACCCTGCACTACGGCTACGCCCTGGTCATGCTCGTCGGCATTTGGATATTCCGCAAGGGTTTCACAGGCGTTTCCCACACCTGGTGGATGGTGGCGTTTTGGATCCAATTCTGGCATCACATCGAACATTTTCTGCTGATCTGGCAGGCAACTACGCACCATAATTTCTGGGGTAAGCCGGTGCCCTGCAGCGTGCTCCAGTTAATCTTCCCGCGGGTCGAGCTTCATCTTTTCTACAACTCGATCGTGTTCATCCCGATGGTCATTGGCATGTATTACCATGTATTCCCACCTGAGGGAGAATGCGGGAACGTGGCTTGCACGTGCGAGTGGGGCCGCCTCGATACGGCAAGCGTTGCTTGATCAACGAGTGCTCGTCCGCCCTTCAAAGCAGGAATTGGCAGGATGGCTCGCAGGCTTTGCCTGTGCGGCAATATTGCTCATGGCCGGCTGTTCCCGTCCGCTGCCCAACGGAAGGAAGCTGGAGCAACAGTCCGACATAACCGGCGTCCGACCCAACTAGGCAACTGTTGAATCAATCCTCCATCCCGGCCCTCGAAACTCCGGATTCGCTTCCGTTTGACTTGATGCGAGTGCCCGGACTGGGCCATTTATTTCGCTGGCGTTATGCCCGACCGCTGCTTCAGGCTCCTCTGCTCGGGCTCAGCATAGTAATGATCCTGCACGGATTATTCGGGCCTACTCTGGCGCCGAAGAATCTGGCTACAACCCTGAGCTGGCTTCATTTTCGCGGCGTTCTGGTGCTGGCGCTGCTCTGCGCAGGAAATTTTTTTTGCCTGGCCTGCCCCTTCATGCTCGTCCGGCAACTCGCCCGACGCTTCTTCAAGCCCCGCTTCAACTGGCCTCGATCCCTGCGCAACAAGTGGCTTTCGATCGCTCTTTTCGTCCTGATCCTTTTTACCTACGAACTGTTTGATCTCTGGTCTTCGCCCTGGTGGACTGCCTGGCTGATCATCGCCTACTTTCTTTCCGTACTCGCGGTGGATGGATTCTTCAAGCACGCCTCCTTTTGCAAATTCGTTTGCCCCATCGGACAATTCAATTTTGTCGCCTCCATTCTTTCGCCCTTCGAGGTCAAAGTACGCGAGCAGGATGTCTGCACCCGCTGCCATACCAAGGACTGCATTCGCGGACGGCGCGAACCGGTCTCCGATCTCGTAACCATCCGAGGCTGCGAGCTGGCCCTGTTTCTGCCCAGCAAGGTCGGTAATATGGATTGCACCTTCTGTCTGGACTGCGTTCATGCCTGCCCCCACGACAATGTAGGAATCTTGAGCCGGCTTCCGGCGAGCGAATTGATGTCTGATCCGATCCGCTCCGGCATTGGCTATTTCTCGCGGCGCAAGGACCTGGCCGCTCTGGCCATCGTATTCACCTTTGGCGCGCTGCTAAACGCCTTTGGTATGGTCAGTCCCGTCTATGCGCTTGAGACTTGGCTGGGAAAAATTTTGCATGTAAATCGTGAAGCCCCTGTCCTCGGCGTGATCTTCACCTTCTTCCTGATTCTTGAGCCGGTTCTGCTAGTGGGACTGGCCGCCTGGTGGTCGCGCGCATGGGTTGAACGAAGATCGGTTGGAGAAGCCCAGGTTGGAGAAGCCCGGGTTGCAGGCCGCCGTCGCGCCCTCTTGCCGTTGGCCGTGAGATACACCTACGCCCTCGTCCCTCTTGGCTTCGGCATGTGGTTGGCTCACTACAGCTTTCATTTCCTGACCGGGCTTTACACGGTAATACCCGTCACTCAAAATGCGATCGCGAGTCTGGGCCTAACGTTCCTGGGCCAACCTCGATGGGCCTTGACCGGTCTGCCCGCCAACATCGTGCAAGTGATTGAGATTGGATTCCTCGTGCTCGGATTTGCGGGTTCCCTGGTGGTCACGTACGGTCTGGCAGAGGAGGATTCCCCGAAGAGTCCTCTGCGCGCGTTCCTACCATGGGCGGCAGTTTGCCTCGTTCTAGGAGTCGCCTCGCTGTGGCTGCTGTTTCAGCCCATGGAAATGCGTGCCATGCTCATGAGTGGATAGTGCCTTAGAACTATGGTGGCGTTTGTTTTGAAGAATGATGGATCGCCTTCCAAATGCGGGAGAAATTACGATCGGACTTTTGGTTGTGCTATGGCTGGTAGTGCCTACGCCCGCCCTCGCACACAACGGTCCCCCGTTTCCCATTATTGAGAATCGGAAGGTTGGTCCTTGTATAGTTGCTCTCTGGACTCATCCTGATGTGGGCACCGGAGCTTTCTATGTATTCGTCGAACCGGTGCCCGGGGCTCTAGTTCCCGATGACCTGAAGATTGCGATAGGCGTCCAGCCCGTAACCGGACGCTTGCCGGAGAAGGTTTATGAAGCCGCGCGGGTGAAAGCGCACGGCCAAGTGCAATACAACGCACAGGCCGAGTTCGACCGGCAGGAGCTATGGCGCGTCCGCCTCGTGATTCAGAGTTCGCGGGGCAGCGGCGAGGCAACGACGCAGGTGGAAGTGACTCCGCCCGGCTTCGGCCGGTGGGATCTCCTGTTGTTTCTCTTGCCGTTTCTGCTGGTGGCGTTTCTGTGGTTTCGTGGTATCTCGCGCGTGCGACGTCGCAGGAGTACACAATCGCGGGAACGGCATGAAGTGGCGAATGCCGCACCAATTGAAGGCAATCCGAACCGTGCCAGTTGATATTACGGTTCCCCACAATATTCTGATGGAGGCTGGTTTCTAAATGCGAATTGACTCGTTCCGCTGTCGCCTGCGGGCTTGCTCTCTGCGTGATAAGCGATCCATCAGTCGTCGGCGCATAGCGTTGTTACTGCTTCTCGTTAGCCTCGCCACGGCACTCCCGGGATGCCACTCCGGCCCCAAACTGCCCGCGAGAGGATCCCAAGCCTACGCCGACGTTGTCTCGGCGTTCTATATTGGACTTGCAGCGCTGCAGGTTGGCGATGACGTCCACGCCGAAAGCAAACTCTCCCAGGTCACCCAACTCGTCCCCACCGAACCTGCGGGATGGGCAAACTGGGGCGTACTCGCCCTGCGTCAACGAAACTACGACCTGGCCTCTCAGAGACTCGGGCGCGCCCGTGATCTGGATCCGCAAAATGATCACATCTTTGACTTGCTTGGGATTCTTGAGGGTGATCGTGGGCATTCTGCCGAGGCGATTGCCGATCTTCGCAAGGCGGTAGACCTCAATCCACAAAATCTTCGCGCGGCCTATGCCCTTGCCGAGGAGATCGAACGGCAAGGCGACGCCAACAGCGAAGCCGAGTTTCAGCGGGTAATCCAGAAGATTCTCGCTGCGCAACCGGACAATCTTGCTGCCCTGCTCGAACTGAGCCGCGTCGCCGCCAAACGCGGCGATGCCGCCACTCTGAAATCCGCTGTCGCTCAGATTAGCGCCCGATCCTCCGGATGGCCGCCTGAAGTGCAGCAGCAACTAGCAACCGTGCAGCAGGCCGCTGCCGGCACCGATCTGCGCGCCGCCGCCACTCGAACCACCTTCCTCCGCAACGTGCTCATGCGCGTTCCCGAGTATCGCCAGAGCCTCTCCGTCATCAAGGCGCCCGCCGGCGAAGAAGCCCAGCCCTTCACCCATTTTGTTCGATTGGAATCGCCCGTCTTCAAGCCTGCAGCCGCGGACATGGCCATCAAATTTACGCTCCAGCCGGTTGCGGACACGGGCAACGCTCACTGGAATTGGATCGGAGCCGTCCAACTCGGCAGCACAGGCGCCCCCGTCATTGCCGAGGCCAATGGCCGCGAAGTGCGTTTATCCACCGGCGCAAAACTTCCCTTCCCCGGTGGATCGTCGAACCTTCCTCCGTTACCTGAGGGAGTGTTGCAAATCGATTTCAACTACGATTTCAAAACCGATCTGGTACTTGCGGGCGCGGGCGGCCTTCGTTTGTTTCGGCAAGACAGTCCGGCCTCGTTCACTGACGTGACCGCGCAGACCAAGTTGCCGAAGTCCGTGATCAATGCGCCCTATACCGGCGCGTGGTCCGTTGACATTGAAGCGGACGGTGATCTCGATATCGTTCTGGGCTCGACCGACGGTCTGCCGATCGTACTTAGAAACAACGGGGACGATACCTTTCTGCCCATTCATCCGTTCGCTGGAATCACCGGCGTGCGGGGATTTGCCTGGGCTGATTTTGACGGTGACGGCAATCCCGACGCCGCCATCATCGATGGCGCAGGCCGCCTCCACGTTTTTATGAACGAACGCCAGGGCCAGTTCCGGGAACGCGCCCTCCCCGCTGGCCTGCCGCTCGTCAAAGCGATCGCAGTCGCTGACGCGAACAACGACGGAGTTCTTGATCTCTTGGCGGTGCAGGCTGACGGGGCGATCATCCGGATATCCGACAAGAATGACAGACAGAGCTGGGCCACGGCGGAGATTGCCAGGGTCCCGGACACTGCAAAGAATCTCGCAGGAGAGATGCGACTGCACGTCGCTGACCTCGACAACAATGGAGCGCTCGATCTATTTCTGGCCCCGACTAGAAATGAGCCCGGTGCCGGCGCGAGTGGAGCTCTGATCTGGCTCGGCGACGACAAGGGGAACTTCGTGCCGCTGGAACAGCCCGTAGGTCCGGCGTTGGTGTTTGACGCCGCGGATTTGAACGGGGATGGCAAGCTCGACCTGCTGGGTCTTTCCGCCGACGGACAACCGGTCCGAGCGATGAATCAGGGATCGAAGAACTATCACTGGCAAGTGGTTCGCCCGCACGCGGTGCAAGCCGTAGGCGACGAGCGCATCAATCCATTCGGCATAGGCGGCGAAATTGAAGTTCGCTCCGGCTTTCTTGTGCAACTGCTGCCCATCACAGGCCCGCAGATTCATTTTGGCTTGGGCGAACAGACCGGCACCGATGTAATCCGAGTGCTGTGGCCCAATGGGTCGGTTCGTGCAGAATTTGAGGTAAAGGCTGATCTCGAGATCGTGACCGAGCAGCGCATTAAGGGCTCGTGCCCCTACCTGTTCGCCTACAACGGCAGGCAGGTGGACTTCGTGAAAGACGCGGTCCCGTGGAGTTCCGCGATTGGCTTGCGCATTAACACCTTGGGTACGGCGCGCGTAGAAGCCACCGAAGAATGGTACAAGATCGGGCACAATGAACTCGTACCGCACGATGGCTTTTACGATCTTCGCATCACTGCCGAGCTCTGGGAGACTTACTATTACGACTACCTGGCGCTCACAACTGTGGATCACCCCGTCGGCACCGACATCTTTGTCGATGAGCGCTTCGTGATTCCACCCGCGAAACTTGCAATTACCGCAGTCTCTCCTCCGCACAAGATTGCTCGGGCGGTAGATGACAATGGCCAGGATGTTACCGACATGGTGAGCGCTCTTGATGGACGCTACCTCGACACTTTCGGGCGCGGCCAGTATCAAGGCATAACGCGCGACCACTATGTCGAAGTGAGCCTCGGCGATGATGCGCCCAAGAGCGGCTCGCTGTATTTGATCCTGCGGGGTTGGATGCATCCCACGGATTCTTCCATCAATGTAGCTATCAGTCAGGGCAAACAACAGGCAGCCCACGGTCTGAGCCTCGAGGTACCGGACGGACATGGCGGGTGGGTGGTCACCAGGCCGAACCTCGGCTTTCCAGCGGGGCGCAAGAAAATCTGTCTGGTGGACCTAACTAATGTTTTCCGTCCCAACACGCCGCGCCGCGTGCGTTTGCGAACCAATCTTGAAATTTACTGGGACTCCATCGAGTGGGCGCAGGGCCTCCCGAATACTCCACTGAAGACTGTGCGCCTCGACCCAACTGTCGCCGACCTTCATTATCGAGGTTACTCGGTCATGAACCAGGCCAATCCTTCCTCACCAGAAATTCCGGATTACAACCATTTCGAGGGATCGAAACAGCGCTGGCGCGATCTGGTTGGCTACTACACTCGATATGGCGATGTGCGCGAGCTTCTGGCGAAGGTGGACGATCGTTACGTCATCATGAATTCGGGGGATGAGATGACTTTTCGATTCGCCGAACAACCTCCGCCACCTCCCGGGTGGGTGCGCGACTTCCTGATCGTCGGCGACGGCTGGATCAAAGACGGCGACTACAACTCGACGTTTGGCAAAACCGTCCTGCCTTTGCCCTATCACGCCAAAAACGAATACACAACGCCTCCCGGTAGGCTGGAGGATGAGTGGGTCTACCGGCAGCATCCCGACGACTGGACAAATTATCACACGCGCTATGTCACTCCAGAGGTCTTCAAGAACGCGCTGAGGAATGAAACCGGCAAATGACAGGCAACCGCATAGCAAGGGCTTTAGTCGGCATTTTCTTCATCGCGCTACTGGCTACGCCCTTCGTCATCAAGCGGATGTCGGCCGCGCGCGACGCCGGACAATCGAAGCCCGACGCCAGTACTGCTTTGGCCCGCCATGGCTTTTATCTCCAGGAGGTCTCTCACGCGGCCGGCATCAATTTTATTCATCAGGCCCCTAAGCTTGATCCCCAGTTGGATGCCATCATGCCGGAAGTTGCCTCCATGGGCGCTTCGGTCTCGATCGTCGATTTCGATCGCGACGGCTGGCCCGACATCTACGTTACGAACAGCGCGATCGGCAGTAAGAATGCCCTGTACCGCAACATGCATGACGGCACATTCAAAGATGTGGCCGCAGAGCTAGGCATCGCCGATGTCAACCAGCCTGGCACCGGAGTTTCAACCGGCGCTGTTTGGGGCGACTTCGACAATGATGGATACGAAGATTTGTTCCTCATCAAGTGGGGACGTCCTGAATTGTTTCACAATGATCACGGCCACGGCTTCACGAGCGTAACCGGGCAGGCTGGTTTGCCGCCCTGGCTCAACGCCAACACCGCCATCTGGTTGGACTATGACGGCGATGGACTCCTCGACCTTTTCATCGGCGGCTACTATTCCGAAGACATCGATCTCTGGCACCTCACTACCACGCGCATCATGCCCGACAGTTTCGAATATGCAAGGAATGGCGGACGTAAATATCTCTTTCACAATCTCGGCAACGGTAAGTTCGAGGAGGTCAGCGCCAGGGTTGGCATCGACAGCCACCGCTGGGCATTGGCCGCCGCCGCCGCCGATCTCCGCGGAACCGGCCATCCCGATCTGTTTCTCTCCAACGATTACGGAGTCTCCGAACTCTACTTCAACGACGGCAAGCGCTTTCACGAGGTCGGTCAACAAACCGGCGTCGGCTTCGCACCTAAGAGCGGCATGAACACAGCGTTTGGCGATATCCTCAATCAGGGCAGGTACTCGGTTTACGTCTCCAATATTTCTGAGGACGGCATTCTTATCCAGGGAAACAACTTGTGGGTGCCACAGGAGGGTACCGCCGGCGATACGATTAAGTATCAGAACCTGGCACGAGACTTTGGCGTGGAACTCGGCGGATGGAGCTTTGGCGCGCAGTTTGGCGACTTGAACAACGACGGAACTCTCGACCTGTATCTTACGAACGGCTACATCTCTCTCGACCGGAACCGGAGTTACTGGTACGACTTCTCCAAAGTGGCCGGCGGAAACAGTACCATCATCGGCGACGCCAAAAACTGGCCAGCGTTTGAGGGACGCAGCTTGTCAGGGTATCAAACCAAGCGGCTCTGGCTGAACGACGGCGCTGGCAAATTTGTCGACGTCGCCCAGTCCGTGGGCGTCACCGATACTTACGATGGACGCTCCGTAGCCTTAGCGGATCTCTGGAATCGCGGCGTGCTCGATGTTGTCGTCGCCAATCAAAGCGGTCCGTTGCTGCTTTATAAGAACACCGTCGCACCTGGGAACCAGTGGATCGAATTTGAGTTGGAAGGAACCAGCTCAAATCACAGCGGCAGCAACCGCAGCGCAATCGGCGCCCAGGTTACGCTGTTCTGGAATGGGCAGCGGCAGGTGCAGGAGGTTTCCGGTGGCAGCGGCTTTGCCGCGCAGAATGATCGCCGCCTGCATTTCGGCCTGGGCCGGAATCCCCACATTGAAAAGGCCGTCATTCGCTGGCCCTCGGGCAAAACACAAACCGTCAATAAGCCAACCGCCAATCAATTGCTGAAAATGAAGGAGCCCGCATGATCCAGCAGATGAGAGCGCCCGCTCTGCCGCCTCAGGCGCCAGCCCAGTCGAAACCCAAGCCCTGGTTCAGCCTCGACAATCGCTACATCGCCCCAGCTTTCATTACGTGCATTCTGCTCGTAGGTCACCTGTCGTTCGGTATTCTCGAGAGCTATCAAAAAACCCTGCTGGCGATCGTCACCAGTATTGCGCTTGAACTTGTGTTGGGGCAGATCTTCTTTCACAAATGGGTGCACCCCGCCAGCGCTTACATCTCCGGCATTAGCGTTGGCATTCTGCTTCGGTCGCCGGCCTTCTGGCCCTACGCGCTGTGCAGTGCGATCTCGATTACTTCCAAATATGTGTTGCGCGTCAAGGGCCGCCACATCTGGAATCCCTCCAACTTCGGTATCTCCGTGATGCTCTTTCTCGCCCCTGATACCGTGGCCACTTTGAGCATCCAGTGGGGAAATTATCTTTTGCCCATGCTGGTCATCTGGGTGCTCGGCTCCGTAATTATCTGGCGTCTCCACCGCTTTCACATCACCGGCATTTATGTTGCATCTTTTATTGCATTTGCATTGCTGCGAAGCGGAATCACCGGAAGTCCATGGCTGTCCGAACTCGCGCCCATTACCGGTCCGATGTATCAATTGTTCATCTTCTTTATGATTACCGATCCCAAAACTACGGTTCGTTCCAAGCGAGGCCAATGCCTGGTCGTCTTCCTGGTGGCCCTGGTTGAGGCGGTGCTCCGCCTGTTCCAAATTGTTTACGCGCCCTTTTACGCGCTCTTCATGGTGGGGCCGACCGCCATGCTGATAGAAATCTGGCTGGATTCGCGCCGCGCAAACGCCGCGAAACTGGCGGTGGCCCAGTGATTAAGGGCAGGATCATGGGCACAAGAAATTTCCCGTCTCGGATCCCACACCATCGAGTCGCCCAGTGTCTGCTGCTTATTACCCTCCTCATCCTGGCGGGCTGCAAGCCAAAACAATCGGCCTCCCCGGAAATTGGTCCAGCGACTTCAGCCCAGGCTCCAACCACCACGCCAACAACCACACCAGCGCCGCCTGCCACTGCCCCGCTGATTAATATCCCCCCAGCGCCGAACGCGACTGCTCCAATTCCTCGCCCATCCGGCCCCATCGAGTTCACCGATATCACCGCCCAGGCGGGCATTCACTTCAAACACAATAGCGGCGCCTTCGGAAAAAAGTATCTTCCGGAAACCATGGGCAGCGGCGCTTGCTTTCTCGATTACGACAACGACGGCTGGCAGGATATTTTGCTCGTCAACTCAACCGACTGGCCCGGGCGTCGGTCCGGCAAATCTTTCCCCGCGCTCTATCACAACAACCGGGATGGAACGTTCAGCGACGTCACGCGGCAGGCCGGCCTCGCAATCGAGATGTACGGACTCGGCTGCGCCGTCGCCGACTATGACAACGACGGCAACGTCGATATCTACATCACCACCGTCGGCTCCAACCATCTCTTCCGCAATCTGGGGAATGGCAAGTTTGCCGACGTAACCGCCAAAGCCGGCGTCGCCGACCCGGGCTTCTCCGCCAGCGCCGTGTGGTTTGATTACGACAACGACGGCAAGCTGGATCTCTTCGTCGCCCACTACATCGACTGGTCCATCGAGAGCGATCAATACTGCTCGCTCGACAATAAAAATAAGTCCTACTGCACGCCGCAAAGATACAAAGGCCAGAGCTCGACGCTCTTCCACAACAAGGGCGATGGAACATTTGAGAATGTCACGCGCCGAGCCGGCCTCTATGATCCCACGGGAAAATCGCTCGGCGTCGCCCTGCTGGATTATGACAACGATGGCTGGCTCGACCTGTTCGTCTCCAATGACACCGAACCCAACAAGCTCTACCACAACAACCACAACGGCACATTTACCGACGTCGCCGTCGCCGCTGGCGTAGCCTACAGCGAGGCCGGCACAGTACGCGCCGGCATGGGTACAGATGCCGCCGATTACGACAACTCCGGATGGCCAAGCCTGCTGATCGGCAACTTCACGAACGAAGGCATGGCGCTCTACCACAGCGACGGCTCGGGCCTGTTTACGGATGAAGCCCCCGCTACCGGCATTGCGAGAGTATCCACCCGGTCGTTAACCTTCGGCGCTTTCTTTTTCGACTACGATCTCGATGGCCTGGTCGATATTCTCGCTGTCAACGGTCACGTCTCCGATGACATCAGCGTGGTGCAGCCCAACGTCAAATATGCCCAGCCGCCCCACGTTTTCCGCAACCTGGGCAAGAACAAATTCGAGGAAGCAACTCCAAAACTCGGTCCTGCGCTGCAACGGGCCATCGTGGGCCGCGGCGCGGCCTACGGAGATTTCGACAATGACGGTGACCTCGACCTGCTGATTACCGCCAACAATGGGCCCGCACGTCTGCTGCGCAACGACAACGGAAATCAGAACGACATGCTGCGCCTCAAGACTGTAGGCACGCGATCCAACCGCGACGGCATCGGCGCCAAGGTCACCGTCAAAATCAACAACGGTATGCGCCTGTTCGCCATGGTCAAGACCGGTTCCAGCTATCTATCTCAAAGCGAACTGCCCCTCACATTCGGCTTGGGCAAACCGGATCCTGGCAAGACCATGAGTGTGGAGATTTTGTGGCCCAGTGGCGAGGAAGATACCATCCCAAACGTGAAGCCCAATCAGTTCATCACCGTGAAGGAAGGGAAAGGAATTATCTCAGCACAGCCGATCGTTTTCGCCAGGACCGCACCCCAGCCTGCGACGCCTGCATCTTCTCAAAAGTGAGACATTGAGAAACTGCTGTCACAAGCAGACTTCCTCCGCGAATCACTTCGTGAGCCGCGCGAGAATTTCCTTTTGATTCTTGATGATCGTGCTGAGGGCGCCCTGGTTTTTCAGAATTCCCGTCTGATTCTTCAGAATCGTCGCCTGATTTTTCTTGATGGCTGTCTGATTCGCCCGGAGGGCAGCCTGATTGGCGATAATTGTCTTCTGATTCTGGATAATTGTCTTCTGATTCGCTACCACCGTGCTTTCTGACATTTGTGTAGGCGGCCTCCCGCCGCTGCAATCCCATGCGGAGCATGTCGCTAGGAAAATCTGGCGGAGAGAGAGGGATTCGAACCCCCGATACCCGTAAAGGTATACACGCTTTCGAGGCGCGCGCCTTCAGCCACTCGGCCATCTCTCCGCGCCGCTCGCTTCACTTTTATCTTATCAGGGATGTTCTCAGCCTCCGGTCTTGCCGGCCGATCTTGACTCGTAATAATCAGGAAACTTCCCTCAGGCAGGCAACTTATTGTCCAACCCAGCCACTCTGTGTAAGAGACCGCGTCACCCAACATAACTCGTTGTTCCCGTCCGCATCAGGTAGAACCGGATAGGAGAATAATGTCACCTCACAAACCGGATCCAAATCCCGCCGACGAGTCAGACCTTCATCTCGTTCTCCCTGCCACGTTTGAGCCCTTGTGGAGATCGCTTTTCCACGGCCTGAACGAATTTTTCCTTCCTCGGAAACTGCCTCCGCTCAAGCTCGAATCGAAGCCTATCCCAGTGAAAGATATCTGGGGACCCTCCAGCCGCAGGAATGGAGCTCTGGGTTCAGCTGCCGCTCACGTGCTGATACTCGGCCTGATCCTCGGCGTTTCATTGATCCCAATCTCCGCTCCGACGCCCGCTCGGTCCAAAGCGCTCAATCGTACCGAGGTGATTGATCCCCTCGACTATCCGCTGAAACCCGCATCCACGCAGGCCGGGGGCGGCGGTGGTGGCGGAGATCACGACGTACTGCAGGCGTCCGCGGGTCGTTCACCGAAATCCTCGATGCGGCAGATCGCGCCTCCTGCCGCCGTCAGACGGAATCCAGCTCCCCGGTTGCCGGTCGAAACCACAATTGTTGCGCCACCCGATATTTCCATGGCCATGAATAACTTGCCCAACCTCGGCGACCCTCGGTCCTCCGCCACGATTCCATCGAGTGGACCGGGCGCGAACGGCGGCATTGGCAATGGCTCTCACGGCGGCGTCGGCCCGGGAAATGGACCCGGAGAGGGACCGGGCGATGGGGGAGGCCGCGGCGGCGACGTCTTCCGCTGGGGTAATGGAGTGATTGCGCCTCGCGTCATTTATCAGATCGATCCGGAATTTTCCGAGGAAGCACGCAAGGCGAAGTTCCAGGGCAACTGCGTTCTCGGACTGGTCGTCGATGCCCAGGGTCGTCCAACAGACATCCGCATCCTGAGCGCTCTCGGGATGGGCCTCGACGAGAAAGCCATCGAGTCAGTGAAGAACTGGAAATTCGAGCCCGGCAAGAAAGACGGCCACGCCGTTGCTGTAGAAATCGCCGTGGAAGTCGACTTTCACTTGTACTGAGAGTTTTGGGCTGAGGTCATGTACGAGCTATCGTGCGTCGCGCCTCTGACATCGTCTACGTAGTCGCCATTTTGTCGGCCTCGGTCGCATGTCTTCCGTGGCCCAATGGCGAGGTCAGCTCCAAAGAGCAGGACAGGGTTTTGTTCCAGCACGCAATCTCCGCCCTGGAACATAACCGCTTAGACGTTGCGAATCTCACCCTTCAAACCCTCGTGAATACATATCCGGATTCTGATTACGCAAGAGCAGCGTCGGAAATCTTGCAGGATCCACAAGTCGCAAAGTGCGGAAGTTCCTGGAACCCTCTCCCTAATAGGTGTGATGGCAGCCTTGCGTCAGCTCCTTCGCGGATGAACTGAGGAACCGGAAATACTACCGCGCAGCATGCGTTCCGCGGGCTTTCCTCGACACTGCGGCTCCTCGCGGTCCGACGGCGTTAAGCCCATCACTCACCGCGTCGCTGATCCGCTGCGCGCTCTTCAGATCCCAGCGGCACAGAACGCAGCGCATCGCCACGGTGTAGACAAAGTGCGCGTAGGCTGGACACTTGCTGTTCGTGCAAGCCTTCGTCAACATAGTGCATCACCGATCCCGGCCCCGGAATAAATAGCCGTACTGAGACCTATTTGGGACGGTAGCACGCTTCGCTCTGTGCTCGGCGCGGATTTTCAGCAGCAGACGATCAGATTTGTTTCTGCGGGTGCTTACGCATCTCGAACGAAAGAAGCTGGAACGAAAGAAGACTGACGAAAACACACGCAGCGAAGTAAAAGCCGACAAGATCGACTTTATTTCCCTGCTAATATCCCTTCGATCTGCTGCAGGTGATTGATGTCGTGTCCGGCAAACATCTGCGTGATACGCTCGATCGTCTCCTGGCCGCGCTCGGCATGCATCCCATAATGCTTCCACTGTTCAGGCGTCAAGGATTTGAGTAACGCAAGATTGGCTTCCCGGACCACTCGAAACTGCTCAATCGATTTCCGCGGATCGCGCTTCTCATAGTGTCCGCTGGTGACCCACGCATCCTGATCGAAGGCGGCGATGGGCGCACCCGGAGCGCCGAGAATCAGCCGCATGCGAAAACCCCCGACAATCTCCGCGTCCGCCAGGTGCGCGAGAATCTCAGCCACGGACCATTTCTCCGGCGCAGGGCGTTTCCGCAGCTTCCGCGCAGGGACGCCCTTGATCAGTCGTTCCAGCTTCTTTGCCGTGGCGGCCTGCACCGCCAAAGGCTGCTTCCCCTCTGTGTAGCCACTGATACGCTGTATGTACTGCTCTACGGTTTCTTTCATTGCTTTTCCCCCGCCTGAAATTTCGTCCAGGGCCCCGCTTTCATATCTCGCAGCAGCGGCTTCTGCCAGGCATATTCCGGATGCTTCTCCAGAAAATCAGCCGCCACAAAATCCGCCCCGCAGGGATGCCCCGCCCGCGCTACGAAACTCATGGTCGCCGCCATCTTGCTATCGGTGGCTTTGCCCTGCACAGCGCCACCGGGATTGAATTCTTCCCACCCCCACTGCTTCACGCCACGCGGGGAGTTGTCGACGTGTCCGCACAGCGAGCGCTCATTCGGCTGTGCTCTTTCTGCCCCGGAAGACGTTTTCTCGAAGCTATCAAAGTGATCTGCCAGAAAATCCTCGGCCATCTCGACATCAATCGTTCCCTTGGCATGCTGTACCAGTTCATCCGCGCGCGCATGCCGCGCATTCATCGACGACGACCTATCGCTCGCATCGAAGCCGTCCGTCTCTTCTCGAATCAATTTCGGATCGCGCGGGAAATTTGAGCTGACAAAATATCCGTCCTTGGTCCGCCACATTGGCGTGTTCTTCAAACCCAGCTCCAGATAAGCGATCTCACCCGTCTTCCGATCGCCGATCAACCAGTCATTGGCGTACCCGCCGTTATTCCCTTCTTTAATAATTCGCGCGTAATCGTCAATGCTTTTCGCATATTGCAGCGCCTTGCGCGACCGCATGAATTCCGGCTTCCCTTTCGGATCCCAGCCCTCGAATTGCGTGATGGTCGTCTCGGTAATCATGATTCCCGCGGCATTCACTCCGAAATCGTCGTCGCTCGTAATCACGCCTGGAAATCCGTCCATCAAAATCCGCTGCCCATGCTGCGGCAAAATATCGAAGATCACTACCCAACGCTCGCCTGCCAGATAGCTCGTCCAATTATTGTGCGCGATCACAATCTGATGATCCTTGGTGTAGGCGCCGGTCGCGATGAACGCGCTGCAATTTCCCGGAGCCTTCAACTTCGGCGCCCGAGCCTGCTTCTCCCGCTTGTTCAGCCACGGCACGTAATAGTCCGGAACTTCTTCAAACGCGTTCAGCGCAACAATGTCATACACGTCCAGAACCACGCCATGCCCCTTCACGCCATCGGCAATGCCCTGCAACTCCTGCTGATATTCCGCGTCGATGTGAGGCCAGAGCATCTCCCGCGCCGTCTTTCGGAAAAATTCCCAATCCCGCTCCGTCTGGTGAGTATCAAAAAGTTTGATCGCCTCCAGCGCGTCGGCTATCTCCGGAGCCAGCAGAAACCCATGCTGGTAGCCGATCTCCGATGGCGAGCCTTCCAGATGAACATACGTCCACCCACCCTGCTGGAAGCGGTAAGCCTTCTGCAGTCGCGGATCGGACGATGCTGAACCCGCCTCCTGCGCCCGCGCCGCCAACCCTGACCCCACCAATACGACCGCCAACCCGGCAGCCAACACTCTCCCCGAAACTATCCAGCGACGCCCCTGGCTCATGGAATCCCTCATTCACTTCAAGTCTGTGAAGTTGAAATCTTTATCCTTATAGATTTCGTTGCAGGACGCCATTCTAGCGCAGTCGCAGCCAGCAGTCTGCAAGTTCTTGCACCCCCCATCGCGCAGAGTTTTTCTGCATTCTTAGCACGTCTTTCCGTAGTAATATGGCGGCCCTGAACTTCTTCGGAGGATGCCCGTGAAATTCCGTTACGCAGCAAACATCGCGTCAGCTCTGTTGATCATTCTGCCCGCGCTTTCTTCGGCCCAGGATTCCCGGCCGCTTGCGCATCATGTTTCCGCGAACGTCCCTGTACAACCATCGCAATCCGCGCGCGAACTCTCCGCCGAACGTCCCCTTGCCCCCGCAGCTGAGCCCCGACTCGAGAATCCCGTCGCGCATCATTGGCAGTTGCAAGCGACCCTGCCCGGCACGATCATCCACGACATGGCTTTCGCTTCGCCCTCCGTCGGGTACGCAGTCGCGGAAGGAGGTCAGGTATGGAAGACCACGAATGGCGGCAACAATTGGACCGAAGTTTTCAACCTCGGCTACCCCTACTATTTCTACGGTGTTTCTGCGCTCAGCGCCAATGATGTAGTCGTCTCCGGCTTCTACGATTCCTCAACTTTCTACAGTCTCATCCGCTGGAGCCATGATGGCGGCACGACCTGGACCAGCGACATTACTCTCCCTACCACCGGAACGGCGCAGCGTGTCCACTTTCCCAACAGCAACGACGGTCTGATCATGGATTTAGTCGGAGACTCGTCCGGCAATCTCGCGCAATACACCACCGACGGCGGAGCCGCCGCGACCGACTGGACCAATGTTGTCGACAACACCGATGGCGGCTGGTTTGGCCTGCAGTTCAGCGAGCTTGCCAACTTGCACGCCCGCGCTTCAGGAATCAATTTCTGCGCCAGTGGAAACAACGGCGCCAAGTGGAGTTGCGGTCCTTCCGTCGACTCAGTTTTCGATGGACCGGTTTTCTTTTTGAACGATACCGATGGCTGGGTCGGCGGCGGCGAAATCAGTCCAAATGTCGAGGGATGGGCTCACGTCACTACTAATGGCGGCAAGACCTGGAGCGCCCGCACTCTCGATGGTCCCTGGCCGATTCGTGAAATATTATTTCTCAACACCAAGACCGGATGGGCGGCTGGCGGAAATCTTTACTCCGGCGTCGGGGGCATTTACTTCAGCAATAACGGCGGCCAAACCTGGTCCGTCGACGTCACCACCAACGCCGAGATGGACGCCTGCGCGGAACAGGCGATAAGCACCGGTTATCGCGTCTGGTGCGCCGGCTACAATGGATCACTGACGGGATACATCTATTCTCTCGAACTAAAGTAAAAAACTCCGGGTGCGCAGATTAAGAACACAAAAAAATGCGGAGCACATTTCGTGCTCCGCATTTCCCATTTCAGCGATCAGATCTTAGCGGCCACCTCCGTGGGAACCGCCACCGCCATGGAATCCTCCGCCACCGTGGAACCCGCCGCCGCTAAATCCGCCGCGCGCTCCGCCTCCCGCCATTGCAGGTCCGGAGTGGAAAGCTCCGCGCTCGGCTCCGCGTCCGGTATAAACGCCGCGCGCATAACCGCTGCTGGTTGCATAGTGCGGACCCGGTCCCCAGGCCCGAACGTTCCCCGCATTAAACGTATGATAAAAATGTCCACCGTAGAACGGAGCCCGATAGACCAACCCCGGTGAATAGAATCCCCAGCCAAACGGACTGTAGAAAATTCCACCCACGGGCATGAACGTATAGGCGGAAAACCACGGATCCCAGTACCATCCGCCCCAGGGACCAAACCCCGCTCCCCACAAGCCAGCGCCCCAGTATCCAGCGCCCCAATAACCTGGACCCCAGCCGTCGGCTACAACGATTCGCGCCGCGTCCACGTTCGCTTCCGCTACATAGTCTGACCGCAGACTGCTCCACCGATAGAGATCGTCGCCGTTGAAAGCCTTCTTGTTGAACTTCTGCGCCTTCTCCGTCGCATCGGCGGCGATCGCCAGTTCGTGATCGCCCTTCAGTTTGATTTGCTTGTCGCCGACCTTAACCGTTGCTTCGCCATCAAACACGCGCATTCGATTCTGCTGCAAGTCGAAGTCATAAAGGCCTGGCTTCAGAATTCTGGCCGTCGCCCCACCTTCCTGCACGAGCAAGTCATTCTCCGGATAAATCTGGTCCACCTCGATCATGGCGTGACCTTGCTCCACCCCTATCTCCGTATTCGTAAGTCCGGCGGCCACCATCTTCACCGAGCTATTGTCGCCCACGCGTAGAAAAACGCCCGGAGTCAAAAGCACTTCGGCCTTGCCCTTCTCCGTGTTGAGCGACTGACCCACTTCCAACGTTGTTTTTCCGACCGAGTTATGGTCGACGGGCTGATCCGCCACGTTGGCCTGTCCCTCTACATAATTCAAACTTCCCGGCACAGCTGAATTTGAGCTCGCATTATTACTGGCCCATGCGGGCACAGATAAAACCGCTGCCAGGAACAAGCTCGCTAATCCCTGCACCTGTAACAGCTTCATAAAACAACCCTCCTAACCAAATCCCTCTTTGTTTCTTAGTTTCTTACCTGGTTAGATGAGCTCGAAGCCTTTCACGATGCCCGCGTAGCGCCTTGAACCACCGTGACTTAGCAGCGGTTGAAATGCACCACTCCGGTTGAAATTAGCCAGAGCCGATCGCGTGGAATCGCTTCGGGAGCGCACGACGTTATTCGTACGGCTCATGCGTCGAAAACGTATGCGCATTAAGCGGCTGAGGTGTGCTCTTTCTTTTTTAGTAGGAGACGACTCTTAGTCGCTTAGATGTCGGCAGTCTCCGTGGAACTGCGCCGCTATAGAATGACGCGCTCGTGCGCGACAAAATAAGCGACTTTGTTCGGATCGACGAAATTCGCTTCGTCGTCGCTGGAGGCCTTCCACTCCGGCGACCTTCGAGCTGCGCGCAAAGCATCCATATCATCAAACCACAGCTCCGCCACTCCGTCGTAGTCAGGCGGGCGGCTGTCCCCGGCAGTCAGAATGCGGTGACTCTGCACCAGCCTGCGAAGTCGAGGAATTCGCGCACCGATCGTCCCATGGACGTTCTCCCAATAATCAAAGAACTCCTCATCTGTTAACCCCGGTTTCTTGGTGATGCAGTACACAACCTTGATCATGAATCACCACTAAAAGAGTTTTGGGAAGGGCATGGAGTGCACTCGTGTCGTGAAAGCGTCGAAAACGTGTCCGCTTTAGCGATCCTCTTTGTCTTTCTTTCTGTCTTTCTGTCTTTCTTTCTTAAATATTCGTCCGCTGTTCGGTGTGACGCTGCAAATACCAGCAGGGCAAGTATCCCGCGCGCGGAAACAACGAGTTCACACAGGTCCGCGCCTGCGGCGGATCGAAAAGAAATTCCGTCTTGCCATTTTTCTCCTGCACTGCATCGTAGCTGGTGACCGTAACCTGTCCGAAGGCGCGGTTCGTCCTCACTCGATAGCGGAATACACCGTAATCCACGGTGTAGGCGATCAGAATCAAACCCGCCGCCGCGATCAGCGTCCCCGCTATCAACCGCGTCAGCAAACGCCGGATTCGCGCGCTCAGCACCGGGCTCACGGCGTACAATTATAAGCGCCCTTGCAGCTCCGTCCGAACGTTAGGGCCGACATTTCCAGTGTTGCCGCAAAAACAATCCGGCGCCTCGTTGACAATTCCAGCTTCGACAGGCAAACTACCGCATTCGCTGCAATGCGGCCTGCGGCGAGCGCCTAAGGGCGATTCTGAGCACAAGTGCGGATCTAAGACGTAATCGATAACCATGGAGCAACAGGTCTCCTATACGCTCGATTCCACGCTGGATACGGTGGACCATGCGGAAGAAAGCGCCACCCGTATTGCCACTGAATTGGGCTTTGGGGAAGACGAAGTGATGCAGATTTCCATGGCGGTGCGCGAGGGCGCCGTTAACGCGGTCCTGCACGGCAATAAATATGCTCCGGATAAAAAAGTAGTCCTCGCCTTCGAGCGAACTCCTGAGGACCTCGTCATCACGATTCGCGACCAGGGCAAAGGTATTGACTTGAGCGAAATTCCGAATCCTCTGGCTCCGGAAAATCTGCTCAAGACTTCAGGTCGTGGCATTTTTCTTATGCGCTCTTTTATGGACGTGGTGGAAATCCGCCCGTCCCAGACAGGCACAGAAGTGAAATTGATCAAGCACGTCCACGGATCATCCGTGGGCAACAAGGAGGGTTCTCAGTGAGCATGAAACTTAGCACGCGGCAGGTCGACGGTGTCACCATTGTGGATTGCAGTGGCCGGATCACTCTGGGCGAGGGCAGCGTCACTTTGCGCGACACCGTTCGCGATCTGCTTTCCAAAGGCAACAAAAAGATCATCTTGAACCTCGCCGAAGTTAATTACATCGATAGCTCCGGCATCGGCGAACTAGTCAGCGCCTTCACCACCACTAAAAATCAGGGTGGCGAACTCAAACTTCTCCACCTCACCAAGAAGGTGCACGACCTGCTCCAGATCACCAAGCTCTACACCGTCTTCGATGTAAAGGACGACGAGACCGCCGCAGTCAAAGGCTTCAAGTAAACAACTGATGTCATTCCGAACCGGGCACCAAGCCCGGTGAGGAACCTGCTGTTCTTCCCGGCGCCGATAAACTACGCGGGCGCCCCACTCCAGTCTCGCCGTCCTTTGGCGAGACTAGAGCGGAAATTTTGACTTCCCATCCCCTACATCAAAAGTCGAACCGTAGGCTGCGCAGCGAACTCCCCGCACTCTGTGCGCCATTTCTCACCCCCTTATCATCTTGAAGGCAGCGGAGTCGCCCGCGCAGCGCCGAAGCCGCCGACAGGTTCGCGGGGGATTGACTTACCTCAGCGCCGCCACGGTTGAGGCTGCCCATCCGTCGTTCCCGCTGATGTATAGTTCAAGGTGCGCACATTCATGTATACTGATTGTGCGCACAAGGAAGCCTCATGCCCGCCACCGGAGCCAAGCCCGACAAGACCCGAAGCCAGAACATCAACCTGCGCGTCACGCGCAGCCAGAAGGCTCTGATTGACCGAGCGGCGACCGCCCTTAGCCGCAATCGTTCCGATTTCATGCTGGAAACGGCTTGCCGCGAGGCCGAAGCCGTCCTGCTCGACCGGCGCTATTTCTCCTTGCCGCCGGAGGATTTCAAACGCTTCATGTCATGGCTTGACCGTCCCCCGGCTGCCAATCCCCGGTTGCGGCGTCTGCTGCGAACGGCGGCGCCCTGGGAGCAATGAACCCGCAGCCCCTTAAGCCTCCGCAAAAGATTCAAGACGACCACGATCTTTCGCTGTTCGAGTGCGGCGAATCTGCATTGGACGAGTGGCTGCGCCGGCGCGCCTTGCCGAATGAGCAGAGCGGTGCATCCCGCACCTACGTGGTGTGCATAGGCCTGCGCGTGGTCGCCTATTACGCGCTGGCCGTTGGAGCGGTCGCGCACGCCGGCGCTCCCGGCCGCGTGCGGCGCAACATGCCCGATCCCGTCCCAGTAATGATCATCGGTCGGCTCGCGGTTGATCACGAATTTCACGGCCACGGTCTTGGCCAGGGGCTTTTGCGCGACGCTGTGTTGCGTACTCTTCAGGCGGCCGATATCGCAGGCATTCGCGCAATCCTGGTTCATGCCATCTCCGGCGATGCCCAGCGCTTCTACGAGAGGCACGGCTTCGTGCGTTCGCCGATTGATCCCATGATGCTGATGATTACCTTGGCGGATGTGGAGAGAGAACTCTCGGGCCCCAAACGAAAAGGAAAATGAGCGATACCCGCCTTTCTGCGGGGCCGTGCCCGTAAGAATTTTTCACACCCCCTTGTGACATCCAACCTTGCGCCTTACCCAAAACTCATCCATCATTGCCCCAGCAAGGGAAGTAAATCCTGCGAAAGCAAGTCCCAGCCAAAAATCCCGTGTAACTCCTTTGTTTCATGATATTTGGCTCTAAGTCCTTTAGACGACGGATTTTTGCAGAGAAAATCTCGCTAACGTGATGATTCTTAAATACCGAGGGGGTAGGGGTACCCACGCACAAATCCGTTTCCGGTTCGGGAGACGGGCTGTCGCTGCTCTATCACTCATGTCCAAGGTAAATATCTTCGCGCTGCTCACGGTCCTGCTATCCGCAACCGCTGCCCTCGCCTCCGATTGCCTCCCCATCCGCGAAGCCGCGCAGCACGTCGGCGAAACCAAATGCATCACCGGAAAAGTTCTGCACGTAAAAGCCGGTCCTAAGGGCGTGCACTTCATCCGCTTCTGCGAAGAGCAAGCGGCGTGCCCGTTCTCGGTAGTCGTCTTCGCCTCGGATCTTAAAGATGTCGGCGACGTTCGCCGCCTCGAAGGCCGCATCATCGAAATCCATGGCCCGGTCAAACTCTACGACGGACGCGCCGAAATCATTCTGAACCGCGTCAGCCAACTCACCGGCGGCTCAACCCTCATCCCTCCCATGCCGAAGAACTACGATGTCGAGAAACCAGGCCACTACAGCGCCGGCAGAATGCGTCCCACCAAGAAGCCCAAGAAAACCAAAGCCACTCCCAACCCCACCGCAACCTACGGCAACGAGGCAGACGTAAGCGAGGAGCCGCCGCAATGAACCGGATGCAGCAGTATTCCACTCAGCCGGTGGATACCTCGCCCGAGCTAGCATGCTTTGGGTACTCCCATCGTGTGACTGGCAGGACGCGATGTGAGAGAGTAAATCTCGCCTGATGGTTATGCCATGGGAACTGTCATGCCAGCTGTGAGAGAAACCGCCCAGCCACACCTCACTCCGAGTCCGCAACAGACTCCACGCTATCAGGAAACAATCAGTGGCTTCACCCGGTACAGTAACGCCCTGAAGGCCCTGCCGCCACGCGAACGCAGCAAGATTGAGACTCTGGCCCGACGCGTTCTGGCCAGTCACCGTCAGGGACAACAGCCCGTACGCCGGATTGAAATCGTGGGCCACGCCGACCAGGACACTCCCAGAAGGCCGGCGGTTGAACAAAGAATGAGCGTCGACCGCGCCCTCCGCGTCAGAACCGCCTTGGCCGCTGTCATCGACCGCCTCAGCACCACTCAGTCGTCTGGGCTCCCTTTACCTCCCTACTCCACGCGAATTCAATGGGACTGGTCGGGGGCAGCAGCGTCTCGCCTCGCGGTTCCCTCTCCACGCAATGAGGCAGAACGGTCCCGCAATCGCCGCGTCGAGATCACTCTCACGCCCCTTCCACGCCATCGGTTCACAGTTGGCTCTGCTGTCGCTGACCGCGAAGCCTCGTCTCCGATGGACGCATGGAAGACACAGATTGAAAGTGCGATCCGCGAGTTCTGCGGACGCATCGGTACGGAAGAGATCAACCGGGACAATTGCGCGAATGCGGTAAACGAGGCGGCCAGGAGATTGGGCAAATCGGCGCCCAAAGGTCTAAATTGTAATCTCGTTGTCGGCGCCAACTTCGTGGATTCCAAAGACTATCGATCGCCCATTCATGTTCCGCCGGCATCCCTGAAGTGTTGCGCTTTCAACGCGCCTTGCGACAAGGAGCCATACAAATCGAGTTGCGCGCACTGTGCGGGCGCCCTCGGTCCGTATCTGATCCTGAAATACGGTGCTGTCCTCGCCAACTCCGTCGAGAAACTGAGGTGTGCACTGGATCGCGGTTGTCTGGCTGCTGCCGGAGTCTTAAGTGGCATCTGCGACGACAAACCCGATGCTGGATGCAGCCGCAAAACCAGGAAAGATCTGGTCTGGAAGGAGTGCCCGGAACACTGGCTTCTCATCATTGGATTTGCGGATGATCCCTCGGGACGCGGCAACTACACTTTTGTCTTCTGGGATTCTGCAAGGATGAGTCCCCTTCAGGTATGTGGGCATCAGTTCGGACTCCTCTATTTCAACCGGTCCGAGAATAGACTCTCGACCGCACCCACTCTCGCCTACATGGACGTGGACAAAGACGGCTTTCACCCCTGGCCCTATCGGCAGCCGCAGGGCACTTGGTATACGCAAAAGCGCTATCAGGTGCTCAAGCTGGGGGTCTCCGGACCTTACCGTGCACAAACCCGTGCCTGCTGAGTCTGGGAGGCTGGCCCGCGCTTGTCGAAACGCTCGCGAGCTGCGCTTACACCATTCCCTTCCTCAACTCCTCCAGCGGATACCTCGTCCCACGCCAAATGATCCCGTCATTCCACAACACGTGAAACATCGAGCGCAGCAAGGTATAGATGAAAAGAAACGTGCTCACCGGATGCAGTAGGAAGTAATACGCCGGAACCCCTGACCGCAAAGACATTCCCAGATAAATCAAGAACATCGACCCTAGCGCCACGGCATACGGCACGCGCTCCCACCCATGGGTCAGCCACACACCCAGAAAGGGCATCAGGTTCAAGAAACCCAATCCGAATGCCGAGATCAAAGTCCGCGGCCACTGGAACGACAACACCGCGAAAAAATTCTTCGTCAGATTATTCACTACCCCCATCGCGCCGTTGGCCCAGCGAATCGATATCAAATCGCCGCCGAAAACATTGCGCTGCGCAAAGCCCGCATTCTTCACCACCTTGCCCAGCTTCATGTCGTCCAGCACCTCCATGCGCAAGGCTTCGTAAGTCCCCACGGAGTCGTACACGCTGCGCCGAATCAAATTAAACGCGCCCACTCCCATGTGATCCTTCGACTTCGGATCCGCCACCTTCCACGGCCGGTGCCCGAATACAAACATCGTCTGAAAAAATGCGATCATCATGTATTCGCCTGGCCGCTTCATGATCATCTGCGGAAACAGCACCACATGGTCCGCCTTCTCCGCCTCGGCGTACGCCACAGCCCGCCGCACCGAATCCGCCTTGAACAACACATCCGCATCGGTAAATAAAATCCAGTCGCCCGAAGCCGCATTCGTCGCCGTCCACATGGCATGCGTCTTCCCCAGCCAACCCGCGGGCAATTCGCGGTGATGAATCACCTTCAAACGCGGCAGATTTTGATTGTCGGGTTTTTGACTTCCCACCACCCTTTCCATGATCTCCCCGGTCCGGTCCGTCGACCGGTCATCCACCGCAATCACTTCATAGTTGTCGTAATCGAGTTCCAGCAGGCGGGTGAGAGATTGCTCAATATCCAGTTCTTCATTCCGCGCCGGCACAATAATCGAAACCCGCGGATGACCGTAAGCCGGATTTGCCGGGAAGTGATTCGCCGAAAGACGATCCCCGGAAGCCACAACTGGATCGCGATCCCACTCCGGCCGCGAAATATCGGCAACACTGGGCATGCCGATGGCAGCATCCACAATTCGCGAGAACCACGCCAGCGCCAGAATCGTACCGGCAATCCAATGAAAGTAATGCATCCGTCTAGGTCTTTCCCGCTGGAACCGGCTCGCCGTCGACTACGACTGGCGGTGCAAATTGCATCCCATAGAACAGTATGGCGGAGGAAAGCGCGGTTGCCACGACCGGCGCCACGAACGCCAGCCGGAGCGAGTAGCGGTCGGAGACGTAGCCAATCAACGAAGCAGAGGGCACATCCCCCAGCAGGTGGAAAATAAAAATATTGGCTGCGAGCGCGGCGGCACGAATATGTGCGCCTACCGAGTTGATGACGGCCGCGTTGAGCGGGCCGGTGTTCAGCAGCAGTAGAAACTCCGCAACGAAGATCGCCACGATCATCGGCCTCCCATCTGCCTGAATCGCGATCCACATCGCAGGAATTCCCAGCGCAAGACTGACAGCCGAAACCAGGTAGTGCGCGGCGCGAGTCTTGCGCAGCAAGGCATCCGACAACCACCCTCCTGCCAAAGACGCTATCAGACCATTTATGGCGATGCTCCCGCCAAATAAAAGATTGGCCTGACCAAGCGAGTAACCGTGGACTCGATGCAGGAAGGTCGGCATCCACACCTGCAGGCCACCCAGCGCGAAGGTCATCATCGCCATGCCAAACGTTGCCGTGAGGAACGCGGGATTCTTCACCAATCCTCGGAGAGTGTCGCGGTTCGGCGATTTCTCCAGATGATCGAACTGGCCGTAAGCCGGCTCCGGAATGAACAGCAACAACAGCGCAAGGAGTGCTCCGGGCGCGGCTCCGATGTAAAACGGCACACGCCACCCGTAAGCAGGACCCATGAACCCGCCCAGCACATAACCCATCGCCGTCCCCACCGGAATCGCCAGATAAAAGACACCCATCACGCGCCCGCGCTGATTCTCAGGAAACATGTCGGCCACAAATGTGGGCGACAGAATCACAAAACTGGCCTCCCCAATTCCCACTAGCGTGTGCCGAATGAGTAGCCCCGTAAAATCATGCGTAAACGCCGTCAGCAAAGTCGCCCCGCTCCAGACGAGCGCTCCGCCGATAATGACGGACTTCCTCGAGAATCGCTCCGCCAGCGGCCCCATGAAGGGCGCGGCGCACATATAAAAAATGAAAAAGACGCTGGTGAGCAAGCCGAATGCGGCGTCGCTGCGATGGAATTCCGCCTTGATCAAATCCTGTACCGCAAACAGCACGGAACGGTCGATGTAGTTGAACAGATTCAGCGCCGTTAACAGAGCCAGCGCCGTGCGGGGATAAAGTTTTGCTGAGTTCACAGAATCAGCGAATATAGCATGCCTGCAACCAACGATGCTGCCTGCCGAGTCCCCCGCAAACCGCGGCTTATCCCATTTTGACAACAGCGCCATTTGGCGCTATCATAGACGACAAATGGTAAATGAACTTCGAGCTGTTGCCCGTGAGTTGGGGGGACGCCGCACTCTGGGGCGCATTCCCGCCACCGATCATGATCTGCGCGAAGCCATCCGCAAAGGCTTCCCGCCCGCCGTGGTCGAAGCGCTCATGCGCGCCTCAGGCCTCACTCTCAAGGAATTGGCGGCTGCGCTCGATCTTTCCACACGCAGCCTGCAGCGCCGGCGTAGCAGCGGCCGGCTCGCGCGTTTCGAGTCAGATCGTCTCTACCGCCTGGCTCGCATCGTCGCTTTAACCGAGCAAACTCTGGGAGACCATCCTCGCGCTGTTCGTTGGCTCAAACGCGCCAACCGCGCCTTGGGAGGCTCATCGCCACTCGCCGCCATCGATACCGAACTCGGTGCGCGCCAAGTGGAGAATGTGCTGGGGCGCATCGCCTTCGGCGGAATCAGTTGACTCGGCTCTATCGCATCCTCCGTAAAGCCTATGCCCGCACCCCGTTTGACGGCGAGGGCGCATATCGTTTCGGCGGACGATGGTCCAGCAGCGCCACCCGCCTTGCCTACACTTCTGAGCACCAATCTCTCGCCATGCTGGAATTCTTTGTTCACCTGGATCCCGACGATCCGCCTCAAGACTTGATTCTGGCCTCTGCCGATGTGTCCGACCTCGTCTCCCGCGAGCGCATCGCGCCCGCCGTCCTTCCCCCAAACTGGCGCGAGACTCCAGCCCCCGCCGCGCTGGCGCGCTTCGGCGATCAATTCGTGCAGAAAGGAAAAAACTGTTGCCTCATCGTTCCTTCCGCCTTGAGCCCCCGGGAGAACAACTGGCTCTTGAATCCACAGCATTCTGACTTCGAAAAGATCGTCGTACTGCCCACCGAGCCCCTCACCTACGACCCGCGCATGTTTTCCCGATCCCGCCGGCAACAACACGCCGCACCCAAGCGGCAGAAATCTGTCTGAACGAATCAGTTCACTTTTTTCTGCGGCGCGGCCACTTCGCCACCACTGTCGTAGAAATCCCACCCCGCGGCCGGAATTCCCCCTTCACTTCCGCCCACACCGGCTTCGCCCACCGCACCACATCGTCCAATACCTGGTTCACTACGTTCTCCTGAAAAATCCCCAGGTTGCGGTATGACTGCAAGTATTCTTTGTACGATTTCAATTCCAGGCAAGCTTTGTCGGGCTGATATCGCAGCGTAATCACTCCAAAGTCCGGCAGCCCCGTCTTCGGACACACAGATGTAAACTCCGGGTCGTCAATCACAATCTCGTATCCCGGAAACTGATTTGGCCAGGTCTCGATCTCAGGAAACTTGGCGTCCAGTCCGGCCTCGGCATGCTCTGGCGTATAACGGGGTGGTTTCGGCATAACAATATTGTAGCGGCTAACCCCTCACGCATTCTCCCAGGCGTACAGTTTTGGATGCAAACTCCACGTGGGAATCGGTGAGGAGCACCCCACCCATCCCCTCCTCAGCATCCGGCAAGCCTCGCCCGCATCTAACCATGCAACGGCGTGGGGAGCGGAGCGTCCTTTCGCGGCCGCCACAGTGGTAAATTAATGCTTGCAGTTGTCCCCGCCGCAACCTGAAAGATAAATAGTTGGCAGGAACCAACCACAATTCGAATGGACGACCCGCCTCGCGCCAAGGTCGCACCTGGCTTGCAGTCGGCGTAGTCGCAGCCTTGGCGACGATTCCGCTCTTCACCCGCCAAGCCCCGCTGAAGATCCGTTCCACCAACGTAGAGCGCGGATCCATCCGTAGCCTGATTTCGACCAATGGCAAAGTGGAACCCATTCAGAATTTCGAAGCCCACTCACCAGTTTCCACTACGGTCAAACGTCTACTCGTAAAAGAAGGAGACCACGTCCGCAAGGGCCAACTCCTGCTCCAGCTGGATGACGCCGACCTGCGCAGCCAGGCCGCACGCGCCCAGGCCCAGATGAAAGCTGCGCAAGCCGATCAAGCCAACCTCACCACCGGCGGAACCCGCGAGGAAGTTCTCACGCTCGATTCTCAACTGATCAAAGCCCGCAGCGCCCGCAACGACGCTCAACGCAATCTCGACGCCCTGCGTCGCCTGCAGCAGCAGGGGGCCGCTTCAGCCGGTGAAGTCCAACAGGCCGAGGAAGCCGTGCAGCGCGCTCAAGCCGACAGCACTCTGCTGGAGCAGAAACAGAAAGACCGTTACTCCAAACCCGAGGCCGCAAAAGTCGAGGCCCAGGGCGCCGAAGCGCAAGCCGCCTACGAAGCCGCCGAAGTCGCCCTCAGCAAATCCAGCGTGCGCGCCCCCTTCGACGGCGTCATCTACACTCTGCCCGTCAAGCAAGGCGCCTACGTACAAACCGGAGACCTGCTGTTACAGGTGGGCGATCTCTCCAGGATGCTGGTGCGCAGCTTCGTCGATGAACCAGAAATCGGGCGCCTCGCCACCGGGCAGCCTATCGAAGTCACTTGGGACGCCCTCCCCGGACGCATCTGGAACGGCAGCGTCACCACCGTTCCCTCCATCGTCAAACTCCACGGCGCGCGCAATGTAGGCGAGGTCACCTGCACCATCGACAATCGCGATCTCCGCCTCCTGCCCAACATCAACGTCGGCGTCACCGTCATTACCGCCGAACATAGCAACGTGCTCACCCTGGCTCGTGAGGCCGTGCGCATGGACGATGCCAAACCCTACGTCTACCAGGTCGTCGACGGCGAACTCAAGCGCCGCGACGTCGAAGTCTCTCTGCAAAACCTGACGCAAGTCGAAATCACCGCCGGTCTTCCCGAGCATTCCCAAGTCGCCCTGTCTTCCACCGACTCCAAGCCCTTGGCCGATGGCGTCCACGTGAAGGTGGTCCAGTAATTTCATGCAGTCGATTCAGAAAAGCTCCTGTGGGTCCCTCGGAGACTTACGGAGTGCCCCATTTCTCGCGTCCTTTGCGAGAAGTGGGGCACTCCGATCCATGACGCGGAAACTGTATTCCCTCGTGATGACGCTACTCGCGATGGTCTCGCTTTCCTCCGCGGCCGACACTCCCTCATCTCTCCTCGCCGCCGGACGCGTCGACCAACTCATCCAGCTCCTCGAACAACAGATCCACACCGCCCCCACCGCCGAAGCCTACAACCTCCTCTGCCGCGCTCATTTCGAGCTTGATGCCTGGGACACGGGACTTCCCGCCTGCGAAAAGGCCGTCTCTCTCGAACCCACCAACGGTCTCTATCATCTCTGGCTGGGACGAATCTATGGTGAGAAGGCCGATCGCTCTGGATTTCTAAAAGCCGCTGGCCTGGCTAAAAAAGTGCGCGTCGAATTCGAACGCGCCGTCGAGTTCGATCCCCACAGTTGGGAAGCCCGCACCGATCTTGCGGAGTTTTATCTCGAGGCCCCCGGCATCGTCGGCGGCGGTGAAGATAAAGCCCGCGCCCAAGCCGATCTTCTCTTGCCGCTCAATCCTGGCATGGCGCACTGGGTTCGCGCACGCATCGCCCAGAAAAATAAAAATACCGACGCCGCAGAGCAGGAATACCGCCTCGCTATCGAGGCTAGCCACGGCGGAGCCCGCGCCTGGGTTAGTCTTGCCGGATTCTACAACCGCATCAATCGCCTCGACGACATGGAGCACGCCCTCGTCACCATGGAATCCCGTCCCGTCGATCGTCCCGCCGCTTTGATGGATGCCGCCGGCATGTTATTTCGTACCGGACGCAACGATGCCCTGGCCACGCGTCTCGCACGCCGCTATCTCGCCTCCGGCCCGGTCGAGGAATGGCCTGCCTTCAAAGCTCACTACCTCCTGGGCCAACTACTCGAGAAGCAAGGCGACCGCGGGGCCGCCGAAATCCAATATCGCGCGGCCCTGGAGATGGCCCACACCTTCAACCGCGCCCAACAGGGCTTACAGCGCCTCGGACGCTGAGCGCACTTCATTTGGCCGCCTCAGCCGGTACGTCAAAACCGTAACTTCTCAGTGCTTCTCGAATCGCCGCTGTCTTTACGAACGACAAAAACTCCCGCGCGCCCGCCTTGTTCTTCGAAGACGAAAGGATCACGCACGCCTGCTCGATCGGCGGATACTCCCCCGCAGGCACTTCCACGTATCGTCCCTTGCTTTTCATATTCGGCGAGAGAGCGAGGGAGAGCGCCACGATCCCCGCATCCGCCGCCCCCGAAACCACAAACGATGCGGTTTGCGAAATATTCTCTCCCAGCACAAACTTGTCTTTCAATCGGTCGTAGATCCTTTCTTGCTGCATCGCCGCCACCGCCGCCTGTCCATATGGCGCGTGTTGCGGATTCGCAATCGCGATCTTCTTTATCGATGGATCCAGCAACGCCTTCAACCCGGAAACCAAATCGAGTTTCGAATCGCTTGGAACCCAGACCACAAGCTTGCCTTTTGCGTATTCGTAATAGCTTCCAGGCTCGGTTAATCCCGTAGCCTCCAGTTTCTTCGGATACTCCAGATTCGCGGAAAAGAAGACGTCGAAAGGAGCGCCGTTCTGAATCTGCTGATAAAAGTTTCCCGACGAACCGTAGATCGGCTTTACCATCCTGCCAGTTTCCTTCTGGAACCGGCCAGCGATGTCCTCCATGGCAAACTGCAAGTCTGCCGCGGCAGCGACACTTATCTCCTGAGCCGCACATATTGGAAAAATGCAGCCGAGTGCCAGAAACAAGGTCAGGCTAAACCTGTGGACCCTCATAAGTTCTCTCCTGACTTATAATGACTGCATGCCAATCTCAGCCAGAAACAAACTGCGTGGAACAATCGAAGAAGTTCAGCTGGGCGACGTCATGGCTCACGTGGTCGTAAGAGTCGGCGATAACCTGATTGAGAGTGCAATTACTCGCCGCAGTGCTGACGAACTTAAGCTCAAAAAAGGCGACACTGTCACCGCCGTGGTCAAAGCGACCGAGGTAATGATTCAGAAGGACTGACAACTTCACTGCACATCCACAACCTTTAACGTCGTTACTTGCCGCACCCATCGCGCTTTCCGTTTCTCATCCGGTATCACGATCCGGTAGGGGCCTTCCTTATCATCCAGCGGCTTCCCGTCTTTCAAGTAGGCCAAGACGACTTGCTTATCCGTGAATGCCGGATCTATCTCGGGTAGCGCAATCACGGCACGATATCCGTCTGCAGCTTCCGCCAATAAACATGACGCCAATCGCTTGCCTTTGAGAGTATCTCCAAACCCAATGCCCGCTCTTTCTAAAACGACCTTAAGCGCGACCGCATCGAATGTTTCCGTCCCATTGGAAATAGGCGCCGTGACCTTGATATGTGGCAAGGCTTCGATATCCGCCCGGGTCAACACACTCGTTTTGCCAGCCTCATTCTGAACCGTCAGCTGTTGAGCCTGGGCCGCAGCCTGCAAGATCAAGGCCCCCATCAAGATAAAGGTCAGAACAAAAACAGTTCGAAGATTTCTCATGAGACTCTCAGAATCATCACTTCCGTTGCCTTGATCAGCGCGGCAGCCGTCTGGCCGGGTTTCAACTGCATCTCGCGCGCCGAGCGGGCCGTGATGATCGAAACGATTTGCTGGCCGCCAATGGAGATCGCCACCTCCGCCATCAACCCGCTGATCCTGACCGAATCGATTCTGCCCACTAACTGATTCCGCCCGCTGACGCGCCGGATTACCTGCTTGCGCTCCTTCTCGGTTTTTCCTCGCGTCCTGAAAAGCAGCCGGTCCACTTCGTTTTCTGGAATACGGTGATGCCCTCCCACTGTACGGACGCTCCGGATTTTTTTCTTGTAAATCCATTGCTTGATCGTCGGAAAGCTGATCCCGAGTTGCAAAGCCGCATCTCTTAACTTCATCAACTCGCCGGGTTTCCCGTTGGTTTTCATCGGAACGAAATCCTACAGTCATCCCGAGGCATGGTCAACAACCCGCGCCCTGCTAATCGCGCGTCTCCGAGTCCTACGAAATCATACTTAAACGTATTGTAATAGACATTATAAATATAGATCATATACACTTCATAATTCTTCGCGCAGTCGGATCCCCGATTCGGAGGTCGGAATGACCACAATTGCTACCGGGAGGTGGGTGGTTGCCTTATTCAAGATGCTACCGGAGTGAAATCCATGCGGGGACAGATCGGATTGACGGATTTTCAGGAAAGGTGGTCCATCGTGAAACGCTCTTACCGCTCGCAGATCTTCTTCCGGTACGGGAGGACATGGAAAACTTTGACGCGCGCCGGCTACATTCCAACGGCTGCCTCACTGCTGCCGGCCCAACCCCTCTTGCTGCTTTTGTGGCTTGCGATGGGGGCGTTCTCGGTGTGGGCCCAAACGGGGGCGGCAGCTCCACACACTCCCGACCCTTGCACGAGCGGCCACGAGTTCGCCACCACCGATTGCACCCTCACCTGGCACGGAATCACGGTGTACGGTGCGTATGATGTCGGCGTCGGCTGGGTGAGTCACGGCTTACCGGAAAACGGCTATAACTATGAAGGCGTATCTCTGGTGAACCGAAACGGCTTTCAACATCGGTTCCTCGTCGCACCGAACAACCTGCAACAGACGGGTCTGGGCATCAGGGGCAAGGAAGAGTTTCGGCCTGGCTGGTCCGTTGTGTTCAACGCTTCCACAGGGATCAATCCGCAGTCCGGCCTGCTGGCCAACGCATCCAAGACTGACATCATCAACAACGGCCTTCCCAGAAGCAGCTATTCGTACGCCATCGACGGCGCGCGGGCGGGTCAACCTTTCAATGACGAAATCTATGGCGGAATCTCGTCCGAGCATTTTGGCACATTGACCTTCGGGCGTGAGCGTTCTCTCGGCACCGATGCGATGCTGCAATACGATCCGGCCGGCGGGAGCTATGCGTTTTCGTACATCGGGTATAACGGCACGATGGCTGGCGGCGGCGATACCGAAAACAGCCGTTGGGATGACGCCGTGAAGTATCGCCTCACCGTTGGCCCGGTTCATTTTGGCGCGATGTATAAATTTGCCGACGGTTCTGCCGGCTGCTACTCGGCTACTGCAGGCTGGACTGCAGCAACTTGTACGGCTGAATCGGCGCATAACAATGCCTATGGGTTTGATCTCGGCGCAACCTACCGCAAGTTCTCCGTCGACATCGTCCCTCAACATTACAACCAGGCGATCAGCGTGCTGAACCCGTTATTGGGGGCTCAGAGTCTGACGCAGCCCTATCAGTCGACCGTCAATAGCATCAATACGAACCAAATCACCGGGGCCAACATGGTCGACCCGAGTGACACCGTATATGGCATCGTGACCGACAACTACGGGATAATCGTCGCTGCCAAGTATGCCTGGGACCCGATCAAGTTTTTTGCTGGGTATGAATACATCTGGCAGAACAACCCGAAGAATCCGTTGGGCGTTGGCGCCTCGGACCAGGGCGGTTATCGTATGAGCGGGGTTGAAGACAACAATCTCGATCATGAAAAACTGGTGAACATCTGGTGGACGGGTGCGAAGTATACCTACCGCAGCAAAACCGACGTCACTTTCTCCTGGTACCAACAGCGGCAAGACACCTTCCGTGTCCCACCGACATGCGTACCGGGAAATTTCCGCGCCTCCTGCGCTGGCACCCTCAACGAAGGGTCGCTTTATCTCAATCATCACTTCACCAAGCGTTTCGACGGTTTTGCCGGAGTTGCATATTCCTGGGTAAGCGGCGGACTAGCGATTGCGATTCCTCATGGCCCCGGCGTCCCCTATAACTACAACAACAACTGTGCTCCGACAGTCGGCGGTCGTTTCACTTTCTGATCGTTTCCGGAGCGAGTGTCCGCGGCGGGCTCAGTCAGAGCCCACATGGATTGTGGTTTACCAAAACCTCGCGGCGGATTCGAAATCGCCACGGCTTGACTCCACCCAACAAACCAAAATCCGATTCTGTCGATACGTTTCGAGGCCACCGCAGAAAACTCATTCGAGGATGTCGTTCTTATAGGAAAATAGAATGAGAATCCATCATGGCCTCCGTACGAATGGACAAGTGGCTCTGGGCCGCCAGGTTCTTCAAGACACGATCTCTCGCCGCACGCGCCTGTGAACTCGGCCGGATCGAGTCCAACCGCCAGACTGCCAAAGCCGCCCGCGAGGTCCGCATCGGCGATATGCTGCGCGTCACTAACAACGGCGGCGATTTCGAGATCGAGGTCCTACTCCTCAGTGACATTCGCGGCCCCGCCTCGGTCGCCCAAACCCTCTACCGCGAGACCGACGCCAGCCGCGACCTCCGCCAGAAAGTCGCCGCTGAACGCAAAGCCATGCGGCAGTTCGAAGAGCTGCCTGCATCTCGCCCCTCCAAACGCGATCGCCGCAGAATCATCCAGTTCCGGGGCCGATCCTAGAATCGCCCCGGTAGAGCCGACGCCCCGTCTGCTGCCTCTGCCCACCCAGTAACCTCGCAAAAAAACAATCGCCCTTGTCGATCTGGCGCCTCCCCGTTCGACAAATAAATAGAAGCGAGAAAACAGCCTTCGTGGGAGTATTGCAATGCAACGAACATCGTTCCACCGCACTCAATCCATCGTTGGAGCAGTCCTCGTTGGATTCGGAATCTTTACCTTTTGCTGGAATCTGGATCGGGCGGCAATCCAATTCGCCCATCTCCTCGGCACAATTCCCCAAACGCTAGGCGCACTCCCCACCATCCTCGTGGCGGCCTCGCGAATTGTCCAGGCTTATGCCGCCGATCACCAGCGCTTTCTGCAGTGTGTTCTAGTGCAGGTGTTGACCTCATCGTGGCCGTTGCTCCTCGTCGCCGCCGGAGCCCTATTGTCGCAGGATCCTCTGACCGAACCCGTCACCCCTCGTCTAAATAAAAAATAGTACGCTGTCGATTTCACCGCCGTCCGTTCGACGTTAAAGTAGAAGTAATCTCACTCATAAAGGAGACGGGAAATGCGATGCATCGTAATGATCAAAGCCACCACCGATTCTGAATCGGGTGTTATGCCGACAGCAGAATTGCTTGCTGAAATGGGGAAGTTCAACGAAGAACTGATCAAGGCCGGCGTACTGCTCGCTGGCGAAGGCCTCCAGCCCAGTTCGAAAGGCAAACGCGTCCGCTTCTCCGGCCCCAAGCGAACGGTCATCGACGGCCCCTTCACTGAGACCAAGGAACTCGTCGCCGGTTTCTGGCTGTGGCAGGTCAGGTCGATGGAAGAAGCAGTCGCCTGGGTCAAGCGCTGCCCCAACCCATTCGAGTGCGACTCCGAGATTGAAATCCGACAGGTGTTCGAAGCGGAAGACTTTGGCCCGGAGTTAACCCCGCAAATCAAGGAGCAGGAGGAGCGTCGCCGCCAACACGTCGCCACAAAAAAATAGTTTCACGCCGCTGTCGATTTGGTTGTTCCCCGTTCGACGCACTAACAGAGCAGGGTTTCATAACCCGAAATAAAAAGGAGATACACCCATGCGATTCATGATGATCGTCAAGCACCCTGAGAAACAAGGTCCCCCGCCGAAGGAACTGATGGATGCCATCGCAATCCTGGCGGAAGAGGAAGCCAAAGCCGGAAGCATGCTCGGAAACGGCGGCCTCGGACCTACCGCGCTGGGCGCTCGCGTCCGCCTTTCCGGTGGACGCGTTACCGTTACCGACGGACCCTTCACTGAAGCCAAAGAAGTAATCGGCGGCTACGCCCAATTCGAATTGAAATCCAAAGAAGAGGCAGTCGAATCCGCTGTCCGCTTCATGGAACTCCACAAAAAATACTGGCCCAGCTTTGAGGGCGAAACCGAAGTCCGCCAGATGTTTGACCCGGAAGACTTCGCCCAATGCGCCAAGGCTGCCCCCGAAAAAGAGGCAGTCTCGACATAAACCAAGCTGCGGCTTGCGCGGGAAAATAGAAGATGGTGTGATGGGTAGGTAGTGGATACGAATACCGATACCCATCGCACCATCGACGCCGTCTGGAGGATCGAGTCTCCGCGGCTCATCGCCGGGCTCACCCGCATCGTGCGCGATGTCGGCCTGGCCGAAGACTTCGCACAGGATGCTCTCGTCGCCGCACTCGAGCAATGGCCCGAATCCGGCATCCCGGTGAATCCTGGCGCCTGGCTGATGGCCACAGCCAAACATCGTGCGATTGATCACTTCCGCCGCAACACCCTGCTCGATCGCAAGCACGAGGAACTGGGCCGCGAGCTTGGCACAAAAGAAATGACCGCGCCCGATCTCGATTCCGCTCTCGATGACGACGTTGGCGACGACCTGCTCCGCCTCGTCTTCATCTCCTGTCATCCCGTGCTCTCCACCGATGCGCAGGTTGCACTCACCCTGCGCCTCATCGGGGGTCTTACCACAGATGAGATCGCCCGCGCCTTCCTCGTTCCCGAACCCACCATCGCGCAACGCATCGTCCGCGCCAAACGCACGCTCGCCGAAAAACGCGTTCCCTTCGAAGTCCCCCGCCGCGCCGAACTTGCCTCACGTCTGGCATCGGTCCTCGGTGTCATCTACCTGATCTTTAATGAAGGCTACTCGGCGACTGCCGGAGATGACTGGATGCGCCCCGCTCTCTGCGAAGATGCACTCCGTCTCGGACGCATCCTCGCCGGACTCGCGCCTCAAGAGTCCGAGGTTCACGGCCTGGTCGCACTCATGGAAATCCAGGCTTCGCGTTCCCGCGCCCGCTCCGGCCCGTCAGGAGAGCCCATCCTGCTCTTCGACCAAAACCGCGCCCACTGGGACCAACTCCTGATCCAGCGCGGCCTCACCGCTCTCGCGCTCGCCGAAAAGCTAAGCTCGAAAAATCCGCGCCCCACAAAGCCGGATACCGAGCGACTTCCCGGTCAAGGTCCGTATGCCCTGCAAGCCCAGATCGCAGCCTGTCACGCCCGCGCCCGAACTCCCGCGGAAACCGACTGGCCGCGCATCGTCACCCTCTACACAACACTCGCCCGAATCGCGCCTTCGCCAGTCGTGGAGTTGAATCGCGCAGTCGCAGTAGGGATGGCCTTCGGTCCCGCAGCCGGACTCGAGTTAGTCGATGCACTGACCGCCGACCGCTCACTCCAGAACTATCATCTCCTCCCCAGCGTGCGCGGGGATCTCCTCAAAAAGCTGAGCCGCTTCGAAGAAGCCCGAGCCGAGTTCGCCCGCGCCGCATCCCTCACCCAAAACGTCCGCGAACGCACCCTCCTCCTCCAGCGCGCCCAAGCTTGCCTGACCTAACAAATCGGTTTGGGAAGATGTAGAGCGGGCGCCCCCGCCCGCTGCCATTGACGTTGATCTTGTCTTTGCTTCTGCTTTTGGGTGGCGCAGCGGTTCACCGCTGCGATAACATGCCTGTCTTTGGAAGGGCTTTAGCCCCTGAGGCCGCGCCGGTGTGGAACGGGTGCCCCGCCCGTTCACTCTGATCTTGTCTTTGCCGCTCCCTCAAAAGTGAAAAATCAAGTCACTCGCCACCGTAAACTGATTCTGCGCCCGGCCATTGTCATAAGCCTTCCGATCCCACGCCCGCTCAAAACGCAACTCCGGACGAATCTGCACCGTCGTTCCAATCCAGTGGCACCACATAATCGTGTTCTCTGTGTAGCGCGTCGCGTATCCCGTGCGCTGGCCTTTCTTGTCATCCAGAAAGTCACTGCGAAATGACAGGAAGTTATGCACTGAAATTTCCTTCTGCACAAAATTCACCACCGCGTATTCCGGAGCTGTGCACCGCTCCTCGCCCATCAGGCAGTACGCCCCATTCGCCCCGGTTTCCGGCAGAACATTCCCCCCCAAAGCCGGCACCTCGCGCTCATACATGTACCAGGCCTCCGTCGCCATGTGCACCGTCTTTGAAAACTTGTGGTACCACGTCGCGTCATACTGTTGCAGATTGTTGTACGCGTACTTGCCATCATTGATCCCGTTGGCGCAAGCGTACAGATTGTCGTTCACCGACTTCGTCGTATAGCTCAAGCAAGCCGTTCCGGAAGGCTTCGCGTCCGATGTCCACAACGCAACATCGTGCCCGCCGGTAATCCCTGACTGCACCAGCCAATGATCGTTCAGCTTAACGGTCGCAATCACACCGGTATCGGTGAATGGATCGATCGCATACAGCAGCGAGTGGCTGAAAATATAATTATTCGGTGCAAGCTGCGCTTCAATCCCAGGCACCGAGATGAATCGCCCCACCCGCACATTCATTCCCTGCGCAATCCTCGGAAAATAAACGTCGACATATTCCAGCGTAGGATCAAATCCATATTGACGGTGATCGTTCACCCACGGACCGCTCCAATATCCCTTCGCCGTAGTAAAGCGATAATCCGTTCCATACAACGCCGTGAGGTGGTAGCCCCAGTCGATGTGATCGCGCTGCACCGAATCCGGCAGCCGCTCTGCGTAGAGAACGATCTGGTTGATTTCAAAACGATTTGAATAAACGTCGTTCGCCTCGGGCGCATTGCTGTGCGTCGACGTGCTGAAGTTCACCGTCGGATCGATCCATCCATATATTTTTGTCCGGCTCCGCGCCTGATTAATAGCTGTCATCAGCGGATAGTTGTTCGTATCCGGCTCCCCAATCACCGGCGACCCACCATAGGACCAATCTGAATTAGGAAATGGCGGCGAATCTCGCGGCGATGGCAGCCCCCGCCGCTCCGCCGTTGCAGCCCATC